>Ga0209611_10002719_pt1 | contig 31011 bp, 29 predicted proteins | sample S1TSphgellanicum_3_FD_187693 | JGI IMG/M metagenome (GOLD analysis project Ga0209611, IMG submission 187693) | Host-associated microbial communities from peat moss isolated from Minnesota, USA - S1T2_Fc - Sphagnum magellanicum MG (SPAdes) (version 2) | ecosystem: Host-associated > Plants > Peat... | reverse complement strand
GACACACAACATGCCATACCCTCCTACGCATTCTTTTTCCAAGTTTTTTGCCAACATCAAGTGGATGGTGGTCCCACCCACACTAGGCACTTCATGTGCTTTCACTCGCACGATCCCATTCTTGGATGGGATCCTCATTAGCCTATTGTGCCCTTCTATGAGCACATTATTTCTTGTGATAAATTCCATTCCCAAAATGCAATCCATTCCCCCCTAAGGTGGAAATTAACAAGTCCACCTTGCTTCTCCAATTCCCCAATTGGAGGGGCACATCTCTTGCTTGGAACTTGGTGGGATGGGGAATCCCATCCGCAAAGTGCACCTCGATGGGTGCCTTGAGCTCCTCCAAGGGCAGCCCCATTCTTTTTGCACTTTTTTGGGTTATGAAGTTGTGGGAAGCCCTTGTGTCCAAAAGACATAACACTTCCCGCTTAGAAAGCTTCCCCTTTAAGAAAATAAGGCGGTTACATTCACCTTGGCTTAGGTTGGAGGTGAGGGCAATTACCTTAGAAGCCCCATTCCCCAATTTGAGTTTGGGGCAATCTTTGGAATAATGGCCCACTTCATTACAATTGAAACATGCTCCCCTAGGTTTCCCACTAGCATCTCCATTGGGTTGGCTCCCTTTGAAAGGAGCCCCCTTCTTCACAAAATTTCCCTTGGGTTTAAAACCCGAGCCTTGGAGTTGTTTGGGCTTTTCCCCCTTTGAGGTGTCTTGGCTTCGGCTCCATTCCCTTTCATGGTGTGCCTTCTTATGAGGGAACTTGTTATCCCTCTTGAATCCGGACTTCTCACCTCGCCCCACATCCGAGAAGCCTTCCACTTTCATGATGGCTTCGGTTAATGAGGCGGGCCAATTCTCTTCAAGTTTGCGCTTGACCCAAGTTGGAAGCCTCATCACAAAATGACACACTCGATCTAACTGATGCATATGCTTAATTTCGAGCATGAGTTCGGAATAAGCCCTCACATATTGATGCAAGTTGTCATTGCTTGCATTCACAAGGTCACAGAGTTTGCACCTTGAAATGTAGTCGGAATTCTTGGGAATGAATTCTAACTCAATACGCTCCTTGAAGAATTCCCATGTGTAACCATGGGTCTTCCCTTCTTCTTGCCTCACGGTCCTCCACCATGTGGAGGCATAGCCCTTCAAATAAGATTGGGCAAGTTCCACGGCCGAATGCCAACCAACCTTGGCGGCATGGAGGTAATCTTCCATTTTCGCAAGCCAAGCATCCACAACCTTTTGGTCTCGGGCCCCATCAAAGTTCCCGGGCCTAGCGGGCTTGAACCCCACACCTTTGGATGATCCTCCTTTGAGGGTGGCAACTAATTCATTATAATTGGGCCTATTCATTTTGAGTAGGACCTCCAATTATTCTGGGGTGAAGAGCACCGCATTTGGTTGCCCTTCTTCACTTTCATGGTCCTCATGGCTATCACGGTTTTGCTCACCTTCGGAATCCTTTTGTTCTTCCTCACTCATGGCTTAGGGTGGAACATCCGGGTCTTGGGTGGGTTCTTCCACCACGGTTTCTTGGACTACCTTGCGGGATTTCTTTGGTGCCATGGGAACTCCTCAATAAGTAGATCGAGCTCTCCCCGAGCTCTGATACCAAATGACGCACTCCCAACTCCTTAAAGGGCTCAAATGTGAACCCAAGTAGAAAGCAACGGAAAAGGAGGAGTCGGAGCACGCTCCCTAGCTCACAACACTTTGAGGGGTAGAGGGGCGTGTTGGAGCTCCGGGATGGGACTAGGAAGAGTTGACAAGCTTCACTCACTCACATGGGCCTGCACATAACCCACACAAAGTGGTTAGTGCTTAGTTGGAGCATCGTTGGTGCTAGGACACGCCACGGGCAACACGGACACACAAGACTCACCACGGCCCGGACTTGGGGGAAGCCACCACCTTCCCCCGTATAGTATATTTTGCAGTTCTCCACGGAGGCTACATCCAAATGGCTATTTTTCCCGAGACTCCCACGTGGGAGTCCCGAAATCGCGCCAAATGGGACTCTCGTGACTTTGAAGGCCCATAACTTTGCGAGCAGACCTCCGATTGAGATGCGGTTTAAAGCAAAGTTGTAACTCTCGTCGAGAGCTTTCCAGAGATATGTGGCACGCCCCCTGCAGCTAAGTAAATCGGGTCGATTCCCGACTTTTTGTGGTCGGGAGTCAAACTGACAGTTCGACTCCCGGCCCTTCTTTTGGCCATAATTTGTGTTTCAGATCTCCAAATGAGCAATGCAAGCACATTTTAGACATCTACGCTTCAAGAACTTTCCCAATGATATAAAAAACGCCACAAGACATTGAGGTTTGACCCCTGCAATTGTTCTCTAAAGTTTCAGGAGTCCACCAGGACTCCATCTCCCAAGTGGGAATTGCCTTGGGAGTGTGAGGGTTCACTCCCTCACACTAACTAACACTCCCGGGAGTTTGTGATGTGACTCCCGGACTTCTTTTTGGCCCGCACCCTTGCAATGCATTTGCTTTAACTCCCAGGCTTCCTTCCTCTTGGCCCGTAACCTTGCAACCCCTTAGCCTTGGTCGTGAGCCCAAAGCTAGGGTTGCGACACAACAAATATCACTTGGTGGTCATTAAGTAGATTCAAGTCTATAGAGTTAAAAATATGATAGAAAACACTAGGTGGCCATTAGATGGTTTCAGAAAGGAAAACAAGTTGGGACTTAATGTGAAGTTCAACTTGGTGGCCATCAGGTTAAAAGTAAATGCCTTGAAGAGGTTAAACGCAACATTCACAGTAATATAATTAAAGATTTAATAGATTTGAAAAGAAAAATTCAAATATTCAATTAAGGAAATTAAGAAAAACAATTATTGAGATATTTTTTGTTTCATTTTCAATCTTGCATTGTTACAAAATGAAAGTTTGCAACCACTATTACATTTTACAATAACATTTTATATTGTTTAGGATCATTGCAATTAATACATTTAACCCTACTAACTTGGGATTGTGTTGTACAAATGTGGAAACACCACATTCAAATAAATGAAGAGATTCCAAGTAAGGGAGAACAATCCCCAACAAATAATGGTCCTTTCCACAAACACCATCAAAATGCTCTAAAAAGATGGCATTAAATGGCATGTTAAACAAATTCTTGTATGGTGTATCATTTTTGAGCAATGTTTTGCCAACGTGAGTGTAAGGATACATAGAAAAGAAAAGTTCAAGGTTCTTATGAAAAGTTGGCTTGTTAGGTTTATCTAGCAAGAAATGTGCATTTTGCATGCAAATCTTTTGATCATGCATTCTTGAAGGATTGATGAAGACTAGATTTCATGCCAAATTTGATCTGAATAATTTTAGATATTGTGATGTTGGGTTGTGGACCAAAAAAAAGAAAGGAATTGCGTTACACATCTCTCCAATAATTCTTTAAATCTAGGATTGAGAAGGATGGTGCAAGATGGAGCTATTTGATATTCGCCCCTACCAAAGCGTGTGGTAACAAAACTCAATTCAGATAGAAAATAACATGCAATGGACTCACTTCCAATGAAGGTGAATGAAGTATTAAGGAGTCCATTCTTGAAGTTGATGGCATTTCATGCAATTCCTATGCACCAAAGGACTACAAATTTGGTGACTCCACTTTTTCCACCACTTCAAAAATGATGCACCAATAACCTAAAAAGATAAACATAGAGGAGTTAGGAAAGTTCACAATTTGAAGTACCATATAAATTAAGGAGATGTTTTATAAAAAACAAATCATGGAACTAATTAGATGCATAGCATGCATCAACAAGAGTAGTCGTCACCAAAATTGGGGACAACATCAGGGATGCTACAGAAGGAGGCATGGTTGCCATAGAAGGAGGTTTTAATGCTAAACATAACAAAGGTAAATGATGAGCCGACAATGGTGTCTTATTTCTAAATTCAAATCCATTGCCATCTTGGTTTTCAAGTAATTGAATAGCCTTTGTCTAACTTCCACCGAAGCCATAACAAGACCCCAATTCTTGCCCATTGGCCAAATCTTTAGAAATATTATTGTAGAACTTTTTAGATTCATACTTAGCATCAACTATAAGAGTTGGTGCACTACGTGGAACATTGATGTCAAAAGCAACTTAAAGAACATTTTTCAATTTTCCTTTACGTGGCCATCGAACACCACATAGGAGAAATTCCTTGAACTCATCATTAGAATTTAAGTTCACCACTCCTTTTTTTCTATGATTAACATCTCCCATGGGACGTAAAACAACTCCTTTCGCTCCAAGATTTGCAAATTGCATATCACCACGACCATCATTTGCATATAGTAAATATACCAGGTGGAGACATATTTTTAATAGAGAGGAATGAACCATGTGGTGGCCACTAGGTGGAGATATATCAAATAGAAATGTAGTGAACTAAATCAATTTATAACAAACTGAATGGGAAACGAGTAGATTGAATAACTATTATGGTATTGTCATAATTCTATGAACACGAATTAATTAATCTTTTGACTCATGAGTACATTATATTTTCATTCAATCATAGACATGTCATTCAAACACTAAGATTAAATCAATTATACAAAAGAAGGAATCTTTGATTTAAAAAATTTAACTACATTTTTATTTATAAAGGCTTAACTTTTCAATAGGTAGCCTATTTGACACCGCTTTTCAAGCTTCTTGTTCTAGCACCTCTTTTGGAACCTCCCTAATTTAGGGATTTTCATTAGAGGAATGCAAAAAAATTGAACAATATTCTAAACATTGGATTGCTGTAGAAAGATTTTACCAGATGATGTAGCTATTAGTCCCATTGTGTCTTGAGTCTTTTCTTCATCTTGGTAGTTATTAGTCAATGGATTTGAAATTTGTTGCTTATTCCTTGTTGCTTGAATTGAATGCCTAGTTTCTTTATGCACCATTTGGTTCTTACGTGCCTTTGGTCCAAAATTAGATGGTTAGTTTGAATGTCAATGAACATTTTCATGAACATGAACATCTTCAATCTCTATATTATTTAACCCATCCATGTTGAGTTGTTGATCTTCTTCGTTCCTTTGATCTTCCATTTCATCATCATCAAGTTTTGTTCCAAGTCATTTCTTGGGTGTTATAAATGGACGGGATGAAAGCATCTGCAGACATACAAATGTAATTTCCTTACATATTTGTCTTGCATCTTCAAGAACAAGGTCAAATATTTTGCACTTTTTTATCTTAAAACATTAAATTATTTTTTTTGTAAAAATTAAAATTGAATGTATCTAAAGAAAAAAATTTACACATTCTAGTTAAATATTTAACAAACATAGATGTATGAAGGCTCTTCCTCCATACATGTTGAAGCAACCCATTCAACTTCACAACATTGGATCCAAAATTGTCTTAAGGGCCTTGAGCTTAATCTCATCATTATAAAGCTTTTGCTTTGTAGGAAAAGGCGTACTAGTGCTTTGAACCAATGATGGAAGTGATTTTGATCCCACACATCTTTTTTGATGTTTACACCTATTCAACTAAAGAACATGTAAGTGTAAAAGAACATGAGAGTCTTCGTGAAGGTATTTTTCCTCAAGGGCACCTTTGTATCTGTTGCCATCTATTGGCCAAATTTCGGACAAAATTTCAAAGAAAATTGGTGCTTGTGTACCATCACAAAAAGCTACGAAAAAATCTTTCTATCATACACACATATGACAATTTGGAAACATACCTTACAATTGAGAAGGCTCATGATGAAACATTCACAATTTGATCCCTTCCATATTGAATGATCTCAAACAAAACTATAGGTTGTTGATACAAATGCCAAAGTTGATAATACATTGTCCATTAGTAGTTTACTTGTGTTGGGATCCCCATCGGCAATAGCTTTGAGGTCGCCCAATGCCGAAAATTTTGCATACTTGTGTGTATCGAGGAGGATTGCTTCACCTTCATTGCTTTAGGGTTGATTTTCTCAATCAATCATTGTAACACATTTGTAAACAACTGGGGTGGAGGTTCTAGCATAAGATTAAACCTTTTTTTAAATTTATAAAAATCCTCAATCATTTCACTATCCAAAAGTGAAAACAAATGTAATCATATTTGTGTTTCTTCTTCTTTTTACACCAATCATTCATTGTGTATGGCATGGGGTTTATTGATGTAGGCTTTGAAAACCCATGGAATACCATAATTTCATGACAAATTTGACAATGCTTCATGTGATCTTAGCAAAACTTGACATCGACTTCAGATTTTTTCCCCCTTCAAATTTTGTTGACCTTTCCCATAACATGAACTTGTGGTCCAACAACCCTTGTGCAAGGGTGGCCATTTGGGATTTTGTAGAATCTAATAAGATAGTTAAGATTTAATCTAATAATAGGATTTGCACATTTTGAACACCCATTGCATGAACACTCAAGGCACTATTTAGTTTTTGCATCAATTGGTTAATAGAATTCTATTGAGTTTCCTTTTGGATGCCCTTCCCACTTGTGTATACCACAAGTGCACATGGCAAGGTTTTCAATTCCATGGGGTTGACATGATTCTTATTGAATTTCCTTTAGGGTGCCCTTCTCACTTGTGTATATTAAAAGCACACATGTCAAGGTTTTCAACTCCATGGGGTTGGTAGGATTTTTATTGAGTTGCATAGGTTTAGGGAGGTATTGTCATGACTTTGAAAAACTAGGATTTATTTGTTTGTGTTTGTATCACCATGTCTATATTCAAAAGCATTGTAGAACACAAGTTCAAGTGAAAAAAATGAGCAGAAAGATATGGGAAACATTGAAACACACAAAGATACTTACCAAGATTGAGGAAGAAAAGACACAAGATTTAGACTTTGAAATTTTAAAACCCTTCCTTAGAATCCAAGTAGGTAGAGTGTAGAAATGCAAAGTGCAACTGCTTGACGAAGAACATAATAAGCAACATTCTACCCAATTTTTTTGCTACGCATGAAAAAATTGTTACAAATCTATTAAATCTAATGCGAGTTTGGCAAGGACTTCCTTCTACAATGACAAAAACAAGGCTCAAGAAAGTTGATGTGTGGTGTGTTACAAAATTTCATCTACCTTGTCACTATTACATGCAAATGTCCCTTCAATGTTTACATTTGTCTTTTCAAAATGTATGAAATCACCACAACTTCCTTGCATAATTCTCTACTCACACTTTGCTAGATTGTGAAGTCCATGTTGCCAAGTGCCCATTCCCAAGTTGCCAACTTCACATCACCAAGGATACATTGCCAAATTGCCAAGTCCACTTCACCCTATGGACTGCCCAAATGAGCTTCAAGCTGCCCCAGTAATTAGAAATTTTCTGGGCTGTCAAATGTCCAATTTTTTGTCTGCCAAAAAACTGAGAATGCCCTTGGTTTTTTCCTTTTCTCACTGGCTGCCTAGGCTCCCCCCCCCCCACCTTTTTTTCCTCTTCTCTCTGCCCCTCTCTGCCTCTCTCTTTTTGACTGGATGGGTCTTCGAAGCTTAAGAAAGGCGCTGGTTCACCCAAGGCTAAAGGCCAAGGTGAACCAAGGCTAAACATGCGCAATGAATTTGCCCACTAGCCGTAAAAAGGTACAATGAATTTGCTGGATATCATAGTACCTTAGCTACTTCAGTGGCAATGTGCCTAATAATTTTATTTTATTTTATTTTTTTCATTTATGTTCGGCAGTAAAAATAATAATACTTTATAATTCAGCATTATACTAACTAGGGAAGCTAGTGTTCTTGAGACTTTCTTTTAAATTTTCGTCATGGTTATCATGTATTTTTCAAAATGAATTGGCAACTCCAAGAAATAATTAATTAATGCCTAAACAGGGTATGTACTAGCATTTGAGCACTAAAAATGAGCAATGAACTAAATGCGACCCTAGGCTCAATGCTACTCCACGACAAGTGCCCAAATGTAAGTTCAGGAAGATGTTAAATCAGCCAAAGAAATTGAATGCAGTCAGTACAAAAGTACTGCTGCGATTTTTTCCTCACTACCCTTTGCATCACTTGTTTTTACCTTGTGATACCTAAACATGTTTTGAACATGTTATGGGTATCAGGGAACTGTAACATGTCACTGGGCGTGTTACGTATCCTTTGGAACACTCACAAAATGAGAGGATGTGAGTGCAAAACGTGCCGGGGTCAGCCAATTCTTTTTAGAAAATATGAATGAGCTGCTATATTTTCCTTCAGTTCAAGGAGAGAACTTGTTTTTTATTGCCAACTTTTCAACTTGATTCACACACGCTAGATTATAATACCTAGTCTATAACTTCATTATGGCAGATCAGCCTTGCAGTTTTGTGTGGTAATAACATATTCGCCCTTCATTCGCGTTGCCAGTCAAGCTGCTAGATTCCAGCAGCTCGGAACGGTAGTTGCTGTCTGAGCTTACTCCAGATCTAAATCGAGCTTCGATTTTAGAGAGTAAACACAAACACAGTCAGAACTTTGATAATTTCAGAGAATAAACATAAACACAATTGAGAGCTCAAAATTTGATTTTGAGAGTAAAGATCATTTGGAGCTTTGATTCAGAAGAGACAATCCAGCTTTTATTCAGATTGTGAAGATAATGGAGCTTTTATTTAGAGAGTTTTGTTCAAGAGATGGATTTCGGCTTATCTTCAGCTGCTGGGGCAAGCTGATCAGAGTTTGCGGTGCTTGCTGCAAGCAGGGAGTGGATGGCCGCAAAGCCCAGGGTTGCCTGGCTCGAAGGAGTCAACACCAAAGCTTGAGAAAGGAGCGCCCTGGGGTATAGGGCCGGTCAGCAGATTGCCCTGCAAGCCTAGGGCAGCAAGACCTGTGAGCTGTTTGGCAAACTTGGGTGGAATTGTGCCTGTAAGTTTGTTGTTGAAGAGCTCCAGGTTGAACAAAGTGTGGCCAATGTTGCCGATGGATGAGGGAATGGAGCCTGTGAAGGAGTTGGAGGAGACGTCGAGGAGGAAAACGCTCGTCAGCTTGCCAAGCGTGGAAGGCAAGGGGCCAGTGAACTTGTTGGATGAGATATCCAGGACAAGGAGAGTTGGACCCAAGTTGCCGACGAGAGGGGACAAGGGTCCGCTCAGACGGCTGTTTTCCAGGAAGAGATCAGTGAGGTTGGTAAGCCCGTAGAGAGAATTGGGAATGATGCCACTGAGCAAAGAATCACCCAAGAAAATGTAGTTCAAAGAAGCGCCGATGTTTCCAATGCTGCTGGGAATGACTCCGGTGATGGGGTTTCCTCCCAAGCTCAAGAAATTGAGCTTCTTCAAGTTACCCACCGTGGAAGGAATGGATCCAGTGAGTTTGTTGTCTCTCACGTCCAGATGAAGTAGGTTCTTCAGGTTCCCGATGGCTGTAGGAATGGGTCCCGTCAAGTTCTGCATCTCGCTCACGTCCAGAACTTCAAGCTTGGGCAGATTGCAGAGAGAGCTTCCCAACGGACCTGTCAAAAATATCCCTGAGTTGTCGAATGCAGGATCTGGGCGCAAGTCCAAACTGATCACATGTCCATCTCTACACAAGATGTTAGACCATGTGCAACAGTCAGTGCTGGCCACCCAGTTCGCCAGCTGCCCAGAGGGATCTTCTTTGATAGCGGCCTTGAACGCAAGCAAGGCGTCTCTCTCAGCTGCCGGGCACTCATGCGTCGTGCCCCCAGCTGCTTTAAGAGCTACAATACTCTGCATTACCAAAAACCCAAAACCCAAAACCAAAAGAAGTTCCGTCATAGTACTCGTGCTTCCGGAATATAACCTCCCACCCATAATGTACCTGTTTACACCCTTATCGAACCTAAGTCTTACGAAGCAGTCGTACCTCAGCTGAGCTAGCTCAAACAAGAGTAAGTTTTTAGGCGACTGGAGTCATGTGTGAGGCAGTGAGTAATGAAGGAGAAAATAGCGATATATATATAAACAATAGTGGCAACCAGGAAGGTGGCAGATGATACGACGAGGGAGTCGCACTCTGATCGGCTATTTCCGCTGTTCTTGCCAACAGTCAAGCTGTAGACTGGATGATGTGTGTTCAACTGGGTTAGCTGTATAGTGACAAGAGCATGACGGCTGTATACAATACGGCGGTCTTATCGTGACCTACGATGTCTGTTATCCAATGGGCCAGAAGCGTGAACCAGTAGCCACCAACGCACCATATTTAGCATGGATGGTAGGTGGTCAGGAAACAGTTCTCAGTTGGGTTCCCCTTCCCCAGCTTACCATCTTGGTTGCTTTTTCTTCCAACCTATGTAGAACACCTTCTCACATTTTTCTATTGTATTTAGAGAGCGCATTTTGCCGAGCCTAAAAACTCAAGGGCCATTTCAGTAAACAGAATACCCACACCTCCCAGCATTTCCAAAATGCCTGCATTGTTTTTCTCTCCCATTATAGTAATTTGAGTGTGGTCTTTCTGCTCGGTGTACCTCAAGCTTTACTGTACACTAACTGGTTGATTATAGATAAGTAGTAAAAACAGCCCTTTCCTATGTACAAACACAAAGCATTGTGTTACCTAGTATTCACCTATTTTCTTACCTATCTAGACCTAAATATATGACCTACTTCTTGCAGAATCAGTTACCAACGTGTAACCAGATATTAACTCAGTAGAGGTTCATCAACAACTGAGTCCTATGGGGCATCCAGTGGACGGTGCGCTGGTGGATGGCCTCTCCAAATGGACCCCTCTGTACTATATTGTCCAGTGTCAACAGAGATAAGCATTCACAGGAAAAATCAGTGTCCTAGATGCACGTCAGCATTAAATATGCTACTCTTAGGTATTTCACAGCACGAACTAGACGTGCACAGCACTAAATAGACACACACGTCACCGTTAAATGACTGACCGCTCAGCTGAGCTCAAGATACTTGGTTCCTTCACACCCAGTGTGAAGTTTGGACTTTGAACCTGCCATCAGCTGTTTCTGTGAAAATTTGTCAAATATCTTTTTGTCTTGATGCCTACCAGTTGATCAACACAGCAGTCCCGGACATATTGTGAGGTGGTTTGACTATGACATAATGTCAATATCTATTGTCTCTTCCTTCACACACTGGCAGTCATGGAAGTTTTGTGAGGCTGTTTGTAATATATATTATTAGTTCTGTAGTAGTGCGGTTTGTCCTCAAGACTACAATTGACAATTTTAACTGGACTATTATTGTTGGGTTCTAAGTAGGTGAGGTTTGGCATAGTCAACAGTCAACCCTCTATCTCAATTGATTTGCATCCTTTAAAATAGTTAAACTTTAAATCAAAGACCAACGGGTTTTTTTAATAGTAAACCTGTCCAACTTTATTCCAATTTAAAACGAATTTTTAATTCATTTGGTCCCACATTGTGAGGAATATTCATCAGGTGTTAGAGTGAAGTGTGAGTTCATTTTTTGGGAATCATGGAATATGTGGAAACTATATGGAATATTCTTTTACTAAAGAGTTGTTAGTTTGAATTTTGAACTTGTGATAATGGAAGAAGAGCCTCATAGGAGCAGAATTTTCTTTATCAAAAAAAATTTTGAGAAATTTTTTTCTAGTGTAAATTATGCTAATTCTGATAACTCCTTGGAAAAATTCCACAAAATTTTTATATAAAAAAATTGAAGAAAAACCCAAGTTAGGACAATGAGCCACTTTCTTTTTTAAAATAAAGGGTTTTCTGTAGTTTGAACTTTGGAGATTAGTTTAAGAGTCAAAGAGTTTCTTGGCTCTAGAATGGCGGGCCTGGAAAATGCAGGAATGTGGGGTCCCAGCAGAGCTAGATTGGGTTTCGGCAATTAATGTCAGCCTCCAGGTGACTCGCGGACATCTGGTGGATTTCATGAACATGTTTTCCAGGTGGTGAACGAGGTTCTGGAAGCATTTATAGTCTCTTTCAAATTTGAAATAAATACTAGTGAGATCAGGCAATAATAGGTAATTTGGGCCACCCAATAGGGGAGTGAACCCACACCCATAAGAGTGCCATGATGGATGGATGACGTAGCTATGGTTAGCTATGTATTGATCATCCATATGTATCTATCTACATAGTAGCCATAGCAAGACCCTACACGCCCCCTCCCCCCCTCCCCCCAATGAGTTTTGTTCAGTGCAAAAAGTGATTGAGAGTGCTCAAACATGTGCAAATTCAAATGGCTTTATTGTGGACAAAAAGGAAAGGGAAGAAATCCAAAAGTTTTTCAATAACAAGTTCCTTAAAAAGAAACCTCACATTAGATGTTTATTGTGTGCCAAGAGATTACCATGAGCATTAAAAACAAACCATTGTGAACATACAACCCTAGCCATGTACACAAATCTACATGCAAATGTTTAGATTAAATCACTCCAAGTTCCCTCTCTTGAACTAATATGGTCTTCTCTATGTTTTCTTTTAACTCCCGCCATATATCATGCTTAGATAGAGCAATATAAATTTCTAATATATAGTTCAACCACATATAGGAAATTATTCTAAACCCTTTCCAACATCATGCATGTATTGACACATACTTATTCCACTAGTAATCCTGTACCTAGAAAATAGAAAAATAATATCCAATTTCTCATCCCATTGCTTTGGAAATTTTGATAGAAAGAAGGTTTCCAAATAAAATTCAGTACAATTGAAAGATTGAAAGGATTCCTATATGCAATGTTGCATTAACAACATATTGGATCCAATTTTCCCTAGAGTTCCCATAAACACTTCACTTCCCATCACCCAACAACTCAACTCCTGAAAACACAAAACAAAGATTTCTCACATTTACTAAATCTAAGATAAAGAAAAACCATTAAACTAGTTCTTAAACTCAGTAGATATTATCATCAGTACCACATTCATCTCTACCCTAAAACATTTAAATGTCTATTCATGCACTATGTCCTAATTTATGTGCAACAAAATTGTTTTGGAGAACTCCATACACAACCATAGAAGCTTGCAATGAACATTCATCTCATGCATTCTACACAACACACACCCATCCAAAAGAGAAAGATTTTTGGTTACCTCAACAAAGATCACATCAACCATCAAGCACACCCTTTTTTCACTCATCTTTCAATCTCCTTTTATCTTACCTTGCATTCCCCTCTTGTACATATGTGAAGCTTTCCATCATTTTCATCAAAGTGGCTTTATTTTCCATTGTCTACTTCATTTCCAAAAACAACAAACACACCTATATCACACCCAAATTCCACAATAGAACAATGATCTTACAATTTTTTTCCACATACTAAGAAATTTTTCAATACAACCTTAACCAAGCTTGTCAATAAGCCAAAAATTGATGAAAATCTTCCCTTTTCGCTTTGCAACAAAACTTCAACTTGAATATTTAGACCTTGAACCCTCTAATATCTAAACACAATCACTTGCACTGACACCCCCAATCTCAAAACTTTAACGTTACTCTAATCATATTTTAGAGATGTAAAGATCTAATTTAAGATAACATTATAGTAGTGTTTGACTAGTTTAACCTATGCTAATGGTTGGTATGCTCATTTTCTCATAAGAAGTGTTGGGTTCAAAATTGGTGCAAAATGACAAAACATATAAAACAATAAAATGAATAATCTTCTTGGAAAACGAGAACAAGCAAAACTATGTGATTCTATGCAAAACCGCACAAGGTACAAAAAGGATGAAAAAGACAAGGCATGAAGAGACAACCCCAGAAATGCACTAGACAAAGCTCAAGGTATTTAACATCTCTTGTAGCCACTAAGTGCCCAACCCACTTACCTATGCTATTTATTAATGAAGTTATCTGTAAAGTGGTTGAAACAGGGAACTAGCCAGCTAGTTCCCATTCAGGGCCTTAGCAAGCCCCTCGTAGAGCACAAGATAGTGAGGTTTTGGAGGTGCTAGATCCTGGTATTGGCACTAGCCAACCGACCCCTAGCATTAAGATCTGAGAGGAACATTTCTCACACCAGAGAGTGGGCTGTGGATGGCAGATTCTGCCAGGTAAACATGCCCTGGGGGTGTGTGCGCACATGCCAGAATCCACTGTCTAGAGCCTGCTCTTTTGCCTTGGGAATGCTGGATGCCCACTACAGAACCAATTGAACAGACAATCGACAATGCGAGGGATTCATAAGCATTAAGGAGTTTGAAAACGACCAAATCGGTGAGCCCTGACTTTAACGGGAATGTAAGGAACTCCAGAATGGACAGCTCTGGCACATTGGGCATACCAAATGTGCACTGCCCATAGATGTCTAGTTCTTCTAAGTACCTAAAAGCTTCACTTATCTAAAGAATCTGCACCCAAGGCTCTCAAGGGTTGTAGTATGGATAATTGTGTCATCATGCAAGCTTACCATAAATCAGTTCCTCCATAATCTGAAGACCACATTATCCACCTTAACTTCGTTCTGATCTGATTATTCCACCAAAATGAACCATATATAAAATACATTATTGAAAACATACATTTCAATCTATCCAAATAGATCCACTAGTGTATCTACAACATTTGAATCACCTGACAATTTTGGGAGCTACCAGTTTTTTCACTCCAATTTTTTTTTCTTTTTGCAATAAAATTATGTTGACTTTTCCCAAATAAAGGTTCACACTTGTTAAAGGAGGATTCACATAATCTACATGCAAAATTCCAATTAGTTAGAATGAGATTATTGATATGTCCCTTTAAGTTTGGACCAATTACCAAAGGGTTTGAATGTTGAATCACAAACCTACATTTAAAGAGTACCTTAAAATTGAGTTTCGGGTATTGGACTATCTTTGTGTGGGGAATATTCACAAAAGCCCCAAGCACCCTTGGTTAAGAGGAATGTTTGAAAAAAGCTTGAGCTTCTTATCCCTTGCCATAAAAATATTCCCGTAACCAGGAGTTTTTTGAGCCCTAGTTATGGGAATATTCCATACCTTGCAGGTTATGGCCCTGTGTTGTTAAAAACGATTCTCACAGATTTAGTAAATGTTTAAATGGCGTTTAAACGTTTAGACGGTTTCTTTATGTTTAAACATAATTTTTTCCATTTAGTATGAGTCAGGAAAGTCTAGGCCTTCAAATAGGACCCCCAAAGGCACTTTCGTGGCACGCAAGCCAGTGAGCTTGGTGGGGGTGGGCTCTTGTGGCCAGTTTGGGACGTTTCCCGTTGGCCACGGCAGACGTACTTGTCCTTCCTCAACAACCTCAAGCCCCTCATCGTCATTCGTGTCCGCTTCACCCATGCCCAGCCCCAGGATGCTGCTCCATTCGAATAGGACATGGTCGATCGGCTCTTCCACAGGTTTTTCTTCCTTTTCCTCCTCACCGTCCTACTCCTGATCATCCTCCTTTTGCTTAACGCGCTCCTCCTCCATCCGGATGTCCACCGCATTCTCCTGGTCACCGTCGTCAATAACACCCACAATCTTGCGTTCCTTGGCCTCGATGATGCATCTAGGCATACTCTTGCTCATTTCTTGATTTTGCAGTTCAATCGCATTCTTTTTACGAATGGCCTGGCGGACGATGCTCAATTTCTTGACCTTGTCTGGCTTGAGGTGGTTGCGCCTTGCAGTGTGAATCTGCGGTGATTCGGAGAATAAACATTCATAGGTTGCCGTATTGGTGACGATGGACAGAATGACCAGAGCTAGGCGAGCCAAGCGCGAGCCCTTGAATGCGAACTTGACGAAGTCCCACAAACGAAGGGGGCCTGCCAGGTCCTCCGGATCCGCAACGCCATAGGCCGGTGAGCCCATCTCCCACCACTGTAGCACCTCGTCGTGGAGCTGGCCGATGTCCTTGTCGATGAAACGCGTGTAATAAAAGATCACAAACTTGCAAAATTGACCAAGCGAGGTCAGGGGTGTTTCGTCGGCAATCTTCTTGAACATTGAGCAATGTTGTGGGTGCATGAAGAGCGCCAAAATGAACAAAGGTTGTTCACAATCATGCTAGCGATTCTCAATACACGGCACGAGCAAAATGTTTTCTGGATGATTGTAGAAGGCCAAGAAGATGGTGCCATAGTTCATCACGACGTCTGCCATGGTGTTCTGATCACGCTGTAGACGGAAAGACGCTACCGTCAAGGGCTTGATCAAGGCCTTGGCGTCCTCGCATTCTTTCCAGAACGTGTCGCTACCGAGTGCATATAAATCATCAGGGAAGTCGGCATGTGAGCTCCAACGTAGGACGGACGAACATCTTATAGGCCGATCTCACCCACAACAATGACGCTAACATCCCTTGAACTGAGTTCCATCGCATGTCGGCCATTTGGACAAGAGCCAAAGTGTACCCATACGTTGCCTTCATGATGTCGCGCAAACGAGGTAGCCACTTTGCAGTCGACTTGTTCAATGTCGAAACAATGGTGTGCGCCTGAAAGACTGTAATTTGCTAGCTGGTGGCGATGACGTCCTTGACCAACAAATTGATTTGGTGTGCATAGCAAAACAGGAATACGATCTTGGGCCAACGCAATGCCAGGATGTGTTGAGCTTAGGCACAATTGCCAGCGTTGTTAGTGACAAGGGCGCCAACATCCCAACCCTGGGTGATCATTAATAGTAGGATGCTCTCAAGATGTTCGGCAATGGCCAAGCCGTCATGTCGACTTCCACAAGTGAATGTGTTGAACGTGACGCAGAGGCCCACCAATGATAGAATGACACCGAGAATGTGCGTTTTTGCGATATTTTCCCAGGCGTCGGACATGAAGTTGATGCGCTTTCCCGAACCAGGTGGTGCCGCTGCTTTCAACGTTGCATGATCACCTGAGTCCACCTTGTCTGTGTACTTGTTCAAGATTGGGCCTCCCAGAAGTTGGCGCGTAGGTAGCGCTTTTGCAGCTTCTGCATTGTAAAACTTGATGAGGCACTGAAAGCTCTGTTGACTGACAAACGACTCGGGAAGGTTGGCTTTGGCCTGGAACTCCAGCAAGAGGCTATGAAATTCGATCTTCTCTTCATTCAGAATAGGAGCCGGACAATACTTGAGGATTGGTTGTTGGCGTGCTCACTTGGAGCTGTTGTGGTTGGTCGACGTCCGCGACGAAGTCGGTGGCCCAACCTTGGGATGTTAAGCTTGAGAGGTGCTGGGCTCTGGATCAGACATTTGCATGTCCTGCATTTCGTAGAACTTGCACTGATGTAGGTGTGACTCCATGGCGTTCTTTTCCCCTCACACATCGACAGCTTCACGAGCACCAGGAACACCCTTCTCGAACGTGTCAATGCAATGGATGCAACAAACGAAACGTTGCGTCTTGTTGGCCATGCGATTAGTTTGGATAAAGTGCTGACGCGCATCGCAAGGCTTGCGCCCGGTTCCATGCTTGCCGATGTTCGCACTCATCAACAAACGACACAAACGAGCAACGCGTTGTTTGGCGTGACGAACCGTAGTGCTAAGTGCAATTGGCACTGCAACAGGGCATTCCACCATTTTTTATATGCACGACGACGTTTGGGGCGACGCGACGAACCGCACTCCGTAGTGCAACTGGCACTGCAACAGGGCACCGCACCGTTTTTTTATATGGGCGTTTTTTTGGTACTGAAGGAGAACGTTTAAACACTGTTTAAACGACAAAAAGACATTTTTTCGTTTAAACGTTTAAACGGTACCTAACAACACTGTATGGCCAGTGGTATACACCTTCTCTATTCCGTAGTGTTTCCTTCCTTATTTAACACCGGTGGAGACTTTCAGCTATCCTCACCCCAAAGAGGCAAACCTTGGCCTCCAGCCATTGCTGCTGTAGCAAATTCCCAAGGAAAACAGAGAAAGAGGGAAATACAGACCCCGTTGATGCTTGGGTACATGCAGGTTGGAACTTGGAACCTAGCTTATTCCAGCAATGTTTTTGATGTCATATTTTAGTTCAGAACTTTCTGACTTTTTGAACATATTCCTAAATAAAACAAAAACCTGGAAATTGCAATTCCAGCAACACATCTGATTACTGTAGGAACTTGGCAGCTTTGACAATAATTATATAATTTGTAGAAATGCTGAATTTTCCCCCCCAAAAAATCATTTTTTGAAGACCAGAATTTGAGAAGGAAAATAAAGAATCTTTTAAAATATTCATGAATATTCAATTTCTCAACATGGAATCTCGAAATTAATTAATTAATCCACAGATACTTGTTGAAGCTGTGCCTGTACTATGATATACATTATCCAGGATTAAATTGCTGTTTACCTATCCAAGCCAGTATTTTTTTGGGGCAAATTTTGGCAACCTGGCAAGAAAAATAAAATGAAGGTGTGGGTTTTTTTTGGAAAAAATGGGCCCAAGTTGCCACATTATGAGGAAAAAAAACTAAAGTAACCATAGTTAGAGAATAGGTTCCAACAAGTCGCCAGATTATACGAGGATTTTTCTACTTCCCTGTCTGAGCTCTAGCCAAATTTGGCTAACTCCTGTTGTGCATGATCACCAACCCACGTGCTTCACAGGTTTGGAAAAAATTCACTGATCCAGGATCTAATCTGCCTGACAAACTGTGTATCAGATCTGGCCTACCAAGGGGTGTAATGTGCACCAAAGCACTACAGGACTTTTTAAAAAATAGATACTCCATTGATTAGGACAAAACCAGGACTTGAATATGAGTTGGCCATTGATCCAGTTGGCATATAGATCTTAACTTGCAACTAAACATGGCCCATAAACTCCCATCATTCCAGGCTTTTGTTTCGATATAAAACATGGATTTTACATTATTCCAAGCATGTTTCTTTTTCACTACATCAGTTGGCCATCTAGTTTTCATCAGTCTCTTTCATGTTTGTGATATGTTTTGCTTTTGTTCTTTATAAGTTGGAGATGTAAGTTCATTCCCTTCTGGCTCCTTGTCATTTCTTGAAACATTCTGAAACAACTGCAAACTCTAGTGGCATTAATGAAACATGCCCAGAATGATATGAAATCCTTCAAAGATGCTTGGAATCATGGCACTTATAAGCTATATTGGTTGGAAGTTAGAAGTTAAAACCTTGTTTCAACACAATATGAAATTCTCACAATAGTCAGGTTAGTACTAAAGGGGCCTTGAAACATGATAGAAAAATACAAAAACAATACTACTTCATCATATCATAAAACATATGTGCACCCACCCTGGTATAATGTAGCATAGGTAGGTTGATAAGTGAGGTGGCAGAATTAGGTGAGTACTGCATTGGGCAGCAGGGTAAGCCACATAAAAGGCTTGAATCTGCAAAATATGTAGCTACTACTGTAGGATGGTCCATAAAGAACATCAATGCCTGGTTAAGGGGCAGCCTTACAAAAGGGATTTGAGGAGGGCCATTTTAGTCCTTGGACCCATTTCTACAGAATATGTAACTCTGATACTTTAAGGTGCATAACAGTCCATTGAGGAACATTGATGACTGGTAAGCAGCCACCCCCAAAAAAATTGACCCACATTTGATAACATAAGGACCTTGGTGACTTGATCTTTGCAAGTGAACCAGCCTTATTTTAATTTTATCACCTTCTCATAAAAGACATCCCATGGGGGCACAAAATAAATCAAAAACTTAGATCACAGTGCTGTTTGTAGTCAATGGCAGCTCTGATTCCCTAAGAAGTAACCTATGCAAGTGCAAATCATAAAAGAAACTCATGTAAATTGTCCAAATGCAACAATGAGATAACCAACATTGATGTTCCAGTGTATTTAGCTAGAACAATCTTGGTTGACATTATTGATTATCACAACTTGCAAAAATCTGAACTGCAAAAAGGCCACAAGCATAACAAGCTTACCAAGAGCTGGAATACCTCTTCCACCAAATGCAGAGCAACAGAAGAGAACCCTACTGCACAGATATGTGCAGGGAATGCATAAGCAGGTTATTCACTCCTCCTCTTCTGCCTCCTCTAACCACTTCACAAAAGGCTCAAGTGCCTTCACAAATGTTTGCCTGCAGATTGCCAGAGCCCATGATTTCAGATCCAGTTATGGTCTGCAACCGATGACCACATCTGCTGGAGCTAACAGTTTGGCTAAAAAAAAAGCACAAAGGCATTTCAGCAGGAAAAATTCCACTCTTAGGGTCCAAATATGGACAGGCATGCCTAGCTGAGGAATTACAACACTGAATAGATAACCAAACATCCTAGTTTGGAATACATACCGGCCCTTAGGGTTGGTGCCCTTTCGGAACCATATGAGAACTGTATCTTCTGCCAGAACATCCTGGTCATACAGGGCTCGGACAATCTCTGGAAACAGCTTCATGAGTTTTGCGTCCTCATAGCAATGGATCTGCATTTTATACATTAAGTCCATCTCCAGCTTTACAGTGGTGCAAAAGGTCCCCAAGAGTTTACCCCAAGTCTTCACCTGATTACCACCCAAAGACTTTTAGTACTCAGTTCTCTGTTGCATCTAGACATCACCACACTCAAGAAACTATTGTACTCATGTCATAGCATAACACCAGAAGTTCACAGGTTACACACTCTTTGAAAAGCCATGATTGTGTCACAAGGTCAGGCATATGTTTAACTGAACATGCAGTGGTTCAGGGCTTGGTAGGTCAGGCATGACAATGTTGACCACCATTGCCCTGGACAGCAAAGATTGAGAAGGTTCATGCATGTCCCAACCATATATATCTTTCATAAGAATAGAGAAATCTCCATTCTCACAATGTCCCAACCATATCAATCATCATGAAGTGATCTAGGTAGTAAACTGCAACTCAAGGTAAAGAAATCTCTCTCCAATTTTCACTCTCCAGAGTACTCATAATACCTTCAGGGTACCAAAAACTTCTCCCAACTTACAATTTTAAGTCAGGCATTTCCCAACCATATCAATCATCATGAAATGATCTAGGTAGTTAACTGCAACTCAAGATAAAGAAATCTCTCTCCAATTTTCACTCTCCAGAGTACTCATAATACCTTCAGGAGTCCCAAAAACTTCTCCCAACTTACAATATTAAGTCAACCTGCATAGAATTGAGAGATGATCTGATAATAAGGCCGTAGAAGACTTGGATCCAACAAACACACTGGTTACCAGGAAGAAAGAGGAACCCAACCCAGAAGAACAGGGTAACAAAAAAAAACTGCAAGTGGTTTGAATAACAGTGACAGTTACAGACATTTTCAGAGACCTTCAATAGCAACATGTGTGACACTGACCAGGAATCAACATCCCTACTGACTTGAATCAGCTCCCAGCAGTGGGTAAGGCCAACATAATGAGTTTCAATAACAAGACTAGTAGTATTGAGAAGACAGCCACAATAGTGATTACCTCACAAGACCCTAAAAGAGAAGGACATGACCAAGGAAACCAAGAAGAAAGGAACACAAGAGAAAAAGACAAACACAAAGACAAAACAAACAAGCAAAGAGGAAGAAAACAAAGACTGTATGAGGATGACCTTCTGAGGACCAAGTGGTCTCTGAAGAGCTCCTCTCATGAAAGCCTTGACAGTACCAAGTTGAGTCCAAATGACAAAACACCATATAATGCATATTTTATATATATGTTAAACAAACCTCAGGTTCATCTTAACAGAAACTAGTTTCACCCCTTTTCTTGAGAAAAATAATTAAGACTAACTTGAAATACAAAGCTATAAGAACCTTAAACCTCTTGAATACACATATAAATGTTTGCAACTTAAATCATTCAGGAATTACATTTGTTCTGACTTCCACAACAGTTACCCTCAGCCATGATGGCTTCTGAGGTGAAGAACAAACCTGACGGAGAGCAAGGTTCGAGTTTTGCTGCTGATTTTTGCCAGACCACTGCACTGCATCCATTATTGCATCCCAAATAGTTCGTACCACATCCACATCAGGCAAGCTTGCTTCCCTACAACGCTGTTTCACCATCTCTGTCACCTCAGCCACATCTGTGTTCTCAGCGATCTGGCTTGTCAGTGTTGTCCGCAGCTCTTTCAGCTTCACCTCAAATACTTTCTTTGTGTTATACTCCACAAGAACACCTAGCCCCTCTTTGCTGCATTTTGTTCAAAACAATTATGAGTCAGATTAAGAGGACAATAATCCTGTCATGAATCACAGACATATGACATTATCACTGGCACTTCTGGAATTATTGCATATTTGCCCCATTTGCCAATCAAGACCTCTAATCCACCCTCTCATAAGAGTTTCCTTCCCTGGTATAGACTCATCTTTCTACATGGTGCTAAGGATGGCACAGCATCTGTGAATTACTGCATATCCTTGGTCTCAACAACCACAAATCAAACAGAAAGTAAACAAATATGAGCCAGACCTAAAATGCTCGCCAAAGCCTTCAATAGTGCGCTTTTGCATTGGGAAAAAGTCAAGGAGTCGATCCTCCATCTTTGCACGCTTCAAAAGCGCCACCAAGTCATCTATGCTGTTCTCCACCAAATACTGCTTGAAGGCATCTGTAACAAAACCCAGCACAAGGCCTTTTGCAACCAAGCTGTCACTCAACAATGCTGAGAATATAGTTTCTGGCGGCAGCCCTGACAGCTTCTGAGAGAATGTGAGAGCTGTAAAAATGGCCAACTTTTTGCGGTCTTCTGGACCATACAATTCCTGCACCATGAACCAGCAACGAGAACACAATATTCATCAGAAAGCACCATCTTACGATCTAATATAGACCAAGACTTCTTTGCAACCTGGTAACTCCTGTGCCAAGGCAGCACACAGGCACTCTTTGATCACAAGCAATGAGTGAATAAGAAGAATGACTTGCTACAGACCATCAAATTGAAACAGCAAATCTGACAGATTTACAGTTGGCATGTATAAACTAATAGGATGGACACAAACCAAGGACTGCAGGAGTCTGCGCATGACATTTTCAAGGGTTTTGATCATGAAAGGGCGACGACGGATAATCTTCTGCAGAAACAACACATAGGGCAGAATGCTCTCCCGTGTGGCCTCACAGTTCAGTACTGAATATGGCTGGCGATCACCCTCCTCAGGCTTCGTGGTGCCTGGCTGATTTCGGCCCCCTGTGAACACCACCTGCGACAATTCCATGTCACATCAGAAATCTTCTATCTTTCAAGCACACACTATCTTGAAAAGGTTTCCATAATGGCATGCAAGTGCAATCAAATCAATTGTGACCAAGATCAACATTTTATGAGACATCCAACCCTAAGAATCCAAACATGATAAACATTTCTTCAGTATCCAGGCATTGGTTGCTGCAGGAAAATGACCAGAACAAACTACTAATGTAGGTTAATAATCACATCATGGTGATCTCATAGAAAATCCCACCATAGATCCACTGCACAATGTAAATTGTATTACCTTCACAGAGCAGTGCTCAGACTGCAGACCATTCTATCAGTCACTACACAAGTTCACTTCTTGTCTGCCTTCAAAATGTGATACACTGGACTCAATGCTTTATAAGTGTGAATTATCAGTCACCTCAAAGAAGGTGTCACCATATCTTGAGAAGTCAAGATCAGCTGCATCAATGTCCTTGGCAATAAGTTCCTGTACAACGCAATAACAGTTGCAAAGAGTCAGAATTCTGAACCTCACAAGTGGTGTGTCCTGACCTCAGTTCTTATTTTGGGGGCGGGGTGGGGGGATACCTGGCACAAGTTGCATAAATGAACAGCAATGATCACAAATCAACAGGCTGCTTCATGTAAGATACAGAGCCTTTATGACACAAGAAATTTTACCAAGTCACCGTCATGCTCGACATAAATTTGCACCACAGCATCCGCAAAGGTCGCAGTGTCCAAAGGAACTGCGATGTTCCGTTTGCGGGTTTTGATCCGCGTGCCACTGCAATCAATCAGATAACTCAGTACTTACATCCTGGACTTCTAACCAACTGCCAGAATCATGGCTCCTGTAACCAAAAAAAAAGAGGGGGGGTGGGGGAACTGTTTAACCCTCTCTAGCTAGCATACTGCAAGGAATCCACACTAAACTCCTTCAGCAAATTTGAGCCCATTTCCACACACCAAAACAGAATTGCATCATTACCCACACCAAATTCTTACACAGCTTCAACAAGACATCAAATTCACTGGAAATAATTCTGTCAAGGGAAGATCACATACCCAAGGGTTGGCTTCTCCTTTGAGCTACAGTGCAAGCCAACAAAAAGTTAGCAGATAAAAATTCACAGCCCATTGTGCATTTTCCCCAACTTTATCCCACCTTCCTCAAAAGGGTCACCAAAATGACAATTGCCTACACTACACCTTCTCCACTCTGTATACTTGTAGAGAAATCATTCAACAAGATGCACAAGAGTTGCATAAACATGCTGCAGTGTGATAACATGCTTTTCAATAAACTCTGGAATACGACAGGAGCAGCATTGATGACTGAGTCCTTGAACATACATCCACAACCAAGTGACTTGTACACTAGAAGCCAAAAGCAGCAGCAGAGAACATCTTTGCAAGCCATAAAAAATGTTCCCAAGTCTAGATTCAACCCTCCACCAAAGAAAGAGATGGAGCATCAAATGATCACACAAAACGTGGATTGCTTGTCGCCATCACGAGGAGCTACCCCTATTCCGTTTGCCTCAAAGGCAGATCTTGAAAGATGAAGTCACAGCAAACCACGCAACTTCCCAAGAAAACCCTAAATCCTGTCTTCTAAACTGAAAACAGGAAGAACTGCAGCTACCAAGAATGGAGGAGTACATTCAAGACCGCCAGACCAGCACCAGTAGAAGTAAGGACCAAGAAAACCGCTCGGCAGCGGTATCTCCAGAAAACAAGGCTGCGAAAAAAAAAAAGCGGGGCTAGACAACAGAAAAAACCTAAGCACGACATTACAGAGGATCGACACTGAGATAATACACTGAAGAAAACTCCAGATCCGTGACCCTGAAATCGGAAATCCGCCAAGACACAGCTCGCTGCACAAGAGATTCTTCTTTCTTTAAGGACAAAAAAACCGCCAGACACAACAATTGCACAGAGAGAGGCTTACTTCATAAACCGTAGCGGAGCTTGGAAGCAGAAAAAAACTTCAAAGTTGTGCTCCTGCGGGGGAGCGATAACGGATTGTACTCCTGCTGACTGACACCGTTATGTCACGTTGCAAGTGTCAAAAACCCCCGCACAAGAGCATAGAGAGCTCAACGGAGGAGGAGGAGCAGCGAGCGAGCGAGAGAGGAGAGACGAATCGCGTCGCAGAGCAAAAGCGGAGAAATGAAAACGAAGGGCAAAAGGAATCGAGGCAGAGGACAGCGGCGAACGAGGGACGAAGAGATGGGGAACTTGGAATCAACGAAGAGGACAGAGAGGTGAAAGTGTCGAAGAGATGGGGGAACTTTAGGAAGATTGGTTTGTTCCCAAAATGTTCGCACGAGAACAAAATGATTGTTTACTCCTCTTCACCTAATTTGTCAGATGTCTGCTTTTGTGCAAAAACTAAATTTAAGTTTTTTTAATAAATGATTTTCTTTATAAGAAAAAGTTTCATGATTAAAATGAGGTGCCACCAGGGGAGTGCCAAAGTTGTCTCAAAGAAAAGAATTTCTGAAATCATCAGATTTAGCCACAATAGGTTTCAGCTGTATTCTTAATTTTTTCTCTTTTTCCTCTCTCACCTGTAGCCAAATTTGGCTACTTCCTCTTGTGGATGATTTTTTTGGCTATATTACAAAAAAAGTTCTGAAATCGCCATATTTAGAAAATAGGTATGTTCGAACGGGATTCTTAGATTTTTCTAATTTCCTCCTCTCTGAACTGTAGCCAAATTTGGCTAATTTCTTGTCTGGATTGTTTGAATCGCTACCTCACCAAATCAAAGACAGTTCCACAAATCCGTAGAGTAGGTATGCGTTATCCGTAAAGTACCCCAAACTGGGGCTACTGGGCCCAACTTTTGCCAAAACTAGGGACGAAATTATGAGTCAGGATAAAAACAGGGGGCCAAACCGGTTTTTTCACCTGAATTGCTCGTCCTCACAGGAGTTTCGTCCCCAGTTTTGGATTTGCATTACCTGCACATTCGCTGCTGCATGTATACTTCATTAAATCAAGCCTTGTCAGAATAAGATCCTGCAAATCTTCTGAATTGATCCCCAGTTTCATGACACAGTACCCAATTTTTCTCACAGGGATTAGAGCGCCAAACTAGGGCCCAAAGACAGGGTAACTTTTTCAGATAACTAAAAAGTGTATTGAAGTTACAATGGAGTTTAGGATTCACCAATGAAGTTAAAATGTTTAACCTGCCCAATCAATCCAAAGGTTGAACAAGGGACCTACTCAAACTGAAGCTAAGTTGACATGCCTTAGGATCCACATCTTCTTAGTGCTGCAAAGTAAGCAAAACAAATATTAACTCTCAACTATGCACAGATTGATTCATAAACATTTCTGAATTTTCCAAACCCAAGGAAATGGAAATGGAACCAATTGAGAGAACATAAAGTGCATACACAACCATAAATGAGGCAACCTAAAGGTCAAATTAGTCCTAACAATTGCAACAAAACAATTGATGATTCACTCTTGCCTCAAGTGAATGTACAAAACAAGTTGATTTTCATTATGTATGCCATACAGAAAGACAGTGACAAGTTGACATAAGAACCTCAATGTGAGTCTTCCATGTATGAACAAGATAACCATTTTGAGTCCATTTACCCAGCTATGAACCTCAGAGAACTGGAATTAAATATTGCCACCCCACAACAAATTGTCCACACACCAACACTACGTGAGGGTGATTGTTTGATGTCACAAATTTCTAAAGGATTAGCAATTTGCACCAGGAATATTATTCCAGTTCTCAGTTCAGCTTGGAAAATATACATATACGGCAACAGTTTGGACCTGATACATACCAGGTGACATTCACCATAGTGCACTTCTACAGCACACATGAACAACTGTTCCACCAAAGCTAGTGTCAAGTAATACCAAAATGCCAGGTGTAACACTAACAGAACCAGAGATGGAAAATTTTCACTGCTAACAATTTATGTAGATGTCCAATCATTGACAGAGCATTAATGGAACCACTACACTATCATCAAGTAAGAGCTGCCATTGCATGTAAGACTTGAGAATTAATTCAGAAAAAATTGAAGTGCAAACAAGCTTATCGCACAAAACAACATACCATCTCTTGACTTGGAAGAAATGATGATGGGACAATAACAAATATTGCCATCCTGAGTAGAATCTATAACTCTGATCCTCTCAGATAAATAGGCCTTACACCAATGCCTTCTTCAGAATTGTATGGATCATCCTATCTTACAACCCACAGCACTCTCACGCTGTTAAAGATGTCCTTGCACCCTTTTGAGCAAAAGAATGGACTGAACAGAACTTTAGGCACCATGACATACAGAGTTCAAGCTGGCAGAACTGGTTACACTGTTTGGTGCTCTTTTGCCTGGAGCTGTTGGTAGTAATCCACCAACACTTGCCAACCACCAGGGCACATAAATCCATCTGGTGGATTCACCCCTTCTTTTGCAAAGTTTCGCATCTGCCATTGCCATTTAGCCCAAAAATCTAATATCAGTTTCATCCTGAACAAATAATCTCTTTTCCTGATTTTCAATGGTTTCAGAAAAGGCAATATAAAAAGCAGCTTTAAATGTCTGTGTTTTATCAAATCACCTACCTTGGTACCAGAGATGAACATAAAATCTTGTGCTCTTGATGGTTCGAAAAAGGCCATTGAGTTCTTTGTCTTATCATATGCAGCCACCTGCCACAATCCATATCAATTATGATTTCATGAATTTCGAAGGCATGACAAGAAAAGAAACTGAAACATCCACTATTTTCTTGAGAGGGTTAATGAGGCAGTCCAACTCCAGTTAAGAAATTCCATAGGACTTGTTCATTCTCCTAAGAAATGTAGAATGCTTCATGTCAACTTGCATGCTAACTACATCCTCATGGTATACAGCTTCACAAGGGCCAAATGCTTACTCTGAAGGGAAGAATGTTGAGACGCTCAAGGCCAGGAGCCATGCTAAGGACCAATTTTCCATGTTCTGGATCATAGAGGTCACGTTTCTCTGTTGGGTGACCCATACCAGCAGGGTCCCTTCCCACAATATAGAAATTTGCACCTGCATTGATGCGGGCCTTTGCATGCCACTGAACTTCTGTTGGCCCAGCATAATGCATGGGGCTTGGAAAAATAGCTACTACTGTGGTTTGAGGGTCAAGAACACCCTCTTCTAGTACCTGCATCAAGAAAACAGTAAAGTTTAACATAAGCAGCTTAGCTCTACTGCAAATGGGCAAAAGTCACCACAGTTATCATGGGGTCCAAAACAACCCCATAAAGCACCACTAATAGAACATGCTCTTCAAACTTCAATTTCCTGCACCAAGACAAAAACTTTCACTTCTATGGCCACTGCAGACATAGTGCTGAGGATTTTCCTTAGCAGGCTGTTCCAACAGCAGTCTTGCATGCTACTTCTTTAAATGCCTTCATCCAAATTTCCATCCAGCCACTTATCTCTATTGCACAGAAGTGTACAAAGATATAGAGGACCCACCTTTTCATGTTGCTTCATCCGCCATTCCAGTGGAACATCATCTGGCTTTGTAAAGCCACCCAATGGATGCAAAAGCAGTATGGGGTTCTTATAACCCATTTCCAGCAGACGACGGCGTGTATCAGTCATCAATAAAGCATGCCCATTGTGGACAGGATTACGTAGCTGGAATGCAAACACTGCATCTGCCTGTTCACACAATCGACATATGATGACTCTTTTAGTATTTGGATGTTTGAACCATGACTAGTTGCAAAATGCTCATTCATAGAGATAAAAACTAATCTTTCCTGTTCCTTTCATCAAGAAACAAGCATCAGGTACTTCAGAGGAACAATAAGCCCTCCTTGTTTGCAAACGAAGCACAGAAGCAATCCACAGCTAGCAAAAGCAACTTTGTTGGCCCAGAAATGAACAAGAATCATACTTCTTGTGACCAATTTACCCAACAATGCAATCAGTGGCCAATCCAACATACAACAAGATGATATTATGTAAGACACTGTTTTTCCTGAATCGATTCCATACACTCTCATTCTGCCAGAGAGTCTGGTGCTCTCGCGGCAGACCACAAATATATAGTGTGCACATCTTTTCCCAAGCTCATACAAATATCAAGCGGAAAGGATGTGTTTGAGAGGTGGCATACCTCTCGCCTCTCAAACTCAGCACGAAGTTCTGCAGGTGATAACCGGTAGTTATCAAGCCCATCATTGTACTTGATTCTCTCCAGGACCTCTAGGTCCCCACCTACTAGCCAGGTTCCAGAATTGGCAAGGGCCTCCTGCACGTATGGCAGCTCAGGAGCAGTTGTCCCCCAAGTCCGTGCGATTCGCTCTTCCCTGTTGTGTGCGTATAGCTCAATGCTGGAAAACAGCAAAAATCAATCAAGTAAGTACTCTAGGGTTTGAGAAGATAGCCTTGCTTCACTCATTCCATATACCTCTCACAACAAACAAATAGGAAAATATTTTTCAGAGCAACTGAAGGAAAAGGAGGAGAAGGTGGACAAGGGAGGGGGGAGGGACGTAGTACTTGCGAAGGATGGCGAGGGGAGTTCCAGTGGGGGCGACAAGAGTAACAGCAGAGGCAGCTCCAATAATCTCTTTCTGTTCATCAGTGATGGAGAGCACAATGGGGATGGACATGTTGACAAAGCTGCCATCATTCAAGCGCAGGCAATTGAAGTGCAACGTTTGGAGATACTCATGCTGTCTCATGAAGCCTCGCAAGGGGGAAGCCCAGCCGTCGGCCAAGACATGAATCCATTCCATATCGACTTTGGAGATATGGATTTGCGGAAGTGTACTCGCTTCCGCTGTTTTCGCATCCTTATCCTTGGCTGCCACATGCAGGTCGAGTAAAGCGCCACCGTCGGGAGCGATAAGACCCTGTCGACCACCACCATTTTGTTGCACAGCAGCAGCTGATTCTTCTTCTTGTGCTCCCGTCACGGCACCAGCAGCCGAAGAAGAAGATGGCTTCGTGACTAGTGACAAGCTGTAACGGCTCTGAGAATGCCGAGAATACGGCACAGAAAAGAGTGCTGTTAGGGTTTTTGTGCTCACGCAATGCTTGCCCGTCACAGCTCCCTTCACGGCCACAGTTCGTACAACCGGTCCTGTCGCAAATGCCAGAGCTCCTGCTCCTGCCGACGCCGTCGCCATCATCTCCATCACAACAACCTTCTTGCACACAAATTCTTCTTCCTGCTACGAAGAAACCTCCCACCGGAAGAAGAGCAGCAAGCAGCAAATGGCAAAACCACAAAAGATGGGAAGGAAGAATTCCGCAACAGAACTCATGCACACCAACAACAACTTGGATTGCAACGAGCTCGCTTTCTTTCGTGGCCTTGTGGTGCTGCTGCAGCGACAGGACACCACAGGACGCAGAATCTCCGGAAATAGCACTGGAAGTTCCACGAGCATAGAAATTGCTGCCCAACAGCATATTCTTCTCCACCCCCAAAAACAAACCAACCACGGTTTTTTTTCCTCTCTCTTTCCCAATTTTGTGATATCGAAAATTTGGGGAATTTTTCCAAAAAATTTGCACCCCCAAAAATAAATCAAAACAAAACAACAAAGAAACAAGCAGCTAGCTAGCTTCATGGAATTGGTAATGACTTTTACAATTTTGTGTTGAAAATTTGGCCAACCTTTCCAAAATTTTGGCACCCAATAAACAAAACAAAAAAGAAACAAAACCAACAGGACATTTTTTTAATTCTGTGATATCAAAATATGGCAAATTGTTCCCAAAAAATAGAAAAAATAGTTGAATTTCCACCTTTTCAATTTAAAAAACCGAAAAATCTCAATTTTTTTGGTCGAAAATTTGACAAAATCTGTTGGAGAAAAAAAACATTGAAACCAACCATTAGTGATATCAATTCCATTAAATTAGGGGAAGCAAATTCATGTACGCATTAATTCATTCTCCCCCTAATTTTTAGGAATTTTTCGAAAGGCTTTTGTTTTAGTACCTACCCAATTGATCCAATGGTGTACCCAGAGGGTGGGATTTCC
>Ga0209611_10002718_pt1 | contig 31026 bp, 27 predicted proteins | sample S1TSphgellanicum_3_FD_187693 | JGI IMG/M metagenome (GOLD analysis project Ga0209611, IMG submission 187693) | Host-associated microbial communities from peat moss isolated from Minnesota, USA - S1T2_Fc - Sphagnum magellanicum MG (SPAdes) (version 2) | ecosystem: Host-associated > Plants > Peat... | reverse complement strand
TTTTTTTGTGGGGGGGGGGGGGGGACTTCGAGGGGGTTGAAGGGGTTTGGATGAACTACAGGCTACACTAGTACTTATTACTTGCCATGATAAAAACCAGTGTTGGGTGGTTCTCAAGTTCTCTTTGAGAACCGACCGGTGTCACCAAAGGTGATAACCGTTTTGAGAATTGGATCGATGGTTCTGAATCTGACTTGGGCGAGAATCTGGACCCAATGAGAATGGGGTATCAAAAAAAATTGGGAGAACCAGGTTGGTTCTATGAGACACCAAAACCCGGTTCTCATGTTAGTAGCTAGATTAGGATTAGTAGAGGGTAGATTAGGTTAGTTCAGGAGTAAGGTTAGCAGTTAGATTATGTTAGTTTGTAAGGGGTGGTGCCCATTCTACAAAAACCCTTTCGAAGTTTATTATTGATAATTAAGTTTTGTGTTGATCCTTTGCTTTGCTCTTTGTGTTATTCCTATGTGTTACAAGTGTTACCAAGTTTTGTGTTGTTCTTTGTGTTGATCTTTCGCTTTGCTCTTTGTGTTATTCCTATGCATTGCAAGTTTTACCAATCTGTCATGTTGTTGTTAGTGTTGCTAATTTGTTGTATAATTTTTATTGCTATTGGTGTTATTAGTTTGTCACATTGTTTCTATTGTTGTTGGTTTGTTGTGTTGTTTGTATTGTTGTTGGTTCATCACATTGTTCTTGTTATTACTAGTTTATTGCATTGTTGGTTTGTTGTATTGCTTTTGTTGTTGTTAGTTGATCATGTTGCTTTTGTTGTTATTGGTTCATCACATTGCTTTTATTGTTAATGATTCATCACATTGCTTCTGTTGTTGTTGGTTCATCATGTTGCTTCTGTTACTATTGGTGCATCCATTGTTAGTTTGTTGTGTTGTTTTTATTATTGTTAGCATGTCACAATTGTTGGTTTCGTCATGTTGTTTTTGCTACTATTAGTGTGTCACGTTGTTAATCTATCACAAAAGCCAATGTTATGGAGTTTATTTATATGAATGTATATTTATGATTTGTAATGAACTTGTATTTAATTTCTAATTTAGTTTTAATTGATTTTTAATTAATTACTAGTTAATTTTTAATTGATTTTTAATTCATTTTTAATTTATTTTTATTTCACTTTTAATTCATTTTTAATTATGTTTTAATCCATTTTTAGTTGGGTACACATGGGCCACACATTGGTGAACATGGGCCACATGTAGGTTGGAAAACTAAATGCTCAATGTGTATAAATAAAAGTAGAATTTCCCATTATTTTCAGTTTGTTCAACACTATTTTGGGTATGTTTTCTTATCCTAGCCTTGTTCTATTTTTGTTTTTTCCTTGCAATAAAATCTTGTTGAATTCTTATTTTTCACGTGTCATGTTCTTGTTCTCGTTTTTTAAATTTTGCAATCTTGATTTGGAATTAGGCTTGCATTTTTGTTTTGGTTAAAAAATCTTGTAGACTTGGTTGTTTTCATGTCCATAACATAGTCTTGTTGTTAGTTTGTTACATTGTTGGTGTAATCGATTTGTCATGTTGTTGGTGCAATTAATTTGTTGCATTGCTAATGTTGTTGTTGGTTTGTTGTGTTGTTAGTTCTTAAGTACCCACATGAACCCCCCTTGTTGTTCATTTATATTGTTCCTTTACATTATTGGTTGTTATTATGATTTTGGTGATGTACTACCTTGTCACCATTGCTTTGTAGGTGGCGAGTAATGATTTGGTGTTGGTTTATGCTTTTCATTACTAGGTATTCACCATCGCCATTTACCCCATGTTTGGTGTTATTACTAGTTCATCCCATTGCTAGTGTTGCTATTGATTCGTTGTGTTACTTATGCCATGGTGAAGTATTACCCCCTTCCATTGCCTTGTGTAAATGGAGAAATTCCTTTACGATAAAAAAGAAAATGCAAAAATAATTTAACATTTGCATATGCTTACAAAAAAAATTGAAGAAAAAATTGAATAATTTGCAAATCTTTTTGTAAATTCTTGCATTTTAAGTTGTTTTGCATGGTTGGTTTTTTTTTCCCATTTTAGACTTACATTCTTTTATGAAAATTGCAAATGGTTCAATCTTTTGAAAATGAAAATTTGATAAGTGAAAATACATGTGAAGTGTTTATGAATGATGGAATGGAAAAAAAAAATGTATTGAACCCCAATCTTCAAATTGAAGGCAACTACAACTTTAAAAATGAAAAAAAGAATTGCATGCTCGAAAAATAATGTGTAAGTCACATGGTAGAAATTCTTTATGTTAGGTTTTTTTTAATGTGAATGATAACAAGGATGTTCATGTGAATGCCCACAAACCATGAAATGTATTCTTTGTTATAATATTTTAATTTTGTTTTGTAACCCTAAACCCAAGCAAAAAAGGTGTAATCATGTATAATACAATAAATAGAATAATAACATTGAGAAAACATGTGAATGCGGACCATTCTATTATTGTAAAAATGTTTGAGGAGGAAATAAACAATCCATTGAAAGGAGAAGTGGAGAAACAACTTGTAAAAAAAAGATCAAATCCATTTAGTAGTGCAATTATCAAATTTTTATTACCAAAAAACTTTTCCAAAAAAACATATGTAATAGAAAATGTTTCATGAGGATATGGGCATATTGATTGTTAAAAATCATCTACCCATGCAATTTTTTGAAAGTCTATGAATGAAACACCTATGTTTGCATTTGTGTCCAAGATTAGTTTTTCTTTCCAAAAAGTAGTTTCCACGAAAGATTTTCCCTAACTTGGTAGAAAAAACAAAACAATTGTATATATTACCAACTTTGGTGGAATGTAATTATGTAATGATGAATTTTGATCTTTGGATGTCAAAAGGAACACATGACATATTTTCCCTTGTGATTAACATTTTAGAAGTTTATTCATAGCCAAAATTTGTTACATTTGGTCTTTTTGAAACTACAAATATTTCTAGGAAGATTTTGGTCAAAAAGTTATTTAAGTTATTAGAAAAGTATAATTTGAAAGAAAATATTATTGTTTATGTGAAAGATGAAAGGTCTAATTTGAACACAATGACTTCTGCGATTAAAATGTTGTAATTGGTGACATTTTGGGTTTGGAGGAAAGTTATGAAGGTGTTTGTTTTGGGCATGCATTTTTCAAGGCCCATTAATATGTTACAACATATGAAATTTTTGGTAAATTTTTTGACATATGTTTCTATTAAAATTGGACAAAGAGATATACAAAAATATAAAACTTGGTTTAAAAAATCTTGGAAAGGTTGACAAGAATGGACCAAAGCATGTGTTGAATTTGGTTTGGCCCCAAGGAAGTTGAATACACCAATGAAGACAAGGTAACTTTTTTATCCAATATATTGTTGCAATGATATATATATATATATATATATATTGTAGTTTTAATAATAAGTTTCAATTAGTAGGAAGTTTAAACAATTTGTTTTATCTTTTACAAATTTGTAATCAAAATTATCCTTTTTTAGGAGGCATTGTAATTTCAAAAAATAATTGTTCTTTGTTATAGTAGGCAAATTGTATTTAGGATGATTACACAAATGCTTCCTCCTTTGACATGACATATTTATCAAATCATTGTTGATGTCCTTTCCCTTGTTGTGTTTGCTTGTCTAAAGGTCATTGGCTATTAAGTGATGCTTTAAATTTTGTTATCTCCATTTGTTTCAAATTGAGAGAAAAATATGAAATTTCAGGTTCTTTTGATAATTTTGTGGAAGAGGAGTGTTGTTCTTGAGTTAGGTTTTTTGGCCTCTAATATCATAAAAAAAGTTTGTGGTGTTTCAGATTTTTTTTTCCTTTTCTTGAAAAAGTATGAAGAAAAGAAGGCTCATTATATGTTGTTTTTAATGTTGAATCCTAAGTTCAAAAACTTAGATTTAGTGTCCTCATTTATTGGCCTTGAGCAAAGCAAATCTATTGTTGAAGAATATGATAGAAAAACTTTATATCCAATGTTGTTAAAATGCTACCATCATTTGCACCCCTTATTTGAAAATCCCTCTCTTGACCAACATGTTGATGAAAATTACATTTTAGACATTTTTGACATGATAGCAAACACAAATGAACTAATGTAGGAGTTTATTAACAAGGAACTTCTGATTTTCAAGAGGTTTCAAATGAATGTGAAAAATACAAAAGTCATTTTCAATGATGAAAGAAACACGAATCTATGTTTCCTACTATTGGATTCTTTGCCCATCAAATCTTAAGCACAACATTTCACAAATTGATATTAAATTTTTTTTTCTTTGACATGAATACTTATTTATTTTAAGAAATGTCATTTGCAATAAAATAATTTATATAAATTATTTTTTGTGAACAAAATTGACCTAATGACCTTAGGATTGGTTGTAAACCATTTTCTAATTTAGTGGAGCTAATTAAAGCTAATGCAAAGTTAGAGGAGGAGTTAGAAGAATTGAAGGAACATTTGAAAGGGATAAGATTTTAAAAATATAATTTATTATAAAAAAATTGTGCAACATTTTAAAGCAAATCTTTAGACAATTTTTAAAATTTCCAATTATTTCTTAATTGAATTTTTAAAATGAATATAAATTTGAGATCAGAATTGTGAAAACCAGACATGAAAACCATTTGTTATCACATTTGTGAAAACCATCCTGTTCAAGAACCGGCTTGATTAATACCTTCTGAAAATTTGATACCTTGATCAGTTATTGTAAATTTCATTTTTTCCCTTAAAGAACTGGGTTGATTTTCTCAGATGTTGGGAAGAACCAGAACCAATGATTCTCATAAAAGGGGGGAGAACTGCCCAGCAGGGATAAAAAAACTCCAATTTGTCTTAGTCACAATATTTAGGAAGGTTGTTTGTTTGTTTGTCATGTTGAGATGTCCCAAATGGTGGTGCTGCTTGCCCTGCTCTTTGTACCATTGGAAAGCCCGCAATCAGCAAGGGTGCACCCAGATGGTTTGATAACATTCAGACTTACATTGCACGAGTTATTATATATTGATCAATTTTTTCATTGAAATTTTAATAAAATGAAAAGCAAATCTTTTTTGGGGAAGATCTTGGTATTGCTAAAAGCCCTTGATGAGTGCAATTGCATGGAGAAAATTTCATAATTTTTGATCTAAGATGGGAGAAATGTTGATTCTTTTAGTATTTTTTTGTCATCGGAAGTTAAATTTTAAATTAAATCTTTTTTTTAACAATTGAACCCTACCATGACATTTGTTGGAGCAATTAGATAATCATGTTCACACTTGGGACAATGGCAAAGGCCACTCTTGGTGTATTGAGAAAGAGAAATTGTTCCCAATGTGAAACTTTTACTGGGGTGCATATATGCATTATAGGTAGTAGCAACACAATTGTTTTCTATATTCCACAGTTTGGGAATAGTTCGTCCACATGTTCTTTATCGTCACGTGACAATTCTGATTGAATATTGGTAGATAGGTTCTTCCCTTCTTCGAATTTGGAAGCTGACAGGTTTGAGAGAGGAAAGAATTTGTTTTTCTATAAACAAGTTGGGGAAGATTCCTTAAGAATTTAGCATTGTTACTCAAACACAAAATCTATCCAAAAAAGACTTGAAATGAGAGAAAAAGGGATTATTGAAGTCGTCCATCCCATGTAAGTCTAACAAAGAACATTGTTATTCATCCATTTTGATACAAACAAAAAAAAGTCGAGTTTTTTTGGTACTGTTCCAGCCTTACTCCTGTGTTACAACTAAGTACTCCATCATCCTATTTCAGCTCATGTTTTCAAAATGTTAAAAACAATGGGCAACAAAACTTTTCACTAACTTCCATATTAGTATTGCTTCCTATAAAGTTGGGCAGCTCACAAAAACTCATATAATGAGTAGATAGAAACGAGAAATTTTCATCAATGGCGTGACAACTACAACCCATATATGTGAGATTTTGAGGCCATTGCTCCCAGCTAGGAGTACTGGGAAGGGCAGAACCAAATTGGTCCTTGCTAACATTTAAGCATTAACCTATGAAACAATTGATAATGGATAAGCATGAAGGGAATGAGGGAACAAAATGATAACAAATTATCATGACTTTGAAGTCAAAATAAAGAGCAATTTATGAAATACCACTCAATTGAACTTGTAAAAACTGTGTGGAACACTTAATATGAAAACTTCAAGCTTCTCATTTATGCGCACATTATTGGTGCAGCATGCACAATGTGCATATTACATTTGAGTAAAGCCAATAGCAAATGCAAAAGATGTGCACAAATAACAATCAAACACCCTGGAAATTAGGAATTTTTACAATAATCATTTTTTATGTTCTTGACAAGTCCTTTAAGAAGATGGATTCAAGTAAATGAGAATTGAATATGAACAATGAGGCAAAAGAGTTCAAACAAATTTAAGATTATGCCTTTTGCCTTTTACATCAAATTGGCTCATTTTGAAAAGAACCACATTTCATTCAAAAGTTTAGGGTCTTAATGTCACATTTATATGTTTGAAAATGTTCCCTCTATACTAAATATAATCCATGGGTTTTCAGATATGTGCATTGCGGTTATGTAATTGAATATTAAATCAACAGGTTCAGAATCTGATCTATTTAAATATGGGATTTTTTCCAACATATGAAAAAATGATATTACATATATGCTGGAAACCCTTATAATAATACTTTATGGTAGCCTCTCAATATCATCCATACACATCATAGGAATGACCATTGGAACAACAAAAGAGCATCAATATAAACATTTGCTAAAGTATGTGGAGCAGAACACTTATTCTTTGCTTGAGAATCAAAGGAGAGCCATGGAGATAAACCTTCCCAAGCATAGTACTCTTATTACTATTTATTTTATATACCTGTTGATGTGGAACCTATGCCCATGAAAAAAGGTCGGTAAGTTTTATGTTACCTAGTAGGTATATCAAATAAAGGAAGACAATTGTAAATGTTCTTATGTAACATAAAGTGTCCACTGAAGATTGTTTTCTGCTCACACCTTCCCATAGAGTTATGAATAGGTGGTCACGTTATCTTGTGTGGCACACAAACGAAACTTGAAGTTTGTGTGAAGCCAAGATTTGTTTTTTTTTGGTGTGTTGCAAGTCATACTTGTTCAGTACTTGTTCTCTGGATTTATCCAGAATCCATGGCTTGAAGCCTGGCTTCATCACATACTCGCATTCTGGTCATCATGGACTTATGTATGTTTATGCCATCCTTAAAATAACTATCTCTTCCAAGCTTAGCTGCCTCACTCCTTTCCCCTACCCTCTTTCGTGAAAAGCAAAACTTTTACATCTATTTATCAATTTCAAAAATTTCACTTCCTTTATCATTATCTTTCCTTTTTCTCACATCCCTTTTCAAGTCTTCCCTTTCAAAGTGAAGCTTAAAACAAAAAATTAAAGATTTATTCAACCGTTTGAGTACATTGCATATAACCTTTCACATAGAAAAATGATCACAAATAAAATTAAAATGATCATAAATTTAAAGAAATTTAAAATGGTCCTAAAAGTAAAATTTTAATGTTAATTCAATTTTATCTTTAACTCCAAATGATTTTAGAATTTTTTTTTGAAATTTTCGGTTAAAGATCAATTCTCATTTCTCATTATTTTGTACATTAAAACTAATTGTGCCTTCACCTTTATACAATTTTTTTTTATTAAAAATGATTCTGAATATTAAATTTCATTTATGTAAATAATATTTCCTAATATTTGGATATTTAAAAGAAAGTATGATTATGAAAATTTCAAATTGACACTATATATAACATTGGATTAATCCAAAGCTTTTTTTCCCCCAACCACAGGGTTCTAATTCACATAGACTAGTGTGGCCTGTGCCGTTGGCCCAAGTGTGAACCCATCACAAAATAGGGAAACTCAACATGTGAACATTGTTTTGCAATGTATGTATCAATATTTTGAACAGCCAAATATGAAAGGAAATCATGCTTGAATTGAATGGCAAGCTTTCAAGTGTTACCACGCTCTCAACTGATTTTTCATCTCAAAACCTGATTTTTTCAAATTTATTTGAATTTTCAGCGGCAGAATTCATTTAAAAATCAATATCTCATACATTTTGAATTCAAATCTTACCAAATAAATTCCATTAAATCCTGCTCATCAAGATTTTTCCAACAACACCAAAAGCCCATTCCAATTCCTCTGAAAATTTCAGCTATGATTTAATTTAATTTTCAGTGAAGAAATTATTCAATATTCAAGAACTTTTGCACCCCAAGTCCGAACATCATGGAACCAAGCCCGTGCACCCCTCCTCATCAAGAGCTTTCCAAAGACACCAAGAAGACGATCTGAACCACCCCAGTTCGGTGGATATCATAACTACAAAACAAAACAAACTACCTTCCTTCATAAATAGATGTGGATAGTCAATATCCTAGTACCTTTACCATTTCGAAATAGTTTAGGCAAATATTTGTTTATTTTTCACTTTTTTACTTCAACCCTCCAATAATAATTTTTAAAAAAAAATTCAGATGTAATAAAAATGAAAAATTAATAATTCGACATATTATTACAAATAAGTACCTATGTATTTAGGTTGGTACTAATAAATAGGTAGTTTAAATGCTGTTAAACTAGTGAGTCAGTCGACTATGATGATTAGGAGGTGCTCATGGACAAATGAACACATGAATAATAAATTTCGAAATTTTAAAATAATTTTTTTTGAAACTTTAGACAGGGCAACTTGCAAAGTTTTGAAATTTCGAATTCTACTATTATTATTATTATTATTATTATTATTTTGATTATGGCCGAAATGGTAAAGGTACTACAATAAGCAATTTGAAAAATTCATAGACATTATCAGTAACTTTTTCTTGACAATATCATGGCATAGTTCCTCTTTCACCTTTTAAAAGTACTTTCCTTTCTGTACAAATAATACATCTATCACATGTATTGGCCTTTGTGGCACTTTCTCTTTTTCTTTTTTTGAAACATATTGGCAGGACCCAAACTGACAAGCCATCCACAACCGCCACAAAGTCAAGCTCATTGGCAGAGTTGTCTTTGTGGCACTTTCTTTGCATTTCTTAAAATTTTGAAACACAATGGGCAGGCCCAACTTCACCTGCACTCCATTGGGTTTGAAACCCTGGACCTTGATGAGGTCCCAGGGGTCCCAGAGTGGGCTATACCAGTGAGGCATCACCCCTAGAGTCTACATTAGCATATTCACCATCAAGGACATCTCTGACACGTTTAAGTGTTGGAAAACGTGGCAAGCTACTAGATTATTCTTTTCATCGGGTGTTGGGGAAAGTTTGTCCACCAAATGTGGATTGCTAGGTATGTAAAACCCATGAAATTATGTAAGTAGCTTGTAAAAAGATGTCCCTACTTGACACCAATCACAAACATTTCAAACTCTGGTTGACACACATAATTATTGGCAAATTTTCAAGTTGCTTAAAGAGACTTTCCAAATGTTCAATAACTAGACTTTTTAATGGTATTTAAACCCCTCACATCTTTGGTTGCAACATTAAACACAAGATGAATGACTCTAGTTGAATTTGAGCACATAAGAATACTTCTTATTTTCATCATTAAATTTGTTTCACAGTAATACAAATACCTACACTAATCAGTTGGATACATACTTGAATAAATTCCAAAACCTTGTTACAAAACAAACTGTACCGAAGGGTCAATTTGGGTAAAGAAAAAAGACCTTCATTGCAGGCTACACTCCATGCTCATTCAAGTTAAATTGTAGACAGCAAACAGATTGGGATAAGCAAGCAATCCCATAGTTCATCAAGCAATAGCCCAAGTGAAATTTCTTAGTCTTCCTGTCTTTACCAACTTTCAACCCTATTAAGAAATAGAGAATATTAAGTTCACACACTTGCAATTCACTGATTCCATGGATTTGGGATCTCAGTACCTATGTGGCCATCCATACATGGCAATGCCTTTCTTCCACAATTACTTCTTCCCTTCCTCCCACATCTGACATTGGGAACATCCATGACCCATACAAGATTCAGACCCTGCTGCCAATTCTGAGTTTTATGAAACCGGACCATAAATGACTCATCACCCTAGTAAACAAGGTAGCAAAAGGTCATTGGGAGAACAGAGCATACAATTGAGCCACTAAGCAATCTCAGAGACATTGAAAATTTTCAAGATCTATAGTCATCTCTACTTGAAGATCAAGTGAATTCTCATTCACATACCTTCATTTTCAGCTCCTTGGTGAATGAGGTGAATGACTTCTGTGCAACATGACAACACAACATGTGCAGTTCTTTCCCATTCCCAGTTCAAACTCAAATCACTTGATTTGCTGACACTAAGTTTTGCATGATCAACCCTTTTGCATTTGACGTTTGGATTATTTTATTGGAGGGGACTGTTTCGTTTGTCAGCATGAAAGTTAGTACTAGGTTGCAGGAGGATTCTTTGCCGCAAAGGGATTGCGCCCAAATTGAACTATCATGGGCTTCCCTTTGAGCATATAGCCATGTGTCATCCCCTGCAAAATATACAAATCCATCATAAATGCTCAGCCATTAACAAGAAACACAACAGGAGCATCAGTACAAGAAAGGACCTAAGAAGTTACTAAAGCGAACAATCTTAAGGCAGCAAAATATAGATCCAGAGGAAAAAAGGCAAGTAGAAACCATAACCAGAAATGAGAAATTGTTAACTCAAAGCTTAATGAGATTTTCAGCACACGGAAACAAGAAAGGGAGCAATGCATTTGGATGCCAGCAAGAAACTGCCTTCAACAGAAGACTGATACTGCCTAAAAGAAAGAAAAAGTGCAAATGGAGACACATTTCATGCAAGAAATGCTTTAATCCTAGAACCTGAACACTAAACCTTAAATCCAGACTCTAGCTCCCTACAAGTGATACACCCAAACCCCAAACATACTTTGAGTACATTTAGAGTAGGCTAACATCCATTTACCAAAGCATGTTCTGCAAGTTGTGTAGAAGGGAAGGTGACAAAGGCTTGGTCTCTCATACGCCCTTCCTGTAATGATCCCCACATTTCAATGATGTCTTTACGTACTGACAAAAGGTTCCAACCAAATCATAATTTTTCTCAGAGCATGACTGATAAGAATGTGCTAGAATTCAACTGTGATATATATTATCCAATGGCTTATATGCATTCCAGTGGGCCCATCTTAGTTCGATAATGACAACTATTGAATGGGTTGCAAAGACCAAATAAACCTAAATCAACAACAAATTGCTATGTTCCTGAGCAAACAGCATAGCAATCAGACTGACACAAGGAAGAAGAGTCTACAAGTATGCATACCTGCATAAGCTTAATCGATAAAGTGGCTTTAGCATCCTCAAGAGATTCAAAAAAAGCACCTAGAAGTTTAAAAACATTCAAAGGAAAGCCATCCAAACTTCCAATATTACTTTGAGATATAAACAAGGCATCTGGGATTAGTATTCATGACAATTAAACAATATCTTTCATAAGAACAGAGAAATCTCCATTCTCACAATGAAGAAGAAACAGCAAGGTTAACACTTCCTCATGACAATTTAAACAAAGACAACAAAATGTGGAAAAACTTTGTGCTAAATGATATTCCTCTCCTTGATTCAAACACATGTGGGTAAGAACTTGGCAACTGACCATATACAAAGTGTAGATCCTCAAGGGTCACTTCCTTTGCCAAATTCTTGATGTACAGCACTTGGGTTGCATTGCCTGGTGTGTAATTCTACATATAACATGCCCCCACCAATCAGAAAACACTGACTTAGCATCATTTTGTGAGGGAAAAGTTTATCACCTAGCACCACAAGAATTGGCAGGATTCCAGTCTGAAAGTCTTACTAGAAAATGCAAACAACAGCACCAAAAATTCACATGCATAACATAATTTCATATCTCATGGATAGGCAGCATAGCATTCTGCACAAAGAGCACTTCATATAATATGACCAATGGCCCATATAGATACAAGTTCATCCAGCCTAAATTGCAGGAAGCTGCTGTCAGTGTCTGGGTTTTTGTTCCTGTGGAAGGAAGATTCTTACTTTGAACATGGGATGTGACAGAATGTCTGTAGGAGCAACTTTGCCAGCCTCAAGTTCTGCCAGGGTGGCAGCTCTGTTGGTAATGTCAACTTCCTCTGTAGATGCATCCACCACTGTCTCTACATCCTGTGAGTGCTTATCTGATCCTCCTCCACTGGCTGAACCTTTTGGTGTTATCTTTATCTGTGCATGGATTGAAATTCCATCTCAAACTTGGATGACATTCTTTGGGCAAAATTTAAGTGTCTGACAATCAAGGTAACCAACTATGAGAACATGGACCTGATAACCAGACAATGCAGTCATTTGGATAGTATGCCCTACCACTAGTAGAGCTGTTATAATGTGGGTCAGTCAAGGGTCCCTTGTCAAAATCACTTGTTAGGCACACAAGCAGGAAGAAACCAACCACAATGATAATGGAACCAGTGAACAGAGGGGCAGCCAACCCAAATAAAGGTGTAAAAAGTTGCACTGAAAAAAGTAAGAGCACAAAGTGTGACAGACCTGTAAGACAGGTTTATTCTTTCTAATGAGGTTGGCCTTGGGGGTGATATGGATGGGCTTAACACCTGCCGCTTCATGAGAAGTAGTCTTATCAACTGCAGGCCCTACTATAGCTTCTCGCTTTGCTCGCTTCTTTGCTCTTTTCAGCTGTGGTTCTGCCTCCTCAGAGTTTTTGATTTCCTCATTCATGGCTTCCATATCATCATCCTCCTAGAAAAATCACTCCATCAGAAATCTGCTGCAAGGAAAATGCAATCTTGGGAGAAAGCATAAAGCAACAAGAAGCAGTCTAATTCTCATCCACCTCAAATGGCATCCATGTCTTAAGCTCCCTCTTCACAAAGGACATTCAGTGGTCATTCATCAGTTACAATGGCATGATTCGCACATGTAGGGCCCCATATATGCATATAAGTCAACTCCATGGGGAAAATACCTCATTGGATGATTCAAGCTCAGATTCACCACTAGACAGGTCTCCTTCTTGACGCTTTGGGGGAGCAGGAAGTGGGGCTGGAGGTGGTAGGGGAGGTGTGGGAAGTGCAGGCCGAAATGGTGCTGGTATGTTCATCTTGTTCATGAGATGAAGCACCTGATCACGAGTAGCTCACCACCATCATCTGCCAACTTATCAGGTTCCAGTATGTTACAGTGCAATGTTACAGAGCAAAAGCTGCTAGGTATTTGCCAACACAAATAAGTAGGATTACTGTTATCCACTCTATTCTGTTGCTTACACATTGCCTCTTGAAGGTTTCAGCAGCTAGAACACAACAAGATACCATGCACAATTTAGAAATAGAGACCCCAATCTGGTCTTTGATTAACTATAACAAGTTAAGGAAATGGGAGCACAGAAGGAAAGAAATAGCATAATGAAGGAGACTGGAGCATAGCCATGGCTAAGAGAAAACAGATGTGCAGGATTTGGGACAAGACAAGAAGATGAAGACGGATAGCTTCAGTTGAACTGAAAACATTATTGAGATGTTACAATAGCACAATGGTAACTACCAACAAACTTCACAAGATGTAATGACTGAGGTGCACCTGTGTGTAGAACCGGGGAACAGCAATAAGACAATTCACAATATTTGTAAGAATATCCCCATCTGGTGGTGGGTATGCATACCTGCAATGGACAGTGAACACATTCAAATCCTGGCCAACGACAATAACATAGGACGTAGCACATGAAACAGAAATCAAATGAACAAGAATTCTAGGCTAAAGGGGATCAGTCCACCTACTCAAGATGGGGAGGAAAGGGATAGTCAACACCAAGAGTAGGTGCTATTGACTCTCCCCCTGATGCGGAAACCACAGTTGGTGTGGGAGCACCTGAATCAACAGTTGGCAATGGTGGTGCTTGTGGAAGAGGCGGATATGGAGGTAAAGGGGGTGCTAATCCCTCTTCCTTTTCCTTTTTAATGCCATCAGATGGAAGGTCTTGTTTTTCTGTTACAGGATTTGCTCTTTCCACTGTCAGAGTTTTACCTAGAAACCGTAACCTGCATCAAATTTCAACACATCAGCATGAGCTATATAACAAATGTCGAAGGTTCAGTGCAACAACCAGTTTGGGCTGGAGGGAACCCCATCAACATAGAATGGTTCCAAAGAACATATCTGTAGCAATCTGTATTGGTAAAACCCTGAACCCTAAACCCTAGAAAGATGGAGAACCTGTAGAAGGGAATTTCCTACTCCCTCAAATATTGAAGAGCTAACCTCCTACAGACTCCTTCAACAACAGTTCCTTTCAGTAACAATAAAGAAACAGAAGACATACCGATGAAGCTGTGATTGTGCACGGGCAGCTAACCCATCATTGTTGAAATCCACAAATGCACAGTTCTTTAACCTGTGCAACATATAATCAAAAGAAAAAAACAGTGAAAATTCAGCCATAGGCACCATCTGATAATCTAAAACCTTATTGCAGATCATGATCCTGTGATCTATCACCCTGGCCACCATCCACCTGTTACCAATCCACAACATCATGCAGCACATCCCACATTGATAAAGTACCAGAAATGTTTGGCCCTATGAAACGCTAATGGTTTGTCAAATCCGATAAAAACTATGAAGATAAACTCCAAAAAGTACCCAATCGCTGCTCGTGCTAACATCCTACTTAACAGCCATCAGAAGCTGCCAACAGATTCACGAGCTCATAGAGTTCAAGGAAACGAAACCCGCCAAATTACCAAACAAGAGCTGACGAACAGTAGGGTGGCAAGACGGTAGAAACAGCATAATGAAATGCGCACACACCTTCCACCGGCGCAAGGCCGGGTCTCCGAGGCACCATAGTGGGTGAAGAGACGGGTGAGAGTGTGGGGCGGTAGTCCATCCGGCAAGTGACGAACAAGCAGCGTCACCACCATCCCTGCTCTCCTCCTCACAATCGCTTCCTTCCTTCCTTCCTTCTTTCCTAACTTGCTTGCCCCCCTCCCCGACAGCAGTGTCGTCTAAGCTCTACAGCAACTGCAATGACTTCCAATGTCCTTTGGCGAGTCAAAAAAATTCCATGCTCGTAAAATAACATATATAATTCTCCTGCTCTGTTAACCAGCATAGCAGCTGCACTACCTTGCTGTGCAAAAAAATCCAGGCCCGATGAAATCCATATCCCTAATACAATCTGGAGCGTCTAACCCTAACCCTAAGTTACATGCAGTTTTGAAAACCCTGGATCTCAGGTGACTACCTATTTGAGGTTCAAATGCACCTATGCCAGGCTACGGACTAGGTAACCGGCGACAGAGTGCTGGTTGCCAGACATTGTCGATTCTCTTTGAGTGCTGCGTACTGGTCATGGGACCTGCCAGAGTGCAAGTAATGGGGGACCAATGCCACTCTCCCAAATCCCGTGGAAGGTTTGTTACACGACTCAAATTGAAAAACCAAATTAACACATCCTATTGGGATATAGAATTTAGACATGGTAGTTGAAGGGACTTCTACAAGTCTCTTGCACCAAGACCTTGACCAACTCGAGATTAGTGAAGAATAATTAAATATCACAAAGGTTATTTCTTTTAAGCTTCCCAAAATTTGAAACTTTCGTTATCACAAATATTGACTTTTCAAGTAGTTCAATTTGACTAGGTTGTTCATCTTTACTAATAAAAATGTTCAATTTGACTAGAGGTCAAAGAATAAATGACATGTGTATTTTTTGACTCACCAATTTAATTAATGTGTTTCAATTGAGTACCAATCAAATGCAACATTAATTGAGTTGAAAAAAAATTATCATCCATAATCAATATGGTTTAGTCAAATGGGACATTCTATTGTGCCATTACATGTACATGTATTTGTAACTATAACTCAACATTAACAAGATCAATATATTTGTGTGATCAGAAAATTTCAAAAATATTTCAATTTTTATTAGAGATAATATGCCAATTATAGTTACAAAGTCAACAATTAGATGTGTGAAGGAGATTTTTAAAAAAAATTGCCATGAGTTTAGCATGATTGTATGAATAGTTGGTAGAAAATCAAGGCATTTCACATTTGTAAATCCACCACAATATGGTTCAATTTTTTTGACATGTATGTGAATGTAGTGACTTTAACTTGTGAGCATGTGAGTGTGAGCATGAACAAGTGAACATAGAAAAATCTTTTAATAAAATATTTTTTACCACATCATTAGAATATTTTTTGACATGGAAAAATATTTGACCATGTGCCATATGTATATATAAACATATATTTGTTAATAAGCAAGGATTTTCGAACAAAGATCCTTTAAAAAAAATTGTTGAAAAAAATTAGTTTAAATTACTATATAAACTTTAGTTGATATAAATAATTTTAAGTTAATTATCGGAGGTTGGAAATTTGTCTTTCAATACTCAATGATATAAATGAAAAACATTATTTTGCATTCCACATTCATGGACAAAACCAAAAGAATGAACAAAACACAAATTTCTTTTGATAAAATGCATTCTTCATGTGGACACATTATAAGTTTGTCATTTTGAAAAATGTTTCACATTTTAGAAGGGACAAGATTCTATTCCCTTAAAATGACTAATTAAGTGCTGAACTTCATTCCAACTCCAATTCAAACAATGAATGAACTTTTCCAACCACCCACAATATATTACATGTTGAAAATGTAAATGTGCTTGCATTCCACCCACTCCCCCTCCCCCCTAATGAGCTCACCATCATTGTGACACAATCCATGTAATTGCAAGTTGGGTAATCTTTAATTATAACTTAATACAATTTATTGCTTTTACTTGCAATAGAGGCAATGTTGTAAATGAGTCCATAACCTGATGGAAAAACCTCTATATGTGGAAAACAATTACATTTAGAGCATGTCCAACTTCCCACTTATTTTCACACTTGTTGAAGGGATTGAATACAACAAGGCACTAAATAGTTTTTCTATTTTGAGTTTGTGGCCAAACATTTGAATCCAAATGTTTGTGCACATGGATAGATATTTCATTACCAAATAGATTTTGAGGGTGACATTTAACAAGCTCAAAAATAATAAAACTAATGTTTTATGGCATTGTTACCTCATCTTATGAAGATTGGTTCTTGCTTATACAAGCCATACTATAAGCACATGGGGCCTATCAATCACATACTATAAGCACATGGTGCCTATCAATCACATACTTCTTTTTGAAGCCTCCCACACAATAGTTCAAATCATGATGACAAAACCAAAAAAATTATGACTTTCAAAAACCTCCTCTATTGAATTTTTAATTTTATTTTGTATTACAATTATATACTACAATTAATTGCATGACACTTATAGAGGAAGACATTTATTTTCAAATTATAAAACGATTAGTTCATGCTCCTTTTTGCTTTAATTTTTAGGTGTAGTTCATGTCAATCACGTTCTTGGTTCCTAGTTGTTAATCATGCATTCCTCACAAATTCACGCCCAAAATCCGACATAAAAAAATAATTTGGTCACCCTTGCTCAAAATACCAAATGATTATTTTTTGAATTTGAGCATTTGGATGCAAGATGTTTGGCTATTAAGTGCTTGATGGTTGGCCTTGCCTTGCATTAATGAGGTGTTCAATGGTAGGCCTACAAATGGTGTTGAATGTCCTTATTCTAAAGCTTTGTATTTTTTATATGTGATATTATTGAACACAAAGTTAAATGTGACATTTTTGTTAACAATATATTGATGACAAGTTAACATCACTCCACTTAGTGGTAACTCAATAGCAAGTCAAAGTTGATTTTTTTAATTCAAATATGTAATGTTAGGTAACATTACCAATGATGTGGTTGCATTCTTGATGTTAACTTGGTGTTAGCATTTTTGATAGTTGACATCCAAACTTAGTTGAAAGTTGAGGTTTTAAAATTTTAATTCAATGTCATATAACATAATCTTCTATAACTCAATCTTGATTGTGAGGTCTAACTTTATATTTATTACATTTAACATTAATTATAATAATTTCAATTGTAATAATCAATACCGATTGTGATCACTAATCACTAACATTCATTGTGGCAAAACTAAATTATTTTACCTTTCGATACTCTAATTTAAGTTAACATTATTGTAAGTGTGAATGTACATCAAAATTATTGACTAACATTTTAAATTATTGTTAATTTTAACATAGGTATTTTTTTCTTTACTATGTTATTTGAACATTAGCCTACCTAACACCATAAACCCTTTGAATGATGTTTTATAGTGTTAATCCAATATTTAGTTAACATCCAATCTTCCTCAAATATAAGTTTCATTGAAAAGTTTGAGGATAAGTGATAACTTAAATCACTCCAAAAACCAACCTAAAACTTTGTGTTAATATAATGCCACTATTTCTCAACCATTTTTTAATCCTCTCTCCCAATCCCAATGTTCATAACTCTTTTTGATGTCTTACCCTTGAGTTACCATTATATGATGTCTAAATGTAATGGATGGAATTGGCACTTGATGGACAATGTTATTATGTAACATCAACCTCAAGTGTGAATGCTTGGGATGATGATGGTGGGAAGGGGTGATGATAAGTTCACCATGTGACATTTTAAGGGATGACAATTGAGTGTTAGGGAAGATAGTAATTGACCACTCAAACATCAGGTGTGATGTTATATATTAGAAGTTAAAGCTGCTTATGAAGCTGGAACCCGATGTTTAAATTTTTTTTTGTGATGTAGTTTAGTGATGATCATCCATTAAACAATTCAGCCTGAAATTAATTATGAAGTTGAAATCCAATGTGGTTTTTTTCCTTCAATTTTGTGATGTAGCCTTAGTGGGGATCATCTTTAAAGGCTATTTTAGCCCTCAAATTGACTATGGACTAGGTTACTCACAAGAGGTTGTTGATTATAGGGCCATGTAGAGACTATTTTTGATAACCATCAAGAGGCTCTCTTGCTGGTTATTGCCTCTTGTTGGTTATCAGACATAATAAACTTGAAGGAGAATCAAGCTGCCTTCTTTTCATCTGAGAGTTGATGTTGGTACCTTGTGTAAACTGGTAGGTTGTATTGAAACTAAGGTTGAAAGTTATGGGCTATTATAACCCATGTTGTGACATGGGCAAACTTTTGCATTCCTGACAAGAAGTATTTAACTCAGTGAAAAAACACAAGAAAATGATGAATTTGAGGTTTTTTTTTCCCATTTTCTCAATTACTTGAAAATTGAGAAAAATTCTAATTATTTTGATATAGCTATTCAGAAATACAGAAGGATGCCTAAAATTTTAAACTTTTAGTAAAAAATGTGGCTCCATTTTGTTGTGGGTGATCATCATCCACTTGGCAGCAAAAGAACTGTTAAAAAAACCCGTGGTAGGGTGAGAGGGGATTAACTTACATTGCACAACACAAGGATCCAAAACAAAGAAGTGAGTTCATTCAGTGTTGTTGTAAAGAGTGAAGTTTTCCAATTTTCCTTTTCTTGGGGAGAAGAATTAGATAATTTTGTTTTGACATTTAATGTATTGGATGTTGGTAACTCGGAAGTTGGATAGATTTATAGTGGACCAGCACTTTAATGTTCTTCTTCCTCTTGTTTTTAGCCAATTATGCAGACAATTGTGCCACCAGTTTATCATCTAGATTACATTTATAGCGATCAAGTATGACATTCTTTTAAGTGTTGGGAATATTGCACATTTAGAGATTTATCATGAGGTACGCAACTGGGTTTTTTTTTGGTTGGGTGGATGGTGATGCACTCATTCTAGAAATGAATTCTGTCGGTAGTGTTCAGGATGATCCAGTGGTAAAAATTTGTATGTAGTTTCAATGTTTGTTAGGGTCATTGATGAAGGGGTCTTATCAAATCTCAAAATAGATGTTAAAAACATTTCAACAAGTGCATTGTTCTGTCTGAGCTTCCCCCTCCCCTCCATCTCCCCCCAAGTAACCAAATTTAGAACCCACAAAATAGGTCACAACTCACAACCCAGTTGTTGGAATAATTCTTCTTTGACTCACAAGCAAGCAAGGAGCCTAATGTCCTGTAGTGCCGTGAGTAAGGCAAGACCCTAAATACCGGCCTCCCTCCCCCCTCCCCACCCCCCAATCAAGCAATGTCCAGCTCCCTTTCTGGGCCTGACAGTGCTGCCCTGCACAGAATCATGTGGTTTTGTCACAAAGTTTGACTTCTTTATTGTGGAAGTTATTGAAATAGAAAAGAAAGCACACTTCTCACAACGCTGAAATCTATGCTTGTGATACTGCCATATTCGATTGGACGGGAGATTCGGATTTGGAGTTTGCTGAACCGGAGCAAAATAAAAAATAGTTCTTAAATTTAAAGAACATTGCTAAGTTCTTTTGCAGAATTTTAAAAAAAATGTAGAACCATGCCGAGTGGTTTTATGCAGAACCATGCGGGGACCAAAAAACATGTGCAAGAAGACAAGCGGAACAAGGGGGGGCGGGTGTAGATAGAGTCGCGCTTGAGTAAGATTGTTTTAGTGAATGGGAACAGCCCAGGACGAATTCTCTTGTTATTATTAACTTCTAGACACCTCTTAGGGGGCTCCAAACCCCAAACCAGTGTCGCCCCGCCCAGGCACCTGCTTTGGTAGGTAAGGACAGCAGGTTTTGGTTCCAGTGAGTAAGAACTGGATATGAACCAGATCTGACCAGTCAATGGGGGCGTAACTAAACCAGAATTAATCTTTTCAAGAACCCTCCCTACTCTGAAGGCATACTTCGGATCAGGTTCCTGGATTTATGTACGTATGGAACTGGAACCGAGTTGGTTTTGGTTTATATTTTAAAACTGGGACCGGAGGTTCTTTGTGAAAACCTGGCAGCATTGTGTCAGTGTATTTAAGAGGGCACCTTACTGAAGGTAATAACGCAGCGGGCTTTACGAAAACTGGAATGCACACCTTTGCACTTTTTGTATACACCACTGTCATTCAAAACAAAACCCCTGTGATACCCGACGGGTGCCTTCTTTGTATCATGGGAAACAATTAAAAAACCTATAACGATTTTTGTGCCGTGAAAAGTCCTGGGGAATGGGCATTATTGGAATTGGGTGCGCCCTTAGCTCCGCTCAGGGGCCCTTATTCTGGTAAGGGCTTTAACCTACTACACACAAAAGTAAAGAACCGCCCACACCACCGCTACAAACCCATTAGGTAGTTTTTTTTGTTAAAAGAAAAGTTGTGGTCGCCAATGATGGGGCCAAGTCAATGGAGGCGTAACTAAAAAAATTTACTTATTTGGCGTTCCCTGGCAGACGCTGAAAAAAGTCCAGCTCAAGGTCGCGACAACTTGCGGCGGAAAAGTTGCAATTTTGGGGGCGGGGGCGCAGGGGGGCGTTCGGGGGTGTTGGAGTGTGGAAGGGTGAGAGAGTTGTTGCATTTGTTTAATTTGTTGGGGGTTTAGACGGGGAGCTGGAGTTCTTCCATTTGTTTGGTTTGCGGTGGTTTTGTGTGGTTTTGTGGGGGTAGGAGTTGTTGGATTGGTTTGATTGGGGGAGGCGGGGATTGTTGTTGGGGTTAGGCGTTGTTGCATTCTTCACTTGTGTTGCGATTTCTTTGTGGGAGGAGTTTTTGTTGCTTGTTTGATGTTTGTGGCGATGGAAGAGAAGGTGAGTCTAAAGAAGAAGAGCTCCTGGTCGTTTGGTTTGGCCAAGTTTAGTAAGAAAGGAGGAGGTGGAGGAGGAGGAGAGTCAAAGGAGCAAGTGCCGGAGGAGTTCGTATGTCCGATCTCGCAGTCATTGATGGCGGACCCAGTGATTGTGGCTTCCGGTTATAGCTTCGAGCGTCAGTGTATTCAGCGATGGTTTCAGTTAGGGAATCGTCACTGTTTCAAGTCTGGTATGATATTGGAGCATGGCACTCTTACCCCTAATCTGCAGTTGCACTCTATGATTCTGGGGTGGTGCGATAAGCACAAGGTCGCCAGGCCGCAGCCTCCGACTGCGGAGCTTGCTTGGCAACTGGTGGAAGCCAGTGCCGTAAGAGCGGCGCCGGCACCGTCTGCGGTACCGCGCCATGACTCGGATGTGGAAAGGCCTGGTTTCTCTGGCGATGGCAGACCTGATCCGTTTGACGACGAAGACGACGACGACGACAAGTCCGGTGGCAGTTCACGGAGCGCGCAGCTTAGTAGTGGCAGGGATGGCGGAAACCAGCAGCAGGTGGAGCAAGAGTATTCTGAGTCATCTGCGCCAACGTCGACAACACGAGATCAGGATGCGCCCTTTTGGAAGAGGCGTGAGCAGGTCACTTCTTTCGGGGAGTTCAATAAGAGCAGCGAGTTCCGAGGATCTAATTTGCAATCTTCAAGCTACAACCATCCCAACAGCGGCGAGTGGCCGGGCTCTCCCCTGCAGTCGCGGTATGTGCACTCTGCGTCGGCACATGTGCTTCGAGGACAAATGGAAAATTCTGATGCACGCCGCGACGGGATTCCGTTGCCTCTGGCGACAACCCCTTCATCTTATGGCATTAGTGAGGCTGGTGAGTATGGGGCTGCAGAGGGGATTGAGGGAGAGTTGTTGTACAAGCTACATCACCAGCATGCTGTGGAACAGGAGGAAGGTGCTGCTGAAATTCGGATGCTCACACGAAACACTGATCCTTCAGTGGATTACAGGGCAACCCTTTGCACTCCAGCTGTGCTTGAAGCACTGGTGTCCCTAATGCAAAGTCGGTACTCTGGAGTACAGTCAAATGCAGTGGCTGCTATCATGAATTTGTCTCTTTCAAATGAGAACAAAATGAAGATTGCAAGAGCAGGGGCAATTCCAGTGCTAATTGAGGTGCTGAAGACTCAATGTGATGCTGCACAGGAACATGCAACTGGGGCCTTGTTTAGTCTGGCCCTCAGTGATGAAAACAAGATGGCTATAGGGGTATTGGGGGCCATACCACCTCTCATCCATGTTCTGCGTGTCGGATCACAAGGGGCTCGGTGTGATGCAGCCATGGCTCTATACCAACTGTCATTTGCTCAAATTAATCGAGGGAAGCTGATCAAAGCAGGTGCAGTTGGAATTCTATTGCGGCTTCTGCAAGAGGAGGGCTCAGACCTAGTGAGCCGTGCACTGTTAATATTGTCCAACTTGGCTGTGATCCCTGATGGACGGTCTGCCATTTGTGAGGGCAATGGCATTTCTGTGCTTGTCAGCCTGATTGCTTACCAATCCTCACTGGGTGGTCCACCTGATCAAGGTATGTTGCAGATTGTTCTGTACTCCAGATGTCTCTCACCTTACCATGGGCTTCTAATTAGGGCATACTCTTGAGCATAGTCAAGCTTGTGTAGACTGTAGACCTTTTCCTACTCTTCTAGGTCAACCAAAATGAATTTTTCTTGCTGATTGAGCTTTTGTATACAGCAGCCTTTGGAATGTATGCTATTTGCCAGTATTTGCCAGATTTAATCTCTTGGTTAGAACTTTGATAGATAATCTGTTCCTTTCTTTTCGTCACTATGCTTATAGACAATGTATTGGTACACCATGTTATGCAGTCTATGGAGCACATTTCTACTGCTTTTCCTGTGACTTTCATTTTCTGAAGTATCATTTGAAGTCCAACACCTGCCCTAATATGTTTCAAATCAAAGATTATCCCCAGTTTGTAGGTCTATCAATGATCATTTTCTCCAGGACTTGTTGGTCTTTGAGAGTTTTACATACCTGGAAAAAGACTTTTTTGGTGGCTTCATATACCCAAATATGTCTTCTGAGTTAAATTGTATTTCTAGAGGATTCTCTTTCAGCTTCTTGGATTGTAGAGCTCTTTTTGGTGAGATCTTTGATAAAAGTACTCAACCAGAGTATGCAGGTCTTGACATGATCCATATGCCTCACATTGAGTCTAATATCTCTGTAACTGCTAAGTTGGGCACCATCAATAGTGTATTCTACAGGTTCTTGAGGCTTAGTAGTTCTAACATTTTCTTTGTTTCTCAGGTGGTCAGTCTCAGTCTCTTTCTGGAGAATAAAGGCTACCCTCTAAACATTCACTTAAAGTAGACCACAGGTGTTTCTCTGTCTTCCAAACGGGTTTTTGTAGAGTTTTGTAAGTGGGTAGCATTTTAAAGCCCACTTGGTATTTCTTTGTCTTCTCCCTTTTGTCTACTATGTTCTGTTTTTTCTTCCTCATGTGACTCCTCTTTTGTCTTTCATTGTTTCCCTTTGTATTTCCCCTTTTGTCATGTGGTGTAGGTTGCTAAACGGTACCATGGCTGAGTCTTCCATTGGTTCTGGACTTCCGACAGAAACTCTGTATGCAGGCTAGTGGTTACACTGGCCTATACCCACTATAAGAGCTGAGGAAATCAGTGATTAGGATGTGATAGAAAGGTCACTATCATACACATTACTGCCGATGGTCCCTGAACAAGTGGGAGACTGCCACTGGTGTTCTTACCGCTAGTTTTATAAGTTCATATCAAACTAGTTCTTCCCTAATGTGTTTCTCTTCTTCCCTGTTTTTTTTTCATTATCTGTTCTTTAGTCCTTATCTTGAAGTTTTCCTTTAACTTTTAAGGAGAAATTTCATCTAGTTATGGTTACCTTCAATTCTGAGTATGGAGATTTCTTGATGTGCATGAGAGTTATTATTTGCCAGTATGTTTGCAGCTTATTGACTTTTTGGTCAACAATTTCTCATGTACCAGCCAACCTCATGATGAGTTTTCCTGTTGCTTCCAGAAATTTGATAGACAGTGAGATCTTTAGATTGTAGAATTTTATGCCTTAATTTTTGAGCAGATAACTAAATTCTTATCTGCACCCACCACTGGGAGTTGATGATCTCAGTAGGGAGTGATGGCAGCTAGTCACTGCTATACATGATGAAGGTGATGGTTAAATACTTTGTGAGTGACACTTATAAGGTTATGACCCTTTCTTGTTGTCATCTTACTAGTTTCTGGAACTGACACAGTAGTTACGTTCAAAGTGTTATTGTGGAGTTCTCTTGGCAATTGAATAGGATATGTAATCCCATGATACAAATTAGCTGGGAATACAAAATTCTGGAATACTATGCCTTATTTCTGCAATGTGTGGTGGTTTGGTGCAGATGGTGGTGATAATGTCTCTGGCAGAGGAGTTGATGACTGGGCATCAGTGCGAGAGCATGCTGCAGCTGCACTTGTGCAGCTCTCAAATCATAATCTTCGCTTCAAGGCACAGGCCCTACAGGCAGGTGCTCTTGAGCCTTTGACAATGCTGGCAGAGCAGGGAACACAGCGTGCTCGAGACAAGGCTAGCCTCCTGCTTAACATCTTGCGTACAGAGAGCAAATTTAGTGGTGCAGGGGATACTGCCCTGTATGCACCAGCTTTATATGGTCGAAAAGCAGCAGACAGCATGAGATCTGATTCAGCGGGATTCTGATGATTTTAACTTCATGGGGCCTCCAAGCCATACCACCAAGTTTTAGAGGCTTTGAGCTGTAACGTAACTATCTTAGTCTTGTTATGTTGCTTTTTCAGGTTACAAAGGCCACCAGCTCCATCATAACATGTTGTCCATGCCTGTTGGCAGGCTAGAGCCACTGCATTCTTTGTCCACCATAAATAAAAGACATTGCAGTTGTTGGAGGCTGCATTCTTTGCACTGGCCTTTATTCTCAGTTTTCCTTTACTGTGCTCACAGGTTGGGCAGGAAACCATATTGTGTGCTTGAACCTGCATGTCCCAATGCTTTCTCAACTGGTGGTATTGTAGATCTGACCTTCCCATCTTTGCCATTATGTTCTGAGTTAACCTTTGGATGCAGCCAAGCTGCAGATGTGGAATACAGTTATCAACATTGAGTCAATCCTTCTGTCAAACTGGGTTTTCAGTTGAGAAGTAGGGTTTGAACAGGCATTGGAAATTTGGAATAGACTCTGCTGGGAGGTAAAGAGCATGCAGATCATGGTCTATTGGCCAGTGCAGGGTGGAGGCATTCCGCATAGTGAGAGATGGTTCAAAGATCAAGAGCAGGAGATTTGGCAGAGCTGGGATTCACTGACTGCACTTTTAGGGGTTGAAAATGGTGCAAAGTGTTTGTTGGTCTTCCATTTTGCCTGCCATTTCTCCTTGTCCGAGGAGCACATTAGAAGACCAAGATATATCCTGGGACAGGGATGATATCTTGGAGAACCTCTGAGATACGAGAATGACCATCCTTTTATATATTGTGCAATGCTTCTTGAATCTTGTAAGTCATGCAGTTCATCTGTAACAAATGAAAACCATGTTGGCTCATCACTGGTGAAAGGAGTCTTCAACTTAGCTTGGTTCCTTCCTTTCTAAGACAGTAAATGTTGCAAATTTGGATCTTTAGTTGATCCAGAAGGCTGCCTGCCGATCATGAAAGACATCAATCCCCAACAGCATGCAAAACCTCATGGCAAAGCTTGCTGCACCGTTATCCCTATGAGCTTATTGCCATGATATTGCAGCTCTGGTGAGTGAGCAGCTGAATGAGGTAACATCTCTTATGGTTTGCCGAAGGGTTGAAGGAGATCTTGATGGTAAGTAAATAGAAAGAGTTCTCCTTTGCGAGCTAAATGTCGAAGTGGTTGTACGGCATCAAGTAGTTTGCGTCTATATAGGGAATGCTTCTCTCCCCCAACAATGGATTTCCTTAGATTTTTCTGCAGAAAAGTAAAGCAAAAGATTAATTTGGAACAGTCGGCAAACCTAACCCTAGAAACAATGGGCAAGTATAACCTTAGAAACCCCTATGGCGAGACATAGATCGTTGCATTTTGTGCGTGATCGCTTGGCGTTTTCGTAAGGCTGAAGAGAAAGCGAGATGATGCAAGGGGGAAGAGAACATGGAGAGCTTCAGGGATTGCAGCCAGAAGAACAGGCGCCCTTGGTTTACAATATGCGAGGCATGGGGTACTCGCCCGAAGACATCTTGCTCTGTGTGGATGCGGACGCGGAAGTGAATGCGGAGATGAAGGCGGGTGTAGGAGTGAAAGGTTTGAGCCGCTTGGACGCCGTGAAGCAGGCGCTCGTTCTGTTCGTGCACTCCAAACTGCTTATGCACTCTCAACACCGGTTCGCGGTCGCCACCTTGCGCAACAATGCAGTGTGGGTACGCTTGGACACTGAGCCTTCCTTGTTCATAAAATGGCCTTTGTTGACCTCAAACTTGAGTCCTGAAAAACTTCTCGGTGCTAGCCTCTTAGAAGGAATTCTGCCGTTTCTGGGTGCCTTAGGGTTTCGGATTATCGGATCTCGAATCTGCAATTTTGTATCCGTTTCTTTGCAATTTCTGAGATTACGTAAGACCCTGGAATAAGGCCCTGAAAGCACCAGAGAATGTTTACAAGCTACTTTGTTGTCCCTTCTGTGCTTGTAATCACCTGTCACCTTAGGAGTTTTGTCAAAAAATTCTCTCACAATTCAGTTTGAAATCTGTAGTGTTTGCTCCTCACCACAAGCCCAAGTGATTTGTTATAGTGGAGTTCACTGGAAAAACTGGGATGTGATGTTGCTGTTCCCTGCAGTATCGGCAAGAGTTTACAAATGACATGGAGGTCATTGGTCAAGCGGTGCGTGGTTTAGCCTCTGGTGGCACTTTTCCACGCTGTGACTTATCAGAACTCTTTCAAATGGCTGCAACTGAGGCGCATTCATCACATGCTATGAACAGAACCTTAAGAGTGGTACTCTCACTTTCCTCTGTTCCTTCTAGTCTTCCCCCAAACTCTTTGGCACATTACTCTCCTTCTGGTAGCAATTCATCAGTCTTGGAACTTCAGGATCTCAAGACTGATAAAGGCAGTTGACAGCACTAGAGAGAATGGAGGAGACTTGCATTCTCACAGTAAGCAGTTGCTTCTACTTGTTCACCCCTGATTTATCCTCTCATTTGAGGCCTTCTTGGGCCAAGTAAGAGTTCCAGGATCACATTGATTCATAGTCTCTAAGAGAATGATTGGGTGGGTCACTAGCTCCTTATTTACTGCAGGTCATCAGTGGTTCCAGAAGTCACACTACAAATGCCTGAAAAGCAGCGGTTGTTTACCTTCGATGCACTGTACTTGCATGACAAGCCAACCCGTGATAACTGTCCTCAGCGTGTGTACGATGTACTTGTTGATGCCTTGGAGCGGGTGAGTGAGTCTGAGGGCTACATATTTGAAAGCAGCAGTGGAAGTGCCCGTGTGCTCTTCAGGCAAGTTCTTGTCAGGCAGTGGCACTTCCTTTAGTTCATAAGCTGCGGGAATGCTGGATGCTGTTTCTTACTCACTCAGACATAGTTGTTTTTACCTCAGGGAAGAATGGTATGGAGGATGCCCACCACATATAGATTTGCTGGTGAGGGCTTTGGAAAATGAGATGGGTTGTATGCATGGCCATTTTGAATAAGAATCTAGAGACTGTGATGCTGAAAAGATGGATCCTTATGATTACTTGTGTTATGTTTCAGACACATTTGTGTGTTGCTCTCGCATCCTCAACAGAGGTGTGCACAGGAGGAGTTTGATGCACCAAAGGATCTTGCCAAGATGGTTGCACCAGTCCCCCGTACCAGCAGTTCAGGGGGTTTACCACAGCTCAGAAAGGAAGGAGAAGATGATGGCAGTGTTCCACGCACATTTTGAGTGATTCACATCAAATCTCCTCAATCCCATGCTTGTTATATAGGAGTATTTGTGTTTAAGTAGCAAATTGTTTGTCTCCCAGAATCCTAGATTTGTGCAATGTCTCCAATACCACATAGTGTCACACCTGATTTTATGCTCGATGTGCATGTTGCAATGTGGTGCAATTGATTGGTCACAGGTCCTTGCTAGTCCTCTTTCAAAGATGATCAGTACTGGAAGCAGTCTGTTTCCAACACAAGCTCTTTGCAAGTTTTTTGAGGTCAGTGGCTCTGTAAGTAAATTCTTGGCCTTATGCTACTTAATCACCACAGAGCATTTGATTCTGTTTGATAAAATTACAGCTCAGAAAACTGTAAATTTTGTGTAAGTATTAATACAAGCACTGAGAAATGGTACAAAGGAAGGGATGTTACTCTCTGCCATATTTGTAGCAAAGAGGTTGTATCTGATGCTTTTCTCATTTGGTCAAACTCCATGTCACATGTCTAGTTGGTGATGTGCAAATAGTGATTGCATTTTCCAGCTAGTTAATGCTTATGCAAAGAAAAAACATCTTTGGCACAATGTGTGCTTCAGGTTTTAAATCGGTGGAAGCTGGCATTCTGGTGAAAGGGAAGAGTGGCATCAATATTATTTTGTCATTCAACATTGTGCATTGTTGTTATTCTCACTTTGGGTGATTCTCACTGAAGTGCATGACAGGCTCCTGATCTCATGAGCTTGACTTGTAGGCAATGATAGGTTAATGAGTTGCTTCTTATTTGAATTCAGGTGCTAACCAAAGTTGTCAGAGATATCATTCCTATTCAGGAAATCTTGTTCCTCTGAGATCCTCATGTCAAAGGGAGATCTAGAAAGCATAAGAAGATTGATTACAGTGGGCAACAACTTGCATTCATTGGCAAGTCTTAAAATTGCAGTCGTTGTTTCCCAGCTCTGCAACATCTTGACAGAGCTCTTGCCATGCTCTTGTTCTTTGAGCTATCTCTGTACTGCCAGTAGGTGATAATCCACCGTTGTTTGGGTGGTCAATTGAATTCAATCATTTAGTAATTATTCGATAATCTAACACGAATTTCATTATCTAATGATTATTTTGTGTTGGTACAATATACAAGTTGTTTGTATAAGCTTGATAAGTATTTTCATTATCATGATAGATAGGAATGGGGAGATATGGCTATGTTCAGATTTGATAAAAACAATCTAGAACAAGCTTTGGTGTTTTGATAAAGGATTTGAATTTAGATTTAGGGAAATATAGCACACCTACATCTTGTTTTTTGGTAGCCCAAGTGATGATGTCACATTCATTGATGAAAATGTAGCTTTTTGTGGATTTTTGCCTATTGAAATCCTCACCTAGTCAATCAACATGTATATATGTTTAATATATACAACTCAAAACCATTTTCAGTGGTGTAGACTGATGTTGTGCAAGTGTAAATAGGTGTTTTACATGCCATGTAAAATTGTGTAAGTTTAAATCATGGTGCAATTAGGGTTTTTTTCCCAAATTCTTTAGGTAGGTGCACTAGTGAGGATCCCCAACTTTAGTTTGCATTAAATGGTGACTTTCCTAGGCAGACAATAGAGTTTTTTCTGGATCTTGCCTAATTGTAGGTGAGCTACGCAGACTCACTGTCTAAATCTGGGAAATTCTTTCTTTGTTTTCTTTTTTTTCTAGGAAATATGGTGAATTTTTTGAAGGTTTTCAAAAAAAACTCTTTCTAGAGGTTGCACTGGGGTTTTTTTTTGTCGCAAGTTGGTGAAATTTCAGGGAAAAAAAAAACCATTAGGTGCAATACTTTCATGAGGGTATTACATCTCACACTTTGCATTGATGGCTATGGTTTTCTAAAACAACAAGGCAAGACCACAAAAAAAGCAAGGTGGTAAAAGGGCACTTTTTTGAAACAAGTCATTAGTGAAGCTTGTAGTACAGGTAAAAGTTATAAATTCACCACAACACTATCACATAAGCTTGCAAAATTTGTAAATGAAAAGGAACAACATAGGAAAACTCACCCAAACCTTGTTGTGCTAGACCAAATGAAAAGAATTACAAAACAACCACAAGAAGAGGGGAGTGAAACATGACAAAATTTAGGAATAAGAAGTAAGATGCTCACTTGAAATATGTTGGTTGTGGTTGTGGAGCTTCCAACAATGTGAAGAGTTATAATATGACAACACCATTAGTTGCATTTGCAAACAACCTTTAAACAAAGTGAAACAACATAAGGGGGGCTTATAATAGCACAATGAAAAAAGCTTTGCAAGGTATCATCCTTCAGACTTAAACCTTTTTTTTTTCTCCTACTTACATTGTTTTTTTTT
>Ga0209611_10002716_pt1 | contig 31028 bp, 27 predicted proteins | sample S1TSphgellanicum_3_FD_187693 | JGI IMG/M metagenome (GOLD analysis project Ga0209611, IMG submission 187693) | Host-associated microbial communities from peat moss isolated from Minnesota, USA - S1T2_Fc - Sphagnum magellanicum MG (SPAdes) (version 2) | ecosystem: Host-associated > Plants > Peat... | reverse complement strand
GAGCCGGAGAAGAACGCCATCGGGATGAAAACGGCGGTGAGCACCAGCGCGATGCCGACGAGCGCGCCGGTGATTTGGTCCATCGACTTGCGGGTGGCGTCGCGGGGCGAGAGGACTTCCTCGGCCATGACGCGCTCGACGTTCTCGATGACGACGATGGCGTCATCGACGAGCAGGCCGATGGCCAGCACCATGCCGAACATGGTGAGCGTATTGATGGAGTAACCGCAGATTTTGAGGATGGCGAAGGTGCCAAGCAGCACGACCGGCACGGCGATGGTGGGGATCAGCGTTGCGCGCAGGTTTTGCAGGAAGATGTACATGACGACGAAGACGAGGAAGATGGCCTCGAAGAGCGTCTTCACCACTTCCTCGATGGAGAGGCGGATGAACGGCGTGGTGTCGTAGGGATAGATGGCCTTGAGGCCGCGCGGGAAGAGCGGCTCGAGCTTGGCGACCGTAGCGCGGACGGCGTCGGCGGTTTCGAGCGCGTTGGCGCCGGAGGAGAGCTTGACCGCGAGGCCGGAGGCGGGATGGCCGTTGTACTTGCCCTGGAAGGTGTAGTTTTCCGCGCCGAGCTCGACGCGCCCGATGTCGCGGATGCGCACCTGCGAGCCGTCGGGGTTTACCTTGAGCAGGATCGCGCCGAACTCGTCCGGGTGCTGCAGGCGCGAGGGGCCGATGACGGTGGCGTTGAGCTGCTGGCCTTTTGCGGCGGGCAGGCCGCCGAGTTCGCCCGACGCGATCTGGACGTTCTGCGCGAGGATGGCGTTCTGCACGTCGACGGGCGTGAGGGAATAATTATTGAGCTTGGCCGGGTCCATCCAGACGCGCATGGCGTACTGCGAGCCGAAGAGCTGGAAGTCGCCGACGCCGGGCGTGCGTGCGACGGCGTCCTGCACGGTTGAGGCGATGAAGTCGGCGATATCGAAGGAGGACATCGAGTTGTCCTCCGAGACAAAGCCGACGACGAGGAGGAAGTTCTTCGTCGACTTGGCCACGCGGATGCCCTGCTGCTGCACTTCCTGCGGCAAAAGCGGAATGGCGAGCGCGAGCTTGTTCTGCACCTGCACCTGCGCGATGTCGGCGTTGGTGCCCTGGGCAAAGCTCATGGTGATGGTCATCGTGCCGTCCTTGTCGCTCTCGGACGTGAAGTAGAGGAGGTTGTCGATGCCGCTGAGCTGCTGCTCGATGACCTGCACGACGGTGCTCTGCACGGTCTCGGCGGAAGCGCCGGGATAGTTGACGGTGATGGCGACGGCGGGCGGCGCGATGGGCGGATATTGCGCGATGGGCAGCGTGAGGATGGCGAGCGAGCCGGCCATCATCAGCACGATGGCGATGACCCAGGCGAAGATCGGCCGGTCGATAAAGAAACGGGAGAGCATGGCCTACTGGTTTTCCTTCGCGGAGGTGGCCTCGAGGGCATCGGGCGTCATTTCCGTTGCGTGCACCGGTGCGCCGGGCATGACTTTCTGCAGGCCGGTGACGATGACGCGGTCTCCGGCGGCGACACCGTCCGTGACGAGCCACTTGTCGCCGATGGCGCGGTCGGTCCGAATGGTGTGCAACGCGACCTTGTTGTCCGCCGTGACGACGAAGACGCTGGCCTGTCCCTTGGGATCGCGCATGACGCCCTGCTGCGGCACGAGGAGGCCGTTTTCGCTGACGCCCTCCTCGATGTGCGCGGTGACGAACATGCCGGGCAGCAGGAACGCTTTCGGGTTGGGGAAAACGGCGCGCTGGATGACTGAGCCGGTGCTCTGGTCGACGGTTACTTCGCTGAACTGGAGGGTGCCGGGTTCGTCGTAGGGCGAGCCGTCCTCGAGCGTGAGGGTGATGGGCGCGGCGTCCTGACCGATGGATTTGATCTGGCCCTTGGAGACTTCGCGACGCAGCCGCGTGATGACGGCGGTGGATTCAGGAATATCGACGTAGATGGGATCGAGCTGCTGGATGGTCACGAGCGGCTGCGTCTGATCGTTGGTGACCAGCGCGCCCTCGGTGATGGAGCGTCCGGTGCGGCCGGAGATCGGGGCGAGCACGCGCGTGTAGGTAAGGTTGATCTGCGCGGTTTCGACGGCGGCCTTGGCCGAGGCGATGTCGGCGAGGGCCTGCTTTTCGGTGGCCATCGTGGTATCGAAATCCTGCTTGCTGATGGCGTTGCTGTTCTTGAGCAATAGGTAGCGATCCGCCTGTGCCTTGGCGATGCCTTCGGCGGCCTCGGCCTTTTCCAACGCCGCCTGCGCGCTGTCGAGCGCAGCCTGGTAGACGGCGGGGTCGATCTGGTAAAGCTGCTGGGCCGCCTTCACGTCGGTGCCTTCGTCGAACATGCGCTTGAGCAGCACGCCATTGACCTGCGGGCGCACGACGGCCACACGGTAGGACGCGGTGCGGCCGGGCAAATCGGTGGAAAGCGTGACACGCTGCGGCTGGATCGTAACGACGCCGACTTCCTGCGGCGCGGACGGGCCAGCTCCGGGGCCCGTCTGCTGCCCGGAATTGCAGGCGGCAATGGCGAGCGAACCGACCAGGAGAATGGTTAACTTTACGGGAAGCGAACTGGAAGGCATGCGAGTTATAAGACGGTTAAGCCAAAGAATCGACTCCCCGAAATGCCAAAACGACAGCGGCCTTCGGAAATAATTGTCTGATAATGGTATTCGCCACTTCTTACATCAAGAATAAATGGACGATGAACGACTTCCACTCATTTGACTTGCACTCCCGCACGGTTCAGTAAACTGACACCATGAGTTCCCTTCGCATCAACCAAGTCGCCCTCCAACTTTACACCCTTCGCGATTCCTGCAAGACGCTGCCCGACTTCAAGGCCACGGTCAAAAAGATCGTCGACATCGGCTATCGCGCGGTGCAGTTGAGCGGCGTTGCCCTGCCGGCTCCGGAGGCGAAAAAGGTGCTCGACGATGCGGGCGTGACGATCTGCGCGACGCACGAATCCAGCCAGGAGATTCTCGACCAGCCCGAGGCCGTGTGCGAACGCCTGAAGGCGATCGGAGTGAAACACACCGCTTATCCCTACCCCTCGAACGTCGATTTCAACAGTGATGACGCGGTGCGTACGCTGGTGAAGAAACTCGACGCGTCTGGAGCGGTCTTCGCCAAGCATGGTTTGTCGCTGAGCTACCATAATCACGCGATGGAGATGGTGAGCTTCGGCGATGCCACGGTGCTAGACTTCATTTACAGCGAGACGAAGCCGGAGAACCTGAAGGGTGAGATCGACACCTACTGGATCCAGTACGGTGGCGGCGACCCGGCGGCGTGGATCGAGAAGCTGAGCGGTCGCGTGCCGGTGCTCCACTTCAAGGACTTCGGCTTCGGCAGAGACAACAAGCCGTTCTTCGCCGAGGTGGGCCATGGCAACCTGAACTGGCCGCGCATTTTCGCCGCGTCGGCCAAAGCGGGCACGGAATGGGTCGCGGTCGAGCAGGACAGTTGCCCCGGCGACCCGTTCGTCTCGGTAAAGAAAAGCTACGACTTCCTCAAGAGCAAGTTGGCGTAGCGGCTGATGGGATTCTGCCTCTAAAGAAGAAAAGAGGCAGAAAAGTGGGCCCTATAGGATTCGAACCTATGGCCTCCTGATCCGTAGTCAGGCGCTCTAATCCGCTGAGCTAAGGGCCCTGAGAGGCCGAGGAACTTGAGGTTCCAAGGAGGGGTGAATGTACCAATCCCGTGGAGCAGGACAAGCAATTATCTTCATTTGTGGTGGGATTTTCCCCCGCGCCTTCGTCTCGGCAGGCGAAGGCGGGCATCCACAAGCTGCTCGTTGCCCGGGAGTAAGAAGGCCTGAAACTTGCTTCCCAAAGTTTTCTTGCGGGCATACCGATGAAATAGGATAAGGAAGTGAAGCGCTTGCCGAACGTACGTTAGACTTACTATCCAGTAATCTTGCTTAATTAAATTTTTTGCCCATATTTTGTTTATGCCCTCGTTTCGCGTCGAACTTCACAGTCATTGCCAGGGCGACCCCGTGGACAGCTACCTCAGCCACACCATTTTTGAACATATCGATCGCGCCAAGGAAGTAGGCCTGCATGCCATCGCGGTGACGTGGCATCGCGGAATTTGCGATAATCCTGAGGCGGCTGCTTATGCGCGCGAACGCGGCGTGCTCCTGATTCCGGGCATGGAGGCCGACATGGACGGCCAGCATCATCTCGTCGTGCTGAACCTCGCCGAGGGCGATTTGCCCGGCACGCCTACCTGGGCGCAACTGCGCGCGCTGCGCCAGCGCAAGCCGGAGATTTTGGTCATGGCGCCGCATCCATTTTACCCGCATCCCACCTGCCTTGGCCGGGTGATGAGCGACCACGCCGATTGCATCGACGCAGTGGAATGGTGCGCGATTCACGTCAACTGGATTCCCGGCCGCGTGAACCCGAATTTGCGCGCAGCGCGCTGGGCACAGAAGCATGGCAAAACGCTGCTCGCCTGCTCCGATGCGCATACGCTGCGCGATATCGGCTCCAACGCCAGCACGGTGGAGGCGGATGACTTCAGCATCGAAGCGATTTTCGCGGGGATCCGCGCCGGCCGCGTGACGTTCCATCGTCGTGCGCTGGATCTGGCGCCGTTGATCTATGCCACGGGCAAGGCGATGTCGTCGCAGCCGCGGCACATCGGCCGCTGGGTGAAGCACAAGCTCAAGAACCGGACCCGCTATCCCAAGGCGACCGGATTCGAAGTGCAATCGTAGACTTTCCCTTTCGGCAAAAGCAGGGAAGATAGTCGCATGGCTGAGTCAAGTGTTGCGATGGGCCAAGTCAAAGTTTTGGTCATTGAGGACAATGCCGATGATCGCGAGCTGCTCATGCGCCAGCTGCGCAAGAGCGGCCTGGGCGAGCAGGTGAAATTCATTTCCGACGGCAAGGAGGCGCATGATTTTCTCACCGGGCCGGAGGCGCCGCCGCCGGATGATCTCATCATCATCCTGCTCGATCTGCGCCTGCCTTCGCTCAGCGGGCTGGAGTTGCTGCGCCGTTTGCGCGCGCTGCCGCGATTTCAGGCTCTGCCTGTCACGGTGATGACGTCGTCCAACGACCCTCGCGACCTCGAGGAATGCCGCCGTCTGAACGTCCTGAGTTACCTGACCAAGCCGGTCACGTTCGATTCGTTCTCGAAGGCCGTCGCCGACATATTCCATCCGCCGAAGGCAGCGGGCGAATCTGCCGCCAGCGTTTGACGCTTAGCGGAAGATGTCGAGGAAGTGGTCGAAGAAATTGCGGTGATGATTGCTGTCCTGCGCCTCGGGCGTGGACGGTCCTTCATCCAGTAACCGCTGCTGGTCGGAGGTAAGATAGTAACGCTCGCCATGGCCGAATAATCCGCCGCCAATGTTGAGCGCATTCAGTCCCGGCGGCACGGGGAAATCGTTCATCGGGTAGGAGCCGGTCATCTGCTTCATCGTGTTGGCCCAAACCGGCAGCGACACCGCGGCGCCGTAGCCGCCGGCCATGATTTCGCGCGGGGTGTCGTAGCCGATCCACACGCCGGCAACAAGTTTCGAGGTATAGCCGATGAAGAGCGCGTCCTTGTAATCGTTGGTCGTGCCGGTCTTGCCGGCGGCGGGCGCGTTGAAGCCGAACTGCTCGCGCACCGGCGCGCCCGTGCCGAAGTCGAGCACGTTCTGCAGCATGCCGGTGACCTGCCGGGCGATCTGCGGCGAGAAGACACGGTGGCCCTCGGGCTTGAAGGCGTAGAGCACGTTGTCGTCCTGGTCGCGCACCTGGATGATGATGTGCTGCTTGACCCACTGCCCTTCGTTGGCGAAAACGCCGTAGATACCGACCATTTCGTTGAGGCTGATCGAGCAAGCGCCGAGGTAACTTGACGGATAGGCCGGGATGTCCGTGGTGACGCCGCAATCCCGCGCGTATTTGTTGAGCAGCTCGGGCCCGATGATGATGCCCATGCGCACGGCGGCCGGATCGTCAGACTTCACCAGCGCGTCGTTGACGCGGATGGGATCGGGCTCATCGCCTTGCGGCATGACGCCGTTCTGCGCGTGGGTCATGTCGAACTTGGAGGAGTCGATCGAGCTCGCGGGGCAATAGCCTTTCTCGGCGAAAGCGGTCGCATAGATCAGCGGCTTCAGCGTGGAGCCGACCTGCCGCCGCGACTGCTGCGCGCGGTTGTACTGGCTGACGGCGAAATCGCGCGAACCGACAACGGCGCGGATCGAGCCGGTCTGCGGGTCCATGGCAAAGAACGAGCCTTCGAGCACATTCTCCTCCGGCAGGCCGGTGTTCGGGTCGCCGAAACCATTGGGATGCGATTCGCCTTTCGAACGCTCGATCTCGTCGATGCGCTTGGCCAGCGCCGCTTCCGCGACCGTCTGCAGGTGCGAGTCGATCGTGGTGAAAATCTTCAGGCCGCCCTGCTGCACCATGGTGGGATCGAGAAGGGTGTCAAGCTGGCGGCGCACTTCGCTGGTGGCGAATCCGCCGCCGAAATCGGGCCGCGGCCGCAAAGCGAGCGGCGCCCGGCGCGCCTTGTCCGCCTGCTCCTGCGTGATGTCGCCGGACCGGAGCATCTTGACCAGCGCACGATCGCGCGCCGCCTTGGCCGCGTCGATGTCCTTCCACGGCGACGAAGCGTTCGGGCTCGAAATCATGCCGGCGAGCAACGCGCACTGCGCGAGGTTGAGTTTGCTCGCGGGCATGCCGAAGAAGGCGTACGCGGTCGTCTCCGCCCCGTAGAGCCCCTGCCCGAAATAAATCCGGTCGAGGTAATAGCGCAGAATCTGATCCTTGGAGTAGGCCAGCTCGATGCGGTGCGCGAAAAAAATCTCGAGCAGTTTGCGGTTGTAGGTGCGCTCCATGCGCCCAATGCTGTTGCGCGCAAGCTGCTGGGTGATCGTGCTCGCGCCCTCGCGTCCACCGTGGTGCAGCACATCGACCACCAGCGCGCGCCCGATGCCCCACGGATCAATGGCGCCGTGCTGGTAAAAGCGGCGGTCCTCAGTGTCGACCACGGCCCGCTCGAGAAGCTTCGGCACCGGGGCGTCGGCCGGCAGCGCGATCCGGTTCTCATCGAAAAAACGGCTGAAGGCATTGCCCTTGTAATCGTAAAGGATGGACGCCTTGGGCATCTCCTTCACGACCGAGATGGGAATCAGCCCGGCGACCGCGCTGTAGTAAAGATAGCTGAGGGAGAAGACGACCAGGACGACGATAACCGCTCCCGCAAAAAGCCACGTCCGGACCGTGCGCAGGTTCCACTTCGCCTTGCGGCCGCGCGGGCGTCGGGACGCGGGAAGTTTGGGAGGTTTGGGCATGCTCTTGAAAACTGCGACCGGCGGGTGGGCGATGGGCGCTAGTGCGCCTTCGTCGAAACTGCGCCGTTGCTCTCGCCGGTCCGAGCTGTCTCCGCGCGGTGGCCGGCGGCGTCGACCGCGGGGACGTCACCACCCGCCAAGCGGGCCGCGCGCCTTCTCAAACGGGCCTCCAGCGTGATGCGATGCGCCAGGTAGCCAACGATCGAAAGATTTCCCACAAGCAGGAGAATTTTCCACCAAACAACATGCGCGATAAGCGCCCAGAGTTCGAAAGGAACGAACAAGCCTGTGGCGGCAACAACAAGCCATTCCGCCCAGCGCTTGCGCAGGTACAGCCCGATGCCTTCCGTCGCGAACAATGCCGCGTAAACGAACGCCGCGTAACCGGCCAGCGACATCCAGGGAGCGAACTTCTGCGCGTAATTGAGAAGCCAGTCGACAAAGTGGCTTTCCGGGTTGATGTGGTAAGGAATGATGAGGTGATCGTTGAGGAAATCGACGATGTTATGGTGGCGAAGCCGCAGCAGACCGAAGCCGACCGCGATGAAGAAAGCCGCATGGCTCAATTTGTAGATCGCGATGACGCGCAGGACGAAGTCCTCCCAGAGAGCAACACGAGGAGCAGGAACGGGAGCGGACATCGTGATATCAGTTGGACGCGGCGAGACGGAGCGAAGTTCGATCAAACGCTAACGCGTGCTCGACTGTTCAAAGGCCCTCACCATGGAATCGGAGATTATGCCCCGGTTTCTTAGCAAATTTCGACAACTCTTTTGCGAAATCGGCCAACCTTTCCCGGGCGCAATTCGGCCTAAAGCCGCGCCGTTCGCGGGCTTACAACAGGAGTAACGCGGGCTTCTCGATCAGCTCGCGCAGTTCCTTCAGGTAGGCCGCGCCGACCGCGCCATCGACGACGCGATGATCGCAGGAAAGCGTGAAGCTCTGGCGCAGGCCGACCACGATGTTGTCGTTCGCATCGACCACCGGCTTTTTGACGATGTTGCCGACGGCGAGGATCGCGGCCTGCGGCGGATTGATGATCGCGCAGAAGCTGTCGATGCCGAGCATGCCGAGATTGGAGACGGTAAAGGTGCCGCCCTGGAATTCGTCCGGCTTGAGCTTGCCTTCCTTGGCCTTGCCCGCGAGCGATTTTGCCTCGCCGCTGATCTGGATGAGCGACTTGTTCTGCGCTTCCTTGATGATGGGCGTGATGAGGCCCTCGGCGATGGCGACCGCGAAGGAAAGCTGGACGTCGGGGAACTGGCGGATCGAGTCGCCCTCGAAGGACGCGTTGACCGCCGGGACGCGGCGCACGGCCTCGGCCGCGGCCTTGAGGACGAGGTCGTTGAGGCTGAGCTTTACCGGCGGCGTGATCTTGCCGAGGGTCTCGTTAAGCTGCGCGCGCAGTTCCATCATCGGCTTGGCGTCGACTTCGATCTCGAGATAAAAGTGGGGGATTGTGGTCTTGCTCTCGAGCAGGCGCTTGGCGATGACGGAGCGCATGGTGGAAAGCTTGGTGCTGCCTTCCTTCGCCACCGGACCCGTGCCGAAGATCGAGCGGCCGCCGCCGCCGGAGTGACCATTTTTGGGTGCGTTAAGCACATCGCTCTTCACGATGCGGCCACCGGGGCCCGTGCCGGTCAGCGTCGCCAGCGAAACGCCAGAGTCCGCGGCGATTTTCTTCGCCAGCGGAGATGCCTTCGCGCGTCCACCGGACGGCGCGGCGGCAGGAGCCGCAGCCGGAGCGGGCTTTGCCGGTTCGGCCGCCTTGGGCTCGGAAGCGGGCGCGCTCTTGGCCTCGGCTGCCGCGGGTGCGGCGGCGGCAGGCGCTGCACTCGTCGCGGACTCGTCGATCTTTTCGTCCTTGGTGCCGATGATTCCGATCTTCGACTGCACCGGAACTTTGGCGCCTTCCTGGACCAAAATTTTGCGCAGGATGCCGGTGTCGAAGGCCTCGAGGTCCATCGTCGCCTTGTCGGTTTCGACTTCGGCGATGACTTCGCCGGACTTCACCGCGTCGCCTTCCTTTTTGAGCCACTTGACGAGTGTGCCCTCGGTCATCGAGGGGCTGAGGAGGGGCATGAGAATATCTTTGGCCATAGGAGTATCAGGTGAGGCTTTCGCCGGGCTTGAGCTTGATCAGTTTGGTGGGCAGGTCGTACTTCGTCATCTCTTTTTCGAGAGCTTCCGGCGTTCCTGGTGGCATTTCGCCCCAGGTATGCCAGTGACAGCCGATGGCGAATGTGGGCTTGAGCAGATGAAGCGCATAGGCGGCCTGCTCCGCACCCATGGTGTAGAAATCGCCGATGGGCAGGATGACGAGATCGGGCTTGTAGAGATCGTGCACGATCTTCATGTCCATCGTCACCGCCGTGTCGCCGGTATTATAAAGAGTGAAGCCGTTCGCGAAGCGCAGCACGTAACCGACGGGCGCGCCGAGTCCGCGCAGCGTGCCGCCTTCCATCACGGAGCTGGTGTGAACGGCGGGCACCATGGTGACGCGGACGCCGCCGAAGGGCACCGTTCCGCCCGTGTTCATGCCGATGATTTGGTCTTCCTTGATGCCGTGGCCCTTTACCCATTCGCCGATCTCGAATTGGGCGACGAGCTTGAGCTCGGAATCGTCCTTGAGCATCGGCACGACATCGGCGAAGTGATCGGAATGTGGGTGCGTCAGCAGGATCGCCTGGTAGGCGCCGCGGGCGATGACTTCCGCCCCGAGATTTTTCGGGAAAGCCGGGTTCTGGACGATGAACGGATCGAAAATGAACTTTTTGGCGTCGGGGCCGGCAATATCAAACACGGAGTGTCCGAGCCAGCGAACCGCGATGCCGTCAGGAAGATGCTTCTTGCTCATCGCCTTTAGTCTCAGGCGAGAACTTGCTTGATGCCGGCAAGAACGCGCTCCTCGTTGGGGAGAACCGCCTGCTCCAGGCCGTTGTTGTACGGCTGGGGCACGTCCAGCGACGTCACGCGATGCACAGGCGCGTCGAGATCGTCGAAAAGATCGTGCTGGATCTGGTAGGCGACTTGCGCGCCCCATCCCGCGAACGGCTTGTTTTCCTCGACGATGAGAACGCGGTTGGTCTTCACCACCGAGGCGGCGATGGTGTCGAAATCGAGCGGCTTGATCGTGCGCAGGTCGATGACCTCGCAGTGAATGCCCTGCTGCTCCTCGATCATCTTCGCGGCATTGAGCGCGCGATGGGTCGAGCCGCTGTTGCTGATGATGGTGAGGTCGCCGCCTTCCCGGCGCACGCGGGCCTTGCCGATCTCGGTGAGGTATTCGCCCTCGGGCACCTCGTCCTTGTAACCGTAGAGCTTCTCGTTCTCGATGAAACAGACGGGATTGTTGCTGCGGATGGCGGCCTTGAGCAGGCCTTTCGCGTCATCGGGAAAGGCGGGCGTGATAACCGTGAGCGCCGGCACGTTGGCGTACCAGTTCTCCGGCGTGTGCGAATGCGTCGCGCCGACCTGCAGGCCGCCGCCGGACGAACCGCGGAAAACGATCGGCACCGAGAACTGACCGCCGGACATGTAGCGCACCTGCGCGGCGTTGTTGATGATCTGGTCGTAGCAGACGAGCGAGAAGCTCCACGTCATGAACTCGACGACCGGGCGCAGTCCGTACATGGCCGCGCCGATGGCCAGGCCGGAGAAGCCGGTCTCGCTGATCGGCGTGTCGATGACGCGCTTGGGGCCGAACTTGTCGAGCAGGCCCTGGCTGACCTTGTACGCGCCGTTGTACTCGGCGACTTCCTCGCCCATGAGCATGACGCGGTCGTCGCGTTTCATCTCTTCTTCCAGCGCCTGGTTAAGTGCTTCACGATAGGTCAATGTGGGCATGAAAATTCTCCTATAATCTGTCAACTGCTGTCAGGGGACCGAACCGCGGCGCGCGTTACGCACCGGGTTGCGGACGAAACTCGGGGATCTGGTCTTCCGGCGAGAAGATGTCTTCGAACACCGTCGAGATCTCAGGCTCGGGGCTGCTCTCCGCGTAATCGAACGATTCCTGCGCGATGGCGGAGACTTCCTCGTCAATGGCGTTGGCGCTTTCCTCGGTAATGACTTTTTGCTCGATGAGCCGCGCCTTGTAGAGCTCGATCGGGTCGCTCTTGCGCCGCGCCTCGATCTCGTCTTTCGAGCGATAGTGGCCGGGGTCCGACATCGAATGGCCGAAATAGCGGTAGGTGCGGATTTCCATCAGCGTCGGCTGGCTTTCCGTGCGTGCGAGCGAAACGGCCTCGAAGGTCTTCGCGCGGACGTCGTCGATGTCCATGCCGTTGGCCTGGATCGCCGCCATGTCGAATGCGCCGGCGCGCTTGGTCAGCGGATCGCCCGCGGACGAGCGGGCTTGCGAGGTGCCCATCGAGTATTCGTTGTTCTCGATGATATAAATGATGGGAAGCTTCCAGAGCGCGGCGAGATTCATGGCCTCATGGACCGCGCCCTGGTTGATCGCGCCGTCACCCATGTAGGCCAGGGTAACTCGATTCGTGCCGAGATATTTCTGCGCGTAGGCCAGGCCGGTGCCGAGCGGAATCTGGCCGCCGACGATGCCGTGGCCGCCGTAAAAATGCCGCTTAGCGTCGAAGAAGTGCATCGAGCCACCTTTGCCGCGCGAGCAACCGGTGATCTTGCCGAAGAGCTCCGCCATCGCGGGCTTCGGGTCCATCCCGCGAGCCAGCGCGTGGCCGTGATCGCGGTACGCCGTGATGACGGCATCGTCGTCGTTCAGCACCGAGATTGTGCCGACGGCGACCGCTTCCTGTCCGTTATAAAGATGGCAGAAGCCCTTGATCTTGGCCTGCGTGAACGCCTGCTTCGCCTTTTCCTCGAAGCGCCGGATCAGCATCATCTGCCGCAGCAGTGCGATCTTCTGTTTGGGTTCCAACACCGGAAGTCGGGAGGAACCGTTGCTCTTCGTCTTTTTGTCGGATTCGGCGGTGGGCATATCGACCGCAAACTATGCCTGCGTGAGGCGCTTAGATCAAGTGGCATTGCATGAAAATTTGGTAGGAAACGCACGTTTTTCCATCCCAGCCTCAAAAAAGACCCGCCCGGTTTTCCTTGTCCACTTTATCGATCACAGTCCATAGTCGTGGGCATGTCGAAGACGTTTATCGTGCTTTTTGCCGCATTGGCCGGCACATTCGCCCTCACCGCCTGCTCCGGATCGAACGCCCTCACCGTTGGCACGCTGCCCACCGCCACCGACAACGGCAGCTACAGCGGCTCGACGCTCAACAGTCCCACCGCCGACCAGAATCCGCACCCGGGCGGCGATCCCTCGTATCCGTCGTCCGTCTCGGACCAGGGCGTGGTGCCGCCGCCGCCGGAAAAAAGCGACGGACGCTGATCCGACTACGCAGGCGCTGCACCGGTGCGCGCGTAATCCTCCAGCGTCGTCTTCACCGTCTGGAACTCGTCATCGAGACGGTCAACCAGTTCAGCCGCCGCGCCCAAGTCGCCGCTCTTGCCCGCGGCCTGCAGGCTGGAACAAAGCGTCTGCATGCGTTCCGCGCCGAAGTTCTGGCAGGCACGGCCGAGTTGCATCGCGAGAATGCTGATGCCCTGCGACTGCTTGCGGTCGATGTCCGCGCGAATCTGCTGCAGCGTCTGCGGCGTTTCCTCCGAGAAAATTTCCACCAGCTCGCGCACCGCATCGGCGCCGGAGCCGGTCATCTCGCCGAACTTCGCCAGCACGGAGAAATCAACCGCCTGCCCGATGTTCTCCGAGGAGCGCGTCAGCTCTGCCTCCAGTGCCTCGATCCGCACCGGCTTGCTCAAATAGCCGTCCATGCCGGCCTCGAAGCAATTCTTGCGGTCGGAATCCATCGCGTTCGCGGTCATGGCGATGATCCACGGCCGCCGGGCGCCGGTGAAACGCTTGCGAATTTCCCGCGTGGCCTCCAGGCCGTCCATTTCCGGCATCTGGATGTCCATGAGAATGACGTCGTACTTCGCGCGTTCGAGCGCCTCAATCGCCTCGACCCCGTTATGCACCACGTCCGGGCGGTAGCCCATCTGGCTAAGAATGCGCGTGGCGACTTTCTGGTTGATGACATTGTCCTCGGCCAGCAGCATGCGCAGCGGCCGGCGCTGGCCGAAGCCGCTGTCGATGCGCCCGGTCGAGCGCAGCAATTTGTTCGTCACCTTCCCGCCCTTCAGCGCCGTGGCGAGAATGCCGTGCAATTGCTGGAAGTGCGCCGGCTTGGCCAGGCAGGCGACGAATCCCGGCGGCAGATTCTGGCCATACGCGGCCTGCTGCTGCAGCGAGCACAAAAGAATACACGGCGCGCCCGCCGCGCCGCGCTGGCGGCGGATTTCCTGCACCAAGTCCTTCGCGGCGATGTCCGGCAGCGTTTCGTCGATGACCGCACCGTGAAAACTCAGCCCGGCGCGAAGTTTCTCCATCACCTCGGCGCCGCTGGCAGCGGACACCGTGATCATGCCCCAGGACGTGACCAGCGAGTCGATCATCGCGCGCACTCCGGGATGCGCCGCGGCGATGATGAGCGTCTTGCCCTGTAAAATAGGATTGGGCTCGAGCGGCTTCGGCCCCGGCGCCTGCTGGAGCGGAATGGCCACGTGAAACGTCGAGCCCTCACCCTCCTTGCTCTCGACCCAGATGTTGCCGCCCATCATCTCGGTGAGCTTGCGGCTGATGGCGAGGCCCAGGCCCGTGCCGCCGTACTTGCGCGTGGTGGAATTGTCGACCTGGGAGAACGACTGGAAAAGCTTGTCGATCTTGTCGGCGGGAATGCCGATGCCGGTATCGCGCACGGAAAAGAGAATGAACGCCTGCCCGAGCTGGTTCTCCGCGCGCTTGACCGCGATGCTGACGTCGCCCTTCGACGTGAAGCGCATCGCGTTCGCCAGCAGGTTGACCAGGATTTGCCGCACGCGCGTGACGTCGCCCGTGAAGCCCTTCGGCACATCGGGCGCGATGGTCCAGAAAAGATCGATGCCCTTCTCGCCGCACTGGATCGCCACGCAATCGACCGCTTCCTCGACCACGACGGGCAGGTCGAACGGATGGTCCTCGAGCTCGAGCTTGCCCGACTCGATCTTCGAGAAGTCGAGAATCTCGCTGATGATCGTCAGCAGCGTATCGGCGCTGGAGCGGATGGTTTGCGCGTAATCGCGCTGCTCCGAGTTCAGGCTGGTGCCCAGCAACAGGCCGGTCATGCCGACGATCGCGTTCATCGGCGTGCGGATTTCGTGGCTCATGTTGGCGAGAAATTCCGACTTCGCCTTGTTGGCGCTCTCGGCCGCTTCCTTCGCCGCGATCACCTCCTGCTGGATTTGCCTGCGCTCGGTGATGTCCTCGCAAATGCCGCGATAACCAACCAGCGTCTTGCCGTCGGTCCCCAGCATCGGCGCGCCACGGGCCGTCATCCAGATCGGCTCGGCGGCCTTCGCCTTCATGCGGAACTCGAGATCGCTGAAACGCTGCCCCTTTTGCGCCGCGAGGTAAAATTTCGCCGACGCAATGGCCGCGTCTTCCGGCACGACGTGCTCGAAGAAACTCTTCTGCTTCATCTCCTCCTCGCTGAAGCCGAGCAATTCCTTCACGCGATCGGAGATGAACTGGATCTTCCCATCGAGCGTCACTTCCCAAAGAAACTTGCCGGGAACATCGACGACGTCGCGGAAGCGCTCCTCGCTCGCGCGCAATTTATCGCCGGTCTGCTGCTGCACTTTGTAGGCCGAGGTGAGCTCGCCATGGTTGAGTTCAATTTGCGCGAGCAGCGCCAGGTCGTGCAGCACCGCGAGGTCCTCCGCGCTCGGCACCCGTGGCTGGTGGTCCATCACGCAAAGCGCGCCTACGAGCGAACCGTCCTGCGCGGCGATGGGATCGCCCACGTAAAAGCGGACGTACGGCTTGCCCAGCACGCCCGGATTGTCCGCGAAACGCTCGTCGAGCTTCGCATCCGGAATCACCATCTGCTTGTTTTCCAGGATGGTGTAAGGGCAGAACGAATCGGCGCGCGGGATTTCCGGAATATCGATGCCGATGCGCGACTTGAAAAAACTGCGGTTCTCATCGACCAGCACCACGCTGGCCATGGGCACATTGAGCACCCGCGCGGCCAGCCGCGTGATCCGGTCAAACCGCTCCTCCGGCGGCGTATCCAACAAATTCAGGGCACGCAGCGCATCGAGACGCTGGGTCTCATTCGGGGATATGGGGGCGGACATTTTCGTCGGAGAACTCCCCTCGCCAAGGGAGATGTGCCCGGGGGCGTGCATCACTATCCTCTTATCGGCATGCGCAACTCAAGTACTTAGTTGGTCTTACTTCAATGCTGCTCCGAAGCACTTGCCTCAGACGCCTTAAATTGCCGGGTCGTTTTTTCCCACTGAGGCGGAGAACGGAGTTGCATGGGCCGTCGAGTTGCCCAACATTCCCTGCCTATGTCTTCACCCATCGGAATCATCGGCGGCAGCGGCCTCTATCAGCTCGCCGCCTTCACGGAGAAAACGGAAGTCCGGCTCGAAACGCCTTTCGGCCCGCCCTCCGACGCCTTTATAAAAGGAAAGCTAGCCGGTCACGACGTCGTTTTCCTGCCGCGCCACGCCCGCGGCCACAAACTGCTGCCCAACGAGATTCCGCACCGCGCCAATATCCATGGCATGAAGCAACTCGGGGTAAAGTGGATCATCAGCATCAGCGCCGTCGGCTCGCTCCAGCACGACTACGCGCCGGGCGAGGTCGTCCTGCCCGATCAGTTCTTCGACCGCACCAAGGGCCGCGTCGCCGACACGTTCTTCGGCGAAGGCATCGTCGCCCACGTCGCGTTTGGCGATCCGATCAGCATTGAGCTACAGGAAGTATTATATGAGGCGGGCCAGGCCACCGGCGCAAAAATCCACAAAGGCGGCACCTACGTGAACATGGAAGGCCCGCAGTTCTCCACCCGCGCCGAATCCGAAACTTACCGCGCTGCCGGCTACGCCGTCGTCGGCATGACCAATCTCGTCGAGGCCAAGCTCGCCCGCGAAGCCCAGATCGCCTACGCCACCTGCGCCATGGTCACCGACTACGACTGCTGGCACCCCGAGCACGACAGCGTCACGGTCGAGATGGTCATCCGCTGGCTCACCCAAAACACCGAGACCGCGCAGAAACTTCTCCTCGAAGCCATCCCCCGCGTGGCCAAGCTCACCCACGCCAAGGCGCACGAAGCGCTCAAGTACGCCGTCCTCACCCACAAGGAGCATTGGCCCGAAGCAACGGCGAAGAAGCTCGCGCTGATTCTCGGCTGACTGGAGGGGCAGCCTCCGGCCTGCCACCCTCACCCAAGATTGGGCGAATCGAAAGTATCGTCATTCGAATCGGAGTCGAATGGGCTGATCTTCCCTATTAACCAAAAAATCGCACCGGCAATTCCACCTCCGAGATGTGCGAAAAAAGCCACATGACTAACGCCATGGACCTGGAGAAAAGCACCCACGATTTTCAATAGAACCCAGGCTATCAACAGTCGCCAGGCCGAAAACTCCCTCCATTCGAAGCGGTACATGACTGCCAGCTGTGCGCGAGGAAATTTCAGTCCGTAGTAAACCAGCAGTCCGAAAATGCCGCCACTCGCACCGATTAATGGCAGAACTTCCACTCTCGATGACTACATCCAGGCTGCCTCCTGTCCGGGTTCCCGTGCGATGCGGGGTAAGGGTGCGCGAAAAGGAATTTCGCGGGGCTAGCGGGCGTTCCCAAATGGACTTTGGGAGCGAGGAAAAGGCTCATCCATGAATAGAGTTCATGGTTTGCATTAAAAATACGGCGGGTGAGGAAGGGGCTCTCCGCAAGAACTGGCATGCCCACTGCCGCAACGGCTTGTCATGCTCAGACCTCAACCTCGCTTTAAAATTCAAACCACCAACTCACACTCCAATCGCATATGACTTCAAAGCAAATTGAACTTGTCCAAGGGACTTGGGAACACGTCATACCCATTTCCGATCAGGCTGCCGTGTTGTTTTACGGACGGCTGTTCGAACTGAAACCGGATTTAAAACTGCTGTTTAAGTCTGACATGAAAGAGCAAGGCGCAAAACTCATGCGCATGATCACCGTCGCTGTGCGTCTTCTGGGTGACCTTGACCAGCTTGTGCCGGCCGCGGAAGACTTGGGTCGTCGTCATGTTGCGTATGGCGTGAAAGAAGAACACTACGCCGTCGTCGGAACCGCGTTGCTGTGGACTTTGGACAAGGGGCTGGGTGACGCCTTTACCCAGGAAGTGAGGGAAGCTTGGATCGCCGCTTATGACTTGCTTGCCACCGTCATGAAAAACGCCGCAGCCAAAGATGCAAAACACCAAGCGACGGCGTAGGTCGAGCGGTGAGGGGAAAAGCCACAGGTCCATTTTTTACGTGCTTGTCGGCGCAATGGATCCCCCTTTGGATGAGCGTGAGGACATTTACAGCAGCAATTACAGAACTCAACACCCACGTGAGCCATGGCTTATCGGGACCAAATCCGTCGATTTCGTCCATTCCTACGGGCAGTCCAAACCCCGGCGGTATGAACTTCCATTCCTCATCAGGTTCCAAGCGCATGCGATATCACCCCTTGAAAACTAGAGCTGGTTGCCCAAGAGCTCCTCGCGGCACTTGAGATAATCTGCGGGCAACGGTGCCTCAATCTTCAGCAGCTTGCCCGTGATCGGATGCGCCAGCTCGATTCGCGCCGCGTGCAGCATTTGCCGCTCGGGATAAAGATCATTCACCGGCCATTGCACGCGACCGTAAACTGCATCGCCCCAGATCGGATGGCCGAGATGCGCGAGATGAACACGAATCTGATGAGTACGCCCTGTATGCAGCAAACACTCGACTTCCGCGCCAGACTTCCCCTGCCCGATTACGCGGTAATCGGTCCACGCCGTGCGCGCGCGATTGGCCGTCTTGATCACCGCCATCTTCTTGCGGTCCCTGGGATGCCGTCCAATCGGCTCGCGGATTTCCCCCGAAGCTTTGCGAAAGACTCCTCGGCAAAGCGCCCGATAGTATTTCTTCATTGCGCGCTCCGCGAACGCGCGGCTCAACTTCTCATGCGCCTCGTCCGTCTTCGCGATCAGGATTACGCCGCTCGTGTCCTTATCAAGCCGGTGGACGATGCCGAGCCGCTCCGCGCCGCCACGTCCGGCGAGTTGCGAGCCGCGATGATGAATCAGCGCGTTGACCAGCGTGCCGCTCCAATTCCCCACCGCCGGATGCACAACCAGTCCCGGCTGCTTGTTCAGCGCGAGCATCGCGTCGTCTTCGTAGAGAATCTCCAGCGGAATTGCCTCGCCCGATAAATTTGGCGCAGCCGGTTTCTCCGCTTCCGAATCAATCGTCACGCAGTCCCCTTCCCGCAACCGATAACTCGCCTCGCTCTTCGCCGACGCCGGCTCGGTCCGGACACGACCGAGCTTGATCGCGGTCTGCGCTTGCGTGCGCGAGCGTTGCAGCATTGCGGCCACGATGACATCGAGACGCTGGCCGGCATGCGCGGAGCCTTTCTCCACTTTAATCGAATGAGTCTCGGAAGGCGCCGTCATGACAATTGCAATTTCATCCCAGACATGGCACGTTTCGCCAATGGAATTCCGGCCATGGATCATCCCGTCGCTGACACAATGGTAACAGCCACCTGCGAAAAGTGTGGCAATCTCATTGATGTCACTGGCCTTGAGCCGGGCGACGGGATCACCTGTCCTTACTGCTCCCACCAGTTTGCCATCACGCGCCAGTTCGGCAACTTCATGCTCGAGCGGCAGCTCGGCGCGGGAGGCATGGGTGCGGTTTACCTCGGGCGCGACCTCACGCTCAACCGCACCGTCGCGGTCAAGGTCCTGAAGCCGGAGCTCGTTAACGACGAAAAGTTTCTCAACACGTTTTTGCGCGAGGCCGAGATCACCGCCTCGCTGAACCACCCGAACATCGTGCAGGTTTTCGCCTTCGGCCAGCACGAGGGCATCTATTATATGGTGGTGGAGCTCATCTCCGGCGGCTCGCTCGACGACCGCATCGCCGAGCGCGGCCAGATCACCGAACTGGAGGGCATCGAGATCGGCATCGCGGTCGCGCGCGGGCTGGAGTGCGCGCTGCAACGCGGCAACCTGATCCATCGCGACATCAAGCCGGGCAACATTCTCTTCAACCAGAACAACACGCCCAAGGTCGTCGACTTCGGCCTCTCGCTCTCGCACGACACGATGGACCATTTCGACGGGGAAATCTGGGGCACGCCCTATTACGTCGCGCCGGAGAAGCTCGAGCGCGAGCCGGAGACGTTCAAGAGCGATCTCTACAGCCTCGGCGCCACGCTCTTTCACGCCATGGCGGGACGGCCGCCCTACGAGGGCGAGGACCCGAATTCCGTGGCCATGATGCACCTCAGCGGCAACGTCGTTTCCCTGAAGGCTTTCGTGCCGGATGTTTCCGACCAGACCGCGTACGCCGTCGCGAAGTCGATGGCGCGCTATCCCGAGGACCGCTACGAGTCGTACGCCGAGTTCATCAGCCAGCTCGAGGACGCCAAGCGGCGCATCACCGATCCCAATTTTCGCGCCAGCCAACAGAAGCCCGTTGAAATCCTGGAGGAGCCGGGCGGCAGCAAGCTGAAGCTCTATCTCATCATCGGCATGGTCGTGCTCGTGGTCGCCATCGCGGGCCTGCTGATCTGGAAAGGGCCGGCCCTTTTGCATCAAAGCCAGGGGAATCCGTCGGACAACGCCGATCTGAGCGGTTACTCGCCCACGGCGCCGAAGCAGGCGCCCACCAATCCAGCTAACCCGAAGTAGAACCACGGCAAGGTCCGCGGCGTACACTCCAGCGGCAAATCAGCCGCCGCAAATCAGCCGCCATTATCGCCGATCGCCTCGACCGGGCAGCCTTCCATCGCTTCCTTGCAGAGCTTTTCCTCGTCGGGCGACGTGGGCTGCTTGAAAACGTAGGAGTAACCGCCGTCGTCATTGCGGCCGAAATTGCTCGGGGCGGTTTCGCGGCACAGGTCGCAGTCGATGCACTGGTTATCGACGTAATACTTGCCGGGCAGGTTCTCAGGGTAGCGATTCGCAACGTCAGCCATAAATTTTTTGGGGAAGAGGAACCATATACCCGATGAAATTCGGCGCAATATTATTCCTGCACTTTTTGCGGGCAGTCGCGCGCGATCCACCGTAGGATCGGGCTCACCTTTCGCCCTATTTCACCATGCCCAAACGCGCCCTCCTTTCCGTCTCCGACAAAACCGGCCTCGTCGATTTCGCCCGCACACTCGTCTCCGCTGGCTATGAGCTCATCTCCACCGGCGGCACGTCGAAGACGCTGCGCGACGCCGGCCTCAAGGTCGCCGACATCTCCGACGTCACCGGTTTTCCCGAGATGCTCGACGGCCGCGTGAAGACGCTGCACCCGAAGGTCCACGGCGGCCTGCTTTTCCTGCGCGACAACGAAGAGCACCGCCAGCAGGCGCAGGCGCACCAGATCGAGGCGATCGACCTGGTCGTGGTGAACCTCTATCCGTTCGAGCAGACCATCAGCAAGCCGGGCGTCGACCTCGTGCACGCCATCGAGAACATCGACATCGGCGGGCCCTCCATGCTCCGCAGCGCGGCGAAGAATTACCGCAGCGTCACGGTCATCACCGATCCCGCCGACTACACCATCGTCGCGGCGGAGATTTCCGCCAACGGCGACACCACGCTGACCACGCGCGAGCGGCTCGCCGCAAAAGTCTTCCGCACCACCGGCTACTACGACTCGCTCATCGCGAATTACCTCGGCGCGCGCCTGCCTGACTCGAGCCGCGAGGAATTTCCCGAGACCTTCGCGCTGCCGCTGCGCCGCGCGCAGTCGCTGCGCTACGGCGAGAACCCGCACCAGAACGCGGCGCTCTACGGCGCGTTCGGCCGCAGCTTCCAGCAGCTGCACGGCAAGGAACTTTCCTACAACAACCTCATCGACATCAGCGCGGCCGTGCGGCTCATCCGTGAGTTCACCGAGGTGCCGACCGTCGCCATCCTCAAGCACACGAACCCGTGTGGGCTCGGCAGCGGCGCGACTCTGGCCGAGGCGTGGGAGAAAGCCTACGCCACCGACCGTCAGGCGCCGTTCGGCGGCATCATCGTGGTGAACCGGCCGCTCGACGTCGCCACCGCGCAGCTCATCGCGGAGATCTTCAGCGAGGTCATCATCGCCCCCGCATTCAAGGACGAGGCCTTCGCGCTCCTCTCGAAAAAGAAGAACTTGCGCCTCATGGTCAATGGCGAGACCGCCGCGCCCGCGCCGGGCCTCGAGGTCCGCACCGCCGTCGGTGACTCGTTCCTGCTCCAGCGCGGCGACGCCGACAGCGTCCCGACCGCCGACTGGAAGGTCGTCACGCAGCGCGCGCCGAGCGACGCCGAGCGCGCCGCGCTGCTCTTCGGCTGGCGCGTGGTCAAGCACGTCAAGAGCAACGCCATCGTCTACGCCACCGCCGACCGCACGCTCGGCATCGGCGCCGGCCAGATGTCCCGCATCGACTCCTCCCGCATCGCCATCTGGAAAGCAGGCGAGGCCAAGCTCCCGCTCGCGGGCAGCGTCGTCGCATCGGACGCCTTCTTCCCCTTCCCCGACGGCCTGCTCGCCGCGGCGGACGCGGGCGCGACGGCGGCCATCCAGCCGGGCGGCAGCGTCCGCGACGCCGAGGTCATCGCCGCCGCGGACAAGCGCGGCGTGGCCATGATCTTCACCGGCAAGCGGCACTTCCGGCATTGACCGGGCGGGCCCTAAATCACCTTGGGGGCCTATAGAAATAGGTGATATAGAAGTAGCTGGTGATTTAGGCGAGTGACCCCGGCATTTCGGCGCCGCTACGCGGGAATGATCCGCTCGCGGCGCAGGTCGCCGATGAAGTCCTCGAACATTTCCTTCGTGCCGAGGCAATCGTGGAAGCCGGCCTGGCGGGCCTTGATCGTGCTCAGGATCGTGTCGTATTCGAGTCCGAGGACGACGTCGGCGAAGGCCCAGGCTGAGACTTGCTCGTAGGCGACGGGGCGCAGGTTGTACTTGCGCACGATCGCATCCCAGAGCGGCGCCTTGTCCGCCATGTAACTGGCCAGCGGCGTGGGAATCGGGTCGGCCACGGTCATGCCGAACATCTCGGCGATCTGCGGCCAGACCTCGGACCAGCGGAAGTAGTCGCCGTTGGTGATATTGAAAATTTCGTTGCGCGCGGCGCCGCACCGGCCGGCCCATTCCGTCGCGCGGGCGAGGATTTTCGCGTAGGTGATATTATAGAGCACACGATAGGATTTCTCCGTGCCGGGAAAACGCAACGGCAAGCCGAGTTCCTTCGAGATCACCGCGTAGATCGCGATCGACATCGCCACGTTCATCGGGTTGCCGAGACCGAAGCCGGATGTTCCCTCCGGCCGCAGCACGGTCCAGTGCCAGTTCTTGCCCCGCTGGCGATCGCGCAGGAAATCCTCCTGGTCGTAATAAAAGTTCGGCGGCATCAGGCGCGGATCAGTCTCGCGCGCAGGCGTCTTGAACGGGCCGAGATCGGCGCCGTAGGCCTTGCTGCCCTGGTAAAGTGTGACGTGGCGCAGCGTTGAGCCCGAGGTTTCCTCCACAACTTTGAGAAGGTTTTTCACCAGCGCGACGTTGAACGTGGAGCGTTCGCCCGCGTCGCGCTTTTCCACGTAAGCGCCGAGGACAAGATGCGTGACGCCTGTGATGGCTGCCAACTTGCGCCGCACGTCATCCGGATGCAGCAAATCGGCCTGGACGAACCCGACGCCGGCGGGCAAAGGCAGGTCGCGGCGGGCCACGCCGTAGACTTTCGCCCCGGGAACTGTGGCCCAATGCGCCGCGGCGGCGCGGCCGCTCACGCCGTTCACGCCGGAAACGAGCACCGTGTGACTCTCGGGCATGAGGCGTGTCTAACAAAAGAGCGCTCGGGTGGCTAGGACGGATGGGACTTATGGGACGTGGAGGAGAGAGATACTTTTTCCTTTGACGTTTTGGGTTTTGCGCTTTTGCTTGGCCGCATGCCGGTGATTTTTGGCCTTGATCCTTCGTTGCGGAGTACGGGGTATGGCATTATTCAGGTGGAGGGGCGGACGACGCGGGCGCTGGCGTTTGGGGTGATCAAGAATTCGCCGAAGATTATTCCTTCGCGCTGCCTGGTGGCGATCCGGCGGGAAGTGTTTGACCTGGTGCAGGAGTATCAGCCGGACTCGGCGGCGGTGGAGGGCATCATTTACCTGCAGAATTTTCAGACGGCGATCACGCTGGGTTCGGCGCGCGGCGCGGCGTTGCTGGCGCTGGCGGAGGCGGGGCTGCCGATTTATGAATACGCGCCGAGGCGCGTGAAGGCGGCGGCGACGGGCCATGGCGGGGCGCAGAAGGGGCAGGTGAGTTTCATGATGCGGGCGCTGCTGGGGCTGACGGAGAATCCGCCGCCGGACGCGGCCGATGCGCTGGCGATTGCGCTGACGCATGCGCAGAATACGGGGGTTAGGGCGCTGCCGAGGGAGATTTAGCAGCTGAATAGGACTTATACGACTTATGGGACTTATAGGACCTATAGGACTGGACAAACGGATTTCTTGGTCCCATAGGTCTTATAAGTCGTATAGGTCCTATAAGTCCTATTTTTCATGAGCGCTTCCGGCTTTCTTCCGCCGCACGGGCATTACCAGAGGCTGCTGTCGTATCGGAAGGCGGAGATCGTTTTTGATCTGACTTACTGTTTCTGCAAACGCTTTCTTTCGAAGGGCGACCGGACGGTGGACCAGATGATTCAGGCGGCGCGCTCGGGAAAACAGAATATCGCGGAGGGGAGCCGAGCTTCCGCGACCTCGAAGGAAACCGAGATCAAGCTGACGAATGTGGCGCGCGCCAGCCTTGAAGAACTGCTGGTGGATTACGAGGACTATCTGCGTGTGCGCAACCACCCGATTTGGGAGAAGGATTCGCGCGAGGCCACTTATGTTCGCAGACTGGCGGGAAAGACGCCGGTAAACTACGAAACCTACCGGGAAATCTGCGAAACGCGGCCGGCGGAAGCCGTGGCCAACGTGGCGATCTGCCTCCTGCATCAAACTAATTATCTTCTCAATCAGCAAATCCGGCGACTTGAGCAGGACTTTCTTAAGGAAGGCGGCATTCGCGAAAGGATGACGCTGGCACGTTTGCGCGAGCGAAGAAATCCCGCGCCCTAAAAGTCCCATCCGTCCCATCGGTCCCATCCGTCCCATTGGAATCAGGCAAAAGGCGACGGCTATCGCTTGCGGGGCGCGACTTTCTTGGACTGCATGTCGTGCTTCACGCGGGTCTGGGTGGTGCGGCCGCGCAGGTTGAACTTGATGGGGCAGCCGCGGAGGTCGAAGGCTTCGCGCAGTTGCAGGTCGAGGTAGCGCTCGTAGGCGGGGGTGAGGAGCTCGGCGCTGTTGACGAAGAGTTGGAGCGTGGGGATTTCGCGCGCGGTGTCCTTGGGCTGTTGCTGCGCGGCGTAGAGGATCTTGAAGCGGCGGCCCTTGACCAGCGGGGGCGCGTATTTCTCCATGGCGCGGGTGAGGACGCGGTTGAGCGGGCCGGTCTGGAAACGGTAGCGGCGGTTCCTGGCGATCTGGGCGCAAGTCTTCAGCAGGCCGTCGATGCGCTCGCCGGATTTGGCGCTGAGAAAGAGGACGGGCGCGTAGCTGAGGAAAAAGATGTCGTTCTGGACCTGCTCGTAGTATTCGCGCTCGCGGGTCTTGCTGGCGTCGCCCTGCTCGCGCGCGATGTCCCATTTGTTGACGGCGATGATGCAGGGCGCGTACGCATCCTGGATCAGGCCGGCGATTTTTTTGTCCTGCATGGAGACGCCGGTGGAGGCGTCGATGACGAGGACGACGACGTCGGCGCGGTTGATGGCGTGGGCGGTGCGTCCGGTCATGGCGCGCTCGAGCTCGTCGTGGACGCGGCGCTCCTGGCGCATGCCGGCGGTGTCGATGAAGAGGAAGGGCTCGCCTTTCCAGACGTAGGAGATGTCGACGGCGTCGCGGGTGGTGCCGGCGACTTCGCTGACGATGGCGCGCGGCGCCTTGATGAGCGCGTTGATGAGCGAGGATTTGCCGACGTTGGGGCGGCCGACGATGGCGAGGCGCGTGGGGCGGGCGGGTTTGTTCTCCGCCGACTCGGTTTCGTCGTGCGAGGTCTCGGGGGCATTCCACTTGGCGCTGACGGCGTCGCGGAGGTCGTCGAGGCCGCGGCGGTGGGCGGCAGAGGTGGGGAAGACGCCGGCGAAACCGAGGCGGGAGAATTCGGCGTCGAGGTTGGCCTGCTTGTCGCTGTCGACTTTGTTGGCGGCGACGAAGACGGGGCAGTGGCTCTTGCGCAACTGGCGCGCGACGATCTGGTCGAGCGGCGTGAGGCCTTCGCGGGCGTCGACGACGAAGATGATCTCGGTAGCGGCGGCAAGCGCGAGCTGGACTTCGTGCTCGATGGCGTCCTGGAAGCCTTCGCGGTCCTCGGCGCCGATGCCGCCGGTGTCGATGAGATTGATGCGGTGCGGGCCCCACTTGGCGCTGGTGACGAGGCGGTCGCGCGTGGTACCGGGGCGGTCGAAGACGAGGGAGATGTCGCGCCCGGCGAGTGCGTTGAAGAGCGCGGATTTGCCGACGTTGGGGCGGCCGACGATGGCGACGGTGTGCTCGGAGTTCATAGTAGTGGATGGGTGGCCCGGACAACTTGTTGTCCGGGTGCAGGAGCGCGACAGCGCGCAAGCACAGGAAGCTGCCTTTGAATCAGCTTCCTGTGGCTTCGCTGCGCTACGCCACCCGGACAACAAGTTGTCCGGGCCACGGCTGCATCGGTGTTCATGATGTTTTCGGCGTGGTGTGGCCGCTGTGGGTGAGGAGTTGGAGGCCCTTGCGGACGTAGATGATGGTGCAGATGAGGGCGGTGCCGGCGCCGAGGGCGCAGAGCGTGAGGGTGAGGTCGTCGCTGACCTTGAGCAGGACGGCGCCGATGGCGAAAAGGGTGAAGAAGGTGCTCCACTTGCCGGTCCAGTGGGGCCGGATGGCGACGGGGACGTGGAAGTGGCGCAGGACGGCATAGCCGCCGAGCAGGAGGGCGTCGCGGCTGATGATGATGGCGGGAAACCAGACGGGGAACGGGTGAAGATGGCCGATGGGGATGAGGCTGAGGGTGACGAGCGCGGAGAAGAGGAGGAGCTTGTCGGCGATGGGATCGAGCAAGGCGCCGAGGGCGCTGCCCTGGTTCCAATGGCGCGCGAGGTAGCCGTCGAGGGCGTCGGAGAGGCCGGCGATGACGAAGACGGCGAGCGCGGCCCAGCGCCAGAATTCCTCGCGCTTGTTGGTGTCATCATAGGTGATGATGAGCGTGACGAAGACGGGCACCAGGATAAGCCGCAGGATGGTGATGCGCGTGGCCCAGGTCATGGAACTTTCCACGGTAGGGATTTCGCGGCGCGGGGGGAATTTAATTTGCGCGAAACAGAGTTTCGCGGTGAACAGGAAGCATTCCCAAATGAAATTTGGGAACGAGGAGACTGCACAAAAAACCGCCGCGTCCGCGACATCTCGCAAACGCGGCGGCACCCAAACCAAAGGTGGATTTAGCCCTGAATCTCGATGCGGCGCGGCTTGAGCGCCTCGGCCTTCGGCAGGGTGAGCGTGAGGACGCCCTGCTGGAGCTCGGCCTTGACGGCGTCGCGGTTGACGCGGTGGTCGAGCTCGAGGACGAGGCGGTAGTCGGCGGCGCGGCTTTCGCGGTAGACCGGGGTCCACTCGGAAGGCGGGGTCCAGGTGCGGCGGCCGAAGATGGTGAGGCTTTCACCGTCGACGCTGGTTTCGAGGTCCTTGCGGGCGACGCCGGGCAGGTAGGCCGTGACGACGAAGGCGTCGGCGGTTTCCTGCACGCCGTAGCGCGGGACGGCGGTCCGGCGCGGCGCTTCCTGCGTGGCCTGGGTCGAATCGTTTTTCTTGGTGAAGAGGTTCATGTGTCGTGGTCCTTTCTGGGTTGGAGTTATTTGACGTCGATGGCGATCTGGCGGGGCTTGGCCTCCTCGCGCTTGGGCAGCGTGACGGTGAGCACGCCGTTTTCGTAGGCGGCCGCGATCCGGGCGACGTCGATGTTTTCCGGCAGCGAGACGGCGCGGCTGACGCGGCGTTCCTGCACGGTTTCGGTCTTGCCATTCTGTGTGCCCTCGGCCTTGGTTTCGGCTTTCTGGTGGCCGGTGAGGGTCAGGATGCCGTCGGCGAGGTCGATGGCGAGGTCTTCCTTGCGGAAGCCGGGCAACTCGGCGCGCACGACGAAGGCGTCCTTGTCCTGGTAGAGGTCGACGGGGAATTGCCCCTCCCAATCGGTGCCGTTGCCGCGATGGAAGGAACTGAGCGCCGGGAAGGCGACGTCGAAGAGGCGATCCATCTCATCGAGGAGGGACGGATAGTTGGCGGGAGCGTAGGTGGTGGGGGTTTGATAGCGAATGAGTCTCATGGTGTTTTTCCTTTCGTTTTAGCTTTAGGTATGCAAGCGTTATGCCGCTTATGATGTTTTCATAAGATGCTATTTGGCAGTTACTTGCCACTTATATATACTATTGCAAATAGCGCCATTATGACTCTCTTGATTAATTACGTCCAAAGCAATTGTGTCGTTTTGTCGCTTTGAGAATAGGACTTATGGGACCTATGCGACTTATAGGACAAATCGGACGGGGGGAATGCGCAACTTTTGCGAGGGATTCGATTGATCCTGCGCGGGTTCTGCCGGATAATCCGGCGATCATGCCTGTGGAAGCTCCTCCGAAATCGATTCCCGTCGTCAATCCCGCGCCGAAGGACGCGCCGGCGCGCACGGAAGTGCAGGCGCTTTATGACCAGTATGTGGTCAACACGGCGAATCGCGGGCTGACCCTCGTGCGGGGCAAGGGCGCGCGGGTGTGGGATGACCAGGGGCGGGCGTATCTCGACCTCGGCGGCGGCGTGGCGGTGAACTCGCTGGGGCACGCGCATCCGGCGATTGCCGAGGTGCTGGCGAAGCAGGCGGGCACGCTCATCCACAGCTCGAATCTCTATTACAATGAGAACCAGGGACGGCTCGCGAAGCGGATCGTGGAGCTGACCGGGCCGGGCAAGGTCTTTTTCTGCAACAGCGGCGCGGAGGCGAACGAGGCGCTGATCAAGCTCGCGCGCAAGTACGGCCACGATACCGGCCGGCACGAGATCATCACGGCGAGAAATTCGTTCCACGGCCGGACGATGGCGACGCTTTCGGCCACGGGGCAGGACAAGATCAAGCACGGTTTCGAGCCGCTGGTGCCGGGCTTCGTGCATGTGCCGTTCAACGACCTCGCGGCGGTCGAGGCGGCGATCACGCCGAAGACGATTGCGGTGACGATCGAGGGCATCCAGGGCGAAGGCGGCGTGTTCGTCGCGTCGCCGGAGTACCTGCTCGGCCTGCGGGAGCTGACGCGGAAGCGGAATTTGCTGCTGCTGTGGGACGGCGTGCAGTGCGGCTGTTTCCGGACGGGCCGGTGGCAGAGCTACCAGCGGATTCTCGAGGGCGTGCCGGGCGGCGAGGACTTCGCGCCGGATGCGATCGCGATGGCGAAATCGATCGGTGCGGGCTTCCCCATCGGCGCGGTGTGGATCCGGGAGCCCTACCAGAATGTGTTCGGCCCCGGCAGCCACGGCACGACGTATGGCGGCTCGCCGCTGGCGTGCTCGGCCGGGCTGACCGTGCTGGACGTGATCGAGCGGGAAAAGCTCGCGGACAACATCCGCGCGCGGGGCGAGGAATTGAAGCAGGCCCTGCAGCCGCTCGTGGGCACGGCGATCAAGGAAGTGCGCGGGCACGGCGGTCTCATCGGCATGGTCCTCGAGGGCGACCCGGTGGCAGCCGTGGCCAAGCTTACCGCGGCGGGCCTGATCCTCATTCCGGCGGCAAATAATACCGTGCGGTTCCTGCCGCCGCTCAACGTTACGGCGGAGGAAATCGCCGAGGCGGTGCGGATTGTGCAGGCAACGCTGTAGCGGGTTGGGAACGCCATGGCTGGTCATGCCGTTCGCACGCAAATGCATGCAAGTGTCTGCAAATTATTGTCACAAAGGATGATTTTGTAGTTGGCATCCCGGATTCATTAGATATTACTATAGTTCGTTGGGGTTCTGTGTCATCCTGCAGCAATCGGCGGTCTCCAAACCTTTTAAGCCATTACTGAATCTTATGAAAAAATCCCTCAAGTTTTTAACGGCGCTCGCCGGGGCCGCGACGCTGCTTGGCGCGGGGATCGCGAACGCGGATATCTACGTCACGGACCATACCAGTGATCAGCTCACGGTCATCAGTTCGGGTGGAACGCTCTCCACGATTTCCAATCCGATGACCCAAACCTTTCTCAATTCGCCCACCGGCATCGCGGTGGACACCGTGGTGGGCAGCCAGTACTACGGCGACGTGTTCGTGGCGAACTCGACCGGGACGGTCAGCGGCACCATCGTCACTTACAATCCGACCACGCAGCAGTTCGGGACCTTCGCCACGGGCTTGAGCAGTCCCGAGGGCCTGGCCTTTGACAGCGCCGGCAACCTTTACGTGGCCAGCAATGTCGCCGGCGGTTTCATCACGCAGTACAGCGGCCTCAATCTCACGTCGGTCAACACCTCGTACGGCACGGGAATCACCAATCCTTTTGACGTGACGGCCACGGGCGCGGGACAGTTGTACGTGACCTCCGGCTTCACCGGCCTGATCAAGCAAATCGCCGCCGGCGGAGGCGCCGCCTCGGCCTTTACGCCCTCGGTGGCCCCGAACACCCCGGCGGGCGTCGTCATCGGGCCCAACGGCGACCTCTATGTGGTCAACACCAGCACGCCGAACGTCGAGCAGATCAAAGTCAACGGCAACGCCTCCACCGCGGTGGCGAGCAGCGGCCAGAATCTCTCTACGCCGGAAGGCCTCGTCTTCGATGCGAACGGTAATTTGTACGTGGCCGACTATGGCAACAACACGGTGACGGAATACACGCTCGCGAGCTTTAACCAGCTCGGCCAGACCACGTATTCGTACCTGCAGACATTCGATGGCGAAGCCTTCGATGGCCCGCTCTTCCTGGCGTTTGACCCGGAGACGGCTGCCGTTCCTGAGCCCGGCACCTACGCGATGCTCCTCGGCGGGCTCGCAGCGCTCTACTTCGTTCAGCGCCGCCGCAAGCTGGCGACGGTGAAGGCCTAAGGTTTTCGCTCTCAAAAAAAGGCGAAGGGAATTTTCCCTTCGCTTATTTGTTGTCCGCGTGAAATGGGACGGATGGGACCGATGCGACGGATGGGACTTATGGGACGCCTTGAGCATGGGCTTGCAGTGACGTGGTAGTCGTCGCGCGCCGCCGCGACGGGCTCGTTGGTGATGCCGGTATCGACCGTGGTGCGATAATCATCTCGTCCCGCGCCCGGAGGTCGCGGGCATGCCGCGTGGCATGCGTCGCGTAGCCGCGCTGGTGAGGGCGTGGGCTTTTTCAGACGCCTCCACGGCCTTACGGCCGCGGCTACACTAAAACAAGGGCGGAGCTTGCGCTCCGCCCTTGCCACCACTGTCTGCCTGCTGACTAGCTGTTCAGTCCCGAAGAGAGGTGGTGTTAGGCACGACGATGTGCCAAAACCACAAGACTTATGGGACAAGTATTACACGGGTGCGCCCGCACGACGGCGGCAGTGCGTCGGGCGATCCAATCTAGTCA
>Ga0209611_10002714_pt1 | contig 31031 bp, 27 predicted proteins | sample S1TSphgellanicum_3_FD_187693 | JGI IMG/M metagenome (GOLD analysis project Ga0209611, IMG submission 187693) | Host-associated microbial communities from peat moss isolated from Minnesota, USA - S1T2_Fc - Sphagnum magellanicum MG (SPAdes) (version 2) | ecosystem: Host-associated > Plants > Peat... | reverse complement strand
TTTAAAAAAAAAAAAAAAAAACCCCACTTAAACATTTATATGATATGTTGATTTTATTCAACAGATCTTTGAATAAACTTTCAACATTATATTTTTATTTCTTTTATTTAAAATTAAAAAAAAAGGTGTGTCAATTTTGGGATTTTTTATTGGTTTTATAGTTAAGAATATTATTAGAAAATTTGCACATTTTTTATTAACAAAAAGTTGTGTAACTTGATAACAAAGGCATTGGCATGCTTTTAATAAGATCTTTGGTTCAAACTCATGTGAATCATGTACACAAATTTTTTGTATGGTGATGTGTAAAATGTATGTGTGTATCATAAACATATGATCGTGAGTAGAGTGTAAGAAGATATTTATTTACTTACTTTTTAAAAAAAAAATGTCATGTCATTTTCAAAGATGTAATACAATGATAACCTAATTCACTAATGACAACTAATCATTTTAAGAAACATCCATGATCACTTGATCAAAATGACATTAGTCAAAACAAACATGTCCAAAATGACACTTTGTTCGTTCAAGTTGAAGAGAGAGGGCAAAGAGAAAATCTTTTTGATTGATTTTTCTAATTGAAAAAAGTTATGTAATTCTTATAGTGGCATCTCCACCAACACATCACACATAATATTTTGAACAAAGATTAATAAAATTTTGCTCAACATGCTTAATGAAATGGGTGTGGATCAACATTTTTGCTTAATATTTTAAGATTGACAAAAGTCATCAACACAATTTAACACTTGCTCTTGATTCGCCATTCTGAAATTGGGTGGGGATAAGTTATTAGTGAAAGCAAGCTGCTTTCTAAAGACACAAGTCCACAGCAAGTCATTCATCGATCACACAGCTCCCAACTTCAGATCTTGTGTATAGTGCTAGCAGCAAATGGATCTGAAAATTTGCATGTGGAATTCAAAGGGGGAGAGACTCCTAGAAAGCTTTTAAGTACACACAACATATGCTATGAAAATTTGTGAACATGGATGATGATGAGAGACAAAGTCAATTATGTGTGAAGAGCTGGTGCTGTTTACCTATCATGAGAAGTACCTTGCTCAACAACAACATTTGCTTTACAGTGAAGCACAGAGACTCTGGGACTCTAGAGGCAATCAGTTGTGTGCCAAACTGATGGAATTTGAGCAGGTTTCATTGCTCCATCAATCACCGAATTCTCTCTCTTGAGGTAGTAGGTCATATTCCACACCAAATCTTGTACCATGCACGGAGAAAAGTTGCATGTGGATCCACAACAATTGACTAGTATTCTCAAACCGCAAATCGTTCAAATTCACAATGGGTTGTTAGGCTAAGAAGTTTTTTTTTTTTTTTTTTCGAGAGAAGTCACTTTGATTTTATTTTCTTTCGAATGACATGAAAAAATAATATGATGGAACTAATTCATTAAAAAGATAATATTATTTTACTTAAATGGAAAATAAAAGTGCTTAGAATTCATTATGAGAATATATCTAAATATATATTTAAGGTATTTTCAATTTTAATGATTTAAAAAATATATATTATTTTATAGCGTATTAAAAAAAAATCCTTTATCTTACGTGTTTAAGAAAATAAACAAAAGAGTGTGTTCCCTAGGTTTTGTTATCAAAAGAAAGGATGCATGGCTTGTGAGGCTCATTCATTGCAGCACTTTTTTTTTTGGAGTTTCTTTTCTCAAATGAAAAGTTGTCAAGAAGAATATGGGTGAACAAATTCTCAACATGCATTTTCACTTTGGGAGTTGAAGGTTTAGAATCATGTTTGAAGCATAGAATTTTATTTGATTCGATATACCTATTTTTTGTTTATTGTTTTTGTATAGACCTATGGCTAGTGAATTCTAGTTTTGGATGTATTATTATTGTTTCACCAAATTTCATAGGTGTGGGAATTAGGAAATTGGTTTTATATTTAAATCAAATTTCGATATATTTTCCAAAAATTCCAAAATATTGTACAACTAGTTGTATAATATAATAAGTAATATTGACTTGACCCCAACTAAAATGAATTGAGGGATGAATGTGACTTTGAGTTCTCAATTATGCACTATGGCTTGTAGAAGATTTCCATTCAAAGTATATTGTTACTAAGACATTTTTGTCAAATGAAGGTCAGTGAATGAATGGTGTAAAATCAATCGGCAATCATGATGGATGGATTTCATCCACCTAATGAAATGAATTTTGATGTGTGAATCTGCCCACATTGGATGAACTTCCATGGAATGAATGTTGTTCAATATACGAATATGACAAACATCAATTTGGGATGAAATTTTGTGGATAAAAAGTAAATTTCACTAGTATAACAAAGATCTATGGGTGAATACTGTGGAGTTGAAGGAGGGAAACGTTTGTTAATTTCAATTGTTGGGTGAATTTCAACCATTATACTTGTCCCTCATCAATTTACACAACATTGACCCAATGGCCATTTCTTTTGATGGATTGCATGCATCCATCAATAATTCATCCAAGTGCTTTTGTTTCATCCACTAGACGCACCCAATCCATTTCCACGTCATGTTGGCATTATGAATTTGTTATATGAAATATTCTACAACCATTTTCCCTCTAAATAAGTATCTAAACATTTCTTGCAACATTAATTTCAATTTCTTTATCACAAATTTGAGGCCCTTGTCACATAACCTTGTTTGCCTTCATGCTCCCAATTCATGATTTGAGTGAAAGGATGGTATAGTAGACAAAAACAATAATTTGCTCAAAATTTAATTTGAAAAACCATCTATTTTTTAACACATTAAACAGAAAGAAAGAAAATTCAAAACCTTTTCTTTCATCCCAATTATGAAACTATAAGGCCCTCCATTAAGTTTATGGTACTAAGGCCCGCTTTACACTAGGAGTCAGGGCCAATGTTCAACCCAAATCCAGCATTCCTATTGGTGCAAAAGTTGAAATCGGCCCCAAGGGCTTTACATTAGGAGTGAAGGCTGAAATAGAAAAAAAAAAACTTTTCAATTGGCCCCAAGTACTAATAAATGCTGAACTTTGTGGCCTTGTATTAGCCCCAAGGCTGAAAAAAGGATTCCATCAAATTTGGGAGGTCAATTTGCAACCCAAAAATGCTCAAATTTGGCCCTAAGAAATGGCTGCATTTAAGACCCTTGGCTAGATTAATGACCTCCCATGGTATTCTCCATGAATTCATACATGGAAAAATTCATTTTGGTTAGTTTTGGTAGTTTCGTACATTAAAACTCACCCCCATTGATGTCCACAACATTCATAAATTGACATCCATTTCATCCAATGTAATCACATACATCCAACAAAATTAATGTGAGCATGGATGCTCCTTTCACGAGGTCACAATTCACCAAATGTATTGTGTCCCTTGGAGTTCTTCCCATTCCGATTTGATGACAATGAGTGATCAACTTTGGTTTCCTCCGGTGGGTTTGCCATTCATCCCAATGGTACATAGACCTTGTGAAGACACTAACATTTTGCCTCCAAAGGTAATAGTTCTAAAGTGTGACTTACAAAGCACATCAAGGCTATTTGAAGAAGAGGCCAAGCAACTGAATTGTAGAATTTTGGGTAGTGATAAAACAAAACAAAATTACTTGCGAAGTCATCTAAACGATTTGTTACTAACTTATGCAAAAATGCACAACTTGTGGAGTTGGAAACTCGTTTTCTTTGGCATGTTCCCAACAACGTTGCATTTGACTTCTAATGATGGACAAAAGTGTGTGCAAAGTCCAATGCACATGTGGTGAAGGACGGGATGGAAAATAATAATACTATAAATTGTCATAACATATTATGCATTACCAACTTGCTTCGAAGTTTCAAATAGGTCGAATTTGAAAGCTTCACATTTGAGAAAAGTCACACATGTGCCACAAAGTATATTGAAACATGAAGAAATGATCTTTGAAGTATATTTGGGCCTTCAATAATATACTTTATTATGTTTTCAATTTTGATTCAAATCCAACAACATTTGCTTGCAAAGGAAAGAATCTATTAGCACTTTATTCATCCCCCCTTCTTATGTATGGTGGGTGGTCGTAGTACACAAAGTTATTAAAAAAATAAAATGCTAGAGACGGCAAAAACAAAACACTCCCTTACTATTCATTCATTCAAGTACCAAATTATGGTACCAAATGACATATAAAGGTCTCAAATAGATGCAAGAAACAATGAACCAATCATAACTCTCAATATTCTTAGCCTTGGAGGTTTTACATAATTTCAAACTATTGAGGTTATTATACACTCACGACTAAGAGAAAATCAACATGTGCTACATTTCACAATCTCTTTGATTTTTCTACCTTGATTTTCATCATCTCCTTGGCTTTGTTCTTTGTATTGTTGTCTTTACCCTCCCCCCCCGCCACCCACAAGCCACTTCCTTGTTTGCCTATAGGTACTTAATTTGTCAAAAGTCCTCCCTCTTTGTCAACTTGTGGGTGTCAATTCCTTACGGGAGTGACAATAATGATCCATCATTTTACATGTACTCCTTTCACGAAGGGGCCACTATTAACCTTGTTCTTTGAAGGGAAGTATTTGATTCAAAAATTTGCCCATTTGCTCCCTAAAAAATCAAAAAGAAATTTTGCATACAAATATTAAGTTTGGGAAGGGGAAAAATAATAATTCCTAGTGCTCACCCAATTGGTTGCATTAAAAAATTGTTTTTTGCATAATATTGCTCAATTTAGGTGTTTACCCTAAAAATAAATACCCCAACTAGGCAATGTCATCAAACAACAACAGTTGTTGCACAAAGGTGCCCAATTAGGTGTTTAATGTAAAAGTTCTACCAAACTTGGCAAAATGTCATCAAGCAATAGCCTAATACCTAGTGTTGCAAAAAAAAAGTAAAGTTGCCCAATTAAGTATTTAATGTAAAAATACACCAAATGGTAAATCAAACAACACCAACTAATGTAAAAAAATCTACAAAAACAAAAAAACTAGGCTAAAAAGTACCAAATTAAACAATAAAAAAAACTCCTTTTCATAAACACAAAGTTTGCCCAAATGCCTCATTTAATGTACCAAATCTACCAAACCTGATTTTGCTTGCCTTAAATTATTATTATTATTATTATTATCACAACCACAAAAGCTATGTAGGTAGGCTAGTAGCTTTTTGCAACAAACAAAATTTGCAGTGGGTAGGTGGGAAGGGAGGGAGGAAGGGGGCGGGGTGGGACCCCAATAGAAATTCCCAAAACCCTAAAACTCCCCTTTACCACATATTTTGGGGGGGAGGGGGAAGGGGGGTCACTCAATTATTGAAACTTGCAAACCCCTGAAACAACCCAAAAAAACCCCATTTTGTACATAACTTATGACATTCCCCTTCTCTCTCTCTCTCTCTCTCTCTTCCTCTCTTTCTCACAAAATGGAAATTGTTTTGAAAGGATGTTGATTTTGTAGTTTGTTTCAAAGTTTTTTTTCTTTTCTTTGGTGGGTGTTTTTGTGGTTTTGGAGTTGGATTTGGTTTTTGGGTTTTGGGGGGTTTTTGGTTAGTTGTTGGACAGAATTATGAGCTGAAGCTTTCTTTGTTGTAGAAATTTTGCATCATCCCCGGAACTCTCTTCTATAATAAGTCTGGTGCTTTCAAAGCCGGAGTTTTGTGAAGAACTTCTTAGACTTGGATTGATTTTTATTTATTTCTGTTGTCCACGAAAAAATTTCAATAGAAATTGCAGTAGTTTTGATTTTGGTAGAAGCCTTTACAGTGCTTTTGATGGGTGGTTTGGAAGTTCCAGGATTCATCTTCAATCTCATCTGCAACAGCTTCCTGCAGCTGTAGAATTGCAGATTCACTAGAGAGAGACAGAGACAGAGGCAGAGTTTTGATGGGTGGTTTGGAAGTTCCAGGATTCATCTTCAATCTCATCTGCAGCAGCTTCGTGCAGCTTCAGAACTCCGGCTTTCCAGGAGATATCTTCTTGTGTATTTTGCTTTCTAATTCAGGAAATTCCCTGTAAAGAGTTTGTGGATCAGAAAGTCTTAGTGTCGTTGCTCTGGATTCATGATCGGAGAACAACCTCATTCAGGTACTCCATGGAAGTATCTGGTTCATGGTTTGGTGCTTGAAGAAGAAGAAGAAGAAGAAGAAGCTCACAGCTGCTGGGATTGATCATTAAGGGCTAGAAGAGAGGCATCATGCCGGCACATGACCCTGGCATGAAAGTGTCGTCTCGCAACCTTCTTCTTGACATGTTCTTCTCAGCTCAGTCGGTCCAGGAGCTGAGTAATAATAAGCCAGCTGCTGCTGCTGCTCCTTGCGCCGCGGCCAAACCCTTGCGGCACACGGCAATGCAAATTGTGAAGTGGATCGTCTCTCTGACTCTGGTGGCACTGGCAATCGTGATGGCTATGTATGCAGCTCTTGGGTTCCAAGAGAGCACGCTATTGAACACCATGTGGTATGATTATGCTGCAACCACCAACAATGCAGCTTCTTCGAAGCACCACCTTCTTGTACCACCTTCTTCGCCGGCACCCAAAGCAGCAACAGGAGGAGCAGCAGCAGCAGGATCAGGCTTAGAAAAGGAGTTGAATCAAGCTGAGGTTCTGCAGCAGCAGCAGGAGCAAGAGGCTTGTGCTGGCAGATACATTCACATATACGCTTTGCCTGAGCTTTTCAACTCGGCTCTTATCGAGGAGTACTGCGATGGTCGCACCATCTGGCCCACAGTATGCAACACTCTTATGAACAAAGGCCTCGGCGATCCCATCGTCACTAGTGTTGCAACTGCCCACGAGGTACGAGTTCTTCACATCTCCATAGTTGTTCACAATCTTCTTCTCTGAGCTGCGAAGTCTTCTGTGTATCATGGCAGCAATCTGGTAGCTGAATTCTTCTTCTTCTCCTTCTTCTTCTTCCACAATTGCACAGGGAAACAACAGCAGCAGCAGCTCCTCCTCTTCCTCCTCGAAGTCTGTGGATTTTTTTTCGCCGAAGCTGTGGTACCAGACGGATCAATTTGCACTAGAAGTCATGGTTCACGAGCGCATGAAGCTCTACGAGTGTCTCACAGAAGACCCATCGCTAGCTTCCGCTTTGTACCTTCCCTACTACGTGGGACTCGACGTTGCGCGCAACTTGTTCAATCCGCTGGTGCAAGTGCGGGACAAGCTGAGCTTGAAATTCGTGGGCTGGTTGCTGGGGCAACCGGAGTGGAGACGGAGACAAGGAGCAGATCACGTCTTGGTACTGGGACGCGTGGTATGGGATTTCTTACGCAAGGATGCGACCAACGAGTGGGGCATCGCCATGCTCCATGACCCAGAGCTCGGCAACATGACCAAGCTCTTGATCGAGCGCGATCCCTATGCACCCAGCACGACGATGATCGGGATTCCCTACCCGACCAGTTTCCACCCAGAGACAGACGCGGATGTGAAGGCATGGCAAACGGTGGTGACAGAATCTAGTCGCGACAATCTGGTATCTTTCGCTGGAGCGCCGCGCAAGGTCGAGTTCAACGGCAAGCTGCGTGGGACGTTGCTGCATCAGTGCATGGAATCCGAGAATTGCACTCTCTTGGATTGCAGCAAAATCAGCTGCCCTAAGAATCCTCAGTACGTCACGGGTCTGTTTCTTCGCTCCGTCTTCTGTCTGCAACCCCCCGGCGACAGTCCCACTCGCAAGGGGATCTTCGATTGCCTTGTGGCTGGTTGCATCCCTGTTTTCTTCAGCAACGATTCTGCATATGCGCAGTATTTGTGGCATCTGCCCAGGAATGGAAGCTCCTACTCCGTCTTCATCAACGAGAATCAAGTAAGCCTTCTGCATGCATGGTCTTCAAACTCTCTGTCTCTCTGTCTCTCTCTGTCTCTCTGGAAGCAAAACCCTATTTCCCCTACTCTGTTCTCCGTTGCAATTGCTGCAGCTGCTATCTCTTAGCCTGAGATGGAAGTTTGTTTGTGCGCTTTATCTTCTTCACTATCATTCTTGCTACTTCCCAGAAACAAAATAAAGCTTGAACTCTCTCTTAGACAGCTTCTGAATTCTCCATACCACCACCTTACCAAAATCCTGTAAAGAAGTTTGTACTCTGGACCTCTTAGTCTGTCCTCATAGGGCAAAAGGATTTTGCCTTTGTGTCTCTTCTACAGAGCATGCTGCCACCACACTGCTGTTTGTCTGTCGTCTTTGCCATTGACAAGAAAAAGCATTTGCAAGAAAACAACAGCTGCAGCAGCAATCTGGAGCTCCAGCTTTTGAAGACTTGGAAACCTACCTCTAGGATTTCTTTGGTCCTCAAGCATTCTGTACAGGAGAGAAGTTTGTAGACTGTCCTCATAGGGCAAAAGGATTTTGCCATTGTGGGTCTTCTTCAGAACATGCCACTGAATTGTTGTTTGTCTGTCCTCTTTGCCATTGATGAGAGAAAAGATTTTCAAAGGAAATGGGGGCAGCAGCAATCTAGACCTCCTCCTTTTGAACACTTGGAAACCTACATCTAGGGTTTCTTTGGTCCTCAAGTATTCTTTCTGTACCATGTGTTCAATTTATCTTTCTTCTGCAACAGGTGCAGGAGAATGGAGACAATGTCATTGAGATGCTTGCAAGCATTTCGTCGGCAAGGGTGAAGAATATGCAGCAAACAATAGTTGGGATGATTCCAGGCCTTGTGTATGCCAAACCTGGGTACAAGTGGATGGAGTCCAAAGACGCATTTGATATCATCATCGATCATGTTCTTGGAAAATCAGGTTCAGCTTCACCACCACACTAAGAATCTGACAGCCAGGATCACGATTGACTAAAGACTAGAAAAAAGTTTCCCTGCAACATCACCACCAACACATGAGGATTTTTTATCTCTTCTCTTTTGCAAAGGGAGAGCTTTGGGTTGTCAACTTGCAAGGGAGGACCATATACATCCAGGTATCAGCTTTTGTCTGACCTTTCTATGACCTTGTGTCTGTGTATATCCTCCCTCCAAGATGATTCAACTTGCAAGTCTCACAAGCTTGGTGTTGTAGCCTTTTTTTGCCATAGACTTTGTGTGCAGTCTGCTGCACAAAGCAAGAAGGCTCAAAAGACAAGACAACAACACCTTGCAAGCACTTGCATCTGAGAAGAAGAACCGACAAGACAACCATATCTGGGAAGCAAATTTTTTGTAGAACTAGGTCAGGGATCATACCTTAGTTGTCCGTAGAATAGCCATTAACATACCCATGAATCTGACCTATGATCTGTAGGTGCAATGTTGCACAACATAACAACGATATTTATTGCCTCAGTAGAGAGGTCAAATTCTGTAGCGATGGTTGTATATTGTGGAGATTGTACAACTGCAAATGATTCATGGCTTCCATGAAATTCAGGTTCTTTTATCCTCCGATTCTTGGGGTGGTGCAGACTATTGAATTCCACCATGCGAGTGTGGTGCTCTGGACTGTAGAAGTCCATAACCTTTAAAAAGTAAAAGGCATCCAATAATGAATGTCTTACCCAGGTTGTTGTTTGCTTCAAGCATGGCAAACTACTGGTTCTCACAATCTTCCAAAAGCTTTGTGCAAGGAACTAACTGGCAATCTCAATGCCACTTGTGAGTTTTGCTTGTGCAAGGAACTGGCAATTTTCAACTCTTGCACGTTTTGCTTGTGACTAATCCGAGTTGGGAAACAATCCAATTTGTGCATTGAAAGACCTTGCTGTAAAAGCTCCTGTGCTGTGTTGCTGCTGAAGGTAAGATTCTCACAGCAATGTCCTTGGATTGAGCTATGGGTTTCAAGCTTGCAATCCAAAGAGTCTTTGATCCAGTGTTTGATCCAGTATATCTACGATTTCCTTGCATACTTTGCTTCCATAATATTCATGAATCAATTGAGATTGCTTAGCATGTACATAAAGACCTAATTTCAAAGTTTCTTATGGAACTCAATTGAAGTAACTTGTCGAGATGCAAATTATCAATGGTCTATTGTGCACCTTAATCCTAAAACCCAGGCTTTTAGGCTAAATGATGTGAATTGAGGGGGAATGAATCATACTATTGCAAGATTGCATGTTTTTCATGTGATTTTCTTACATTGTAATAGATGTATGTTTTGAGCTAGAGTCTTATAAGATGATTAGTGAGAGATAATGAAGCCCGTGTGCAAATTTTAGAATGAAATATTTTTAACTCTAGCAAATTTTATTGATGGAAAATGTTTTGCCATATACACTAATCAATGATGTAGCTTCAAGCAATGGAAGTACTCATATAATGCAACACTAGATCAATCCCAAAGAGAGCATCCCTTGACAATCAATCCATAGGCCTTGCTTGGTCTCATCAACAACAACCACATTAAGAAAATGAATAATTAGTTTCTTGAAAAAAAATCATTTCATTATGGTAACTTTGGAGTTATTATGTTTTTTTTTTTGGTGTGTTTTAGAATAGTTTCAATTCTCAATTTGTGTTATGAATTATGTTTTAGAATATTCTAAATTAACTAATTCTCATATTATTAATCAAATTGCTCATATTGTAGCTTGCATGAAAATTGCCATGTAGCCACCCCAAACTCCTTTTAAAAAAGTAATGTTGGCAAAGTTCAACTCTTCAGCAATCAACTATGAAGAAGAGGAGGAGGAGGAGGAGGTGCCACCTTGGCTTCATGGGCATGTTGTGTATAGGAAAACTCCCAAGAAAACCATCCTTGTTAGGGATTTTCATCCAAGAGATTTAAATAATAATAATAATAATAATAAGACTTTAAAGGTTATATAGAAAAGGGAATCCCTTCTATGATTTCTCATCCAAAGAATGAGTTATTTGATACGTCAACTTTGAAAAAATTGGGTACAGTAGACGAAGTACGTTCTCTCGGATGAGAAATTTCATTTTCATTGGTTTCTCATCCAAGAGAAGAGTTATTGGTGTTGATAAAGTGAAATGCGGGGGTGGCGGTACCGAGCATGAACCCAGACACAACGCGCGCACATCTCGTTCACCCATTCCGCCACAATCGACGGTCCACATCCCTCGATTTTCAAACCAACTCAGGCGCCCACAAGCATAGCCCCTGTCGCCAACGGCTCCTTTGGAGAAGCTCCAGTTCGCTGCCATTTTTATCGCCTCCATTTGGTCGTGATTCTCGCGGAGCGTTTGCGGTTTTTCTCTGGCTTTTGGTTCCTGTTGTTTTTGCTGCGTGCTGCGCTTCAAATTGATCGCAAATTTGAGACTTTTCTGTGTTTTTTGGGGGTCAAAATTGGCAGTTTTTCTGTCTTCGCCTCTTCTTACTGCTTGTTTGTTTGTTTGTTTGTTTGTGTGGGGAGCTTTTCACTGTAGTGGTGTTTGTGTGAGTTCGAAGAGAGTCATTTTGTGTTTTGCTTCAACAGAGTGGCTTTCTTTCTTTCTTTCGTGATTGTGTTTTCGAATTCACAAAGGTTTTTTTAGTCGCTTTCTTGCTTGTGCTATTGCTGCATTGCCTTTGTGTGAGTTTTGTGTTTCTAGACTCCAGAGGGTAGTAGTGTTTTTCTTTGGACGCTATTCCCTCTCCTTCCAGTGGGAAAGCATGTCGGCGTTTGCCGGGAGCAACGGGAGCTGCAGGTCGCCATACCACGAAAGGGCGAAGAAGGCGGCATCCAAATCGCCAGGTCCTTCTTCTTCTTCTTCTTCTTCTTCGAAGCCTCGAAGGTTCGTCATCGGTGTGCCGCCTCCAACGGTGCTGCGGCCTGAGACTGCGGTTCCCCGCAATTCCGGGTACAGCGACCAGTCTCCCGGCAAAGGTGCTCCTCTTTAGCCTTCTTTCATACTTCTCGTTAGTTTTTGAAATCTTTCAACCATAGTTTCATGAGGATATGGGAGTTAACATCTTTGAAGTGGAGTTGAAGGGGTGCAATTGAATACATGATTGAATTTTTCAAGTCATCTATTCAATTTGTTCAAGCTCTGTCCATCCTATTGCAATCTTGGTCTAGATATATAATAAAAACCATTGAAATTGTAACATCTTCATTATAATACATATGTATGTGATATGATATTTCAAATTGATTTTGATCTAATTTCAAACTGATTTCGACTCAATTTTGTCTCCATGTCATTGAAATTTTCAAGTTATCTATTTGATTTGTCTAGGCCACATTCATCCCAGTTGATTCTTAATCCAAATGGGAATGCAATCTCTACCAGATTATAGATCCAAATGGATTTTAATGAAGCTAAATTTTAAGGCTAAGTCCATCTCATATTCACATCTTTCATGTAATTTCATTCATAGCCCTCTGTGCATATGTGAATTGCATGGAGCTTTCTTTTCATTGCTCTGGCTTTGTTTGATTCCTTTGTCACCTTTCAAGCCTTGACTGATTTTTTCCAATCATGAGCCCTGCAACTTGTTGTGAATTGTACACCCATTAGGGAGGGGAGACTGCTAACACAAGTAATGGCTCTTAATGTCTGTAGAGCTTTTAGCTGGATATGTAGCCTTCTATTCTTGCTGACAGAGTCTTGCATTTTGGCAGCTAAGCTGGATGTTAGGGAACCCAATACTCCAACAAAGACCTCGGAAGTTCATAAGGAGAATAATATGAGTTTTTCACACAATGATCATGCCAAGCACTGTGAGACTCTGCCATCTCGAAAAGGTCGAGTTGCAACTCCTATCAAGACACCAAGACCTTGTTCAGCAGCCACTCCTCTGTTCAGTCCCTCGAAGCCTTACTGTGCTTCACCAAAACATCATCAAAAGGTGCTTGTTGAAAGACCAGCTCATTGCAATGCACATGTAGGAACTGCAAATTCTGGAACAGGTGAATCAACAAGGATAAGAAGATTACCATGCAAGATTGAGGTGAACATTGCTCAGCTCCAGACTCGGATTGAGAAGTTTATGCAACATGATGAAAACCTTGCGACACCTCAAACCCCTGAAAACTCCTCCTCCCAGGTCTTGATCAGTGATGAGACTTCACAAGATGTGCATCTAGAGAAAACATCTTTTTCTCCTCTACCTCAATTGTTGCAGGTTGACTCAGGTGGCGTAGCATTTACAGTTGGGGTTGAACAACCTGTCCAGAAGGTCTTGTCTCCCAAACCTGATTTTATGAGAAAACAGTCTGAGTGTGGAATGGACCTTCTGCAGAATCCAGATTTTGGTTCAGTTGGTACTGCACCTGAGAGTTCTCTAACAGAAATTCTGGCTTCACCAAAAGCTGATATTGTGGATATTTCTGAGTGGAGTAAAGGTTGGGCTAAAAGGGTAGAAAGTACATCTGAGACTGCTGAGAGTATTCTACTTTCAAATGACGACATGCTTACTGCAAGGATGAGTTGCAACAATATGGTGGAGCTGGAGGAGGTCAAGGCACCTATTTCCTCTGAATGTATGTCACAATATGTTAAAAGGGGTTACTGTACCTCTATGATAGCTGAGGAAATTCCACCTACACATCAAGATAGCCTTCCTGCAAACACAAGCTGTAGCAATGTGGTGGATACCAGCTCTGAGATTAATGAGAGTGGACCACTTTCAGATCAAGATGACCTTGCTGCAAAGACAAGCTGTGACAATGTGGTAGATGCCCAGGAGGTCACAGAAATAACCTGCTCTGGGTTTCCACCACCAAAAGTCTGTTTCATAGCAGAAGAGTTTACACATGGGAAAGGCGAGTCTGTGACACCAGTAGCTGCTTTGCAAACCATAGGAATACATTGTCCTGTAGACCTTGATATTGAGGAGGAGGATGAGATTGATAATCATGAGCTTTCTTTGGGTTCAAGGTTTCTGACAGGGATGGTGTTTGGCAGTCTGCTTTTGGGATTTGTGTTTGGAGTATTGGCATCTGGCAGTCAAGGGCTTCTACCACAAAAATGGCATGTCAACCCTTTGGCATCAGCATGGCAGAAGTCCTCTATCAGGAAACCAGTCTTGGAGATGTCCAAGAGCATTGAGGGCCTGTGGCAGGATTGCAGTCATACTAGTTCCTTTTATCCAGTTGTAGATCTCATCTCAATTCATAACTGCTATGGTCATGTGAGGACGCAAGTCTACTCGCTTGTCCAACAGATACGATATAACCACTTCAGAGGTTTTGCAGATGCTTATGTGGGTAGCTACCCTTCATTGAGCTTGAGTGCCACAACAGGTGATCATAAAAACCTCCATGAGACTGAGAGTTTAGTTGGACCATGGAACCATCTCACTGGCATTCTCCATCACTTCAGAACAGTTTGTAGTCAACTGTGGATAAAGGTTTCTCAGATCACCACCGACATTGTCTCTCATGGTTTTAAGGTCTGGGTTTCATGGAAGCTCAAGTTGGACGAACTTTCAACAGATGCAGTACTGAATGCTGGTGGAGAGTCTACAGATGGTGTGCAGGCGTCACTGGCACCATTGATAGACTCAGGCTATCCTGAAGGTGTTGATAGTAAGGCTGAGTACGAGGATGACAACATGGGGCTCATGGAGTTGCTTCAGATGACTACCCCTGCACTTGTTGTGGAGATGGGTACAATGGATGCATTATTGCTAGATACATTGATAGAAGAGCAAACTTTGCTTGACACACCAGGCATGGAAGGATTTGAGAAAGATCTCTACTCGATCCTCATAAACCCTGTGGTAAGAAGCTTTTGCTGAAAAACTCCATGCAATAATGTTTGATGTATCTGACTGCCCTCTGCATTGTCTCTCAGATTCGTGCAGCATCTTGCAACTGCTATGGAAACATCACAATACCATTATTTTCAACAAGTGGGCAGTCACAGGACATGTGTCACCAATTAATTTGCTTTTGGTGCAGGTGGGTGAGACTTTCTTAAATCTGCAGGAAGAAGCAGCACTCGACATGCCCAGCAATGTAGCAGCTACCACTGAGGACAACTTGAGTGCCTTTGTCAAATCAGATGAAGTCCATTCCAGGCGAACTATTGATACCTCTGTCACAAGCACAAAATTGGTATCAAGCAAGGGAGAGTATAAAGCCAGTATCAGTGTAGATGTCGAGCATCTGACTACTGAATTATCTACAGAAATGGAAGGAATGGCCTCTGATTCATCTGCAGGAGGAAGTGAAATGTGTTTTGATGCCTCCACACCACAAACTGATTCACCAGGATTGACATCATTTGTCGATGAAGACAATGATGTTATCAGAGATGACAATGTTGATGAGCTTCTGGTTCAATCATTGTTGGTTGAGGGAATTGATGGTGCAGAGACTTCTAGATCTCAGTTTGTCATCATTACCATTGGATCATTTGGTGTGGCTGTGGCTGTATCCTTCTTATTCAAACAGCAGAGGGCTTCAGCACAAACCAAGAGAGAAACAAAACCATCATTCAAGGAGGATCACAAGTGCAATTTACCTGCAGCAACTGATGAACAGCCTCCTGTACCCACAGTGAAATTGGCTACAAGGGCTTCTGTGTATCATAACCTTCCAAAAACCACATGTGCAATCTCATCACCAGCTTATAAGGTCTTGGCTCCAGGAAAATTTGGGTTACAGGAATTTTCCTACAACAGGGCTATGACACCTGCACTGAGTGCCCCGACAGCACTTGCTAGGCCAGCATCCCACATGCAAGAGATGCCGACAGTGAGTGCACCTACTGGATTCTCTACAAAACCAGGGTACATCTCTGACAGGACAGGCATTCGAACTCCCCTGGGAACCTTCATGCCCACTGCACCCCACCTGTATTCTGAATCCAGTATGTCATCAAGTGGGAGTGCAAGTGAGATCTCATCATCAGATGCAAGTGGGAGTGGGAGTGACACCAACTCTGTCATAGAAAGCCAGCTATCTATCATGCCTGATGGATCTCGCCCTCTCGGCAGTTTCACAGCCTATGAACCTGTTGCTATCAATGAGGTACCTATGCAATGCCAGTATTGCATCTACAATTCTTTGAAAAGCATCTAGGACCTTCTCCATTGTGCAGATCACAAGAGACAAGGAGAAGAGACATGTAAGGAAGAGCAATTAAGATAGAACCAAAATATAAGTGGGGTTTAGGGTTTAGGGTCAGAAAGCAGAAAAGCATTTTCCATCAAGCAGATAAAATGAGAATATAACCCTAAACCCTAAACCATTTCTCTCAAAGTGCTACTCAGTTTGTGCCACCAAAACCAAGTACTTCCAGTCCACTTTTGGAAAACCATACTGTTATGTCACACAGGCCAACCTGGTTTCATAGACCTGACTTTTTCTCTGGGAACTGGGTGTTGCAGGGCACTGGAATTGAGCAATTAAAGCTGACACCTGTTAGAAGGTCAAGCCGCATCCGTAGCCAAGTGGCCTCTCCAGCACACTTTGCATAGAAACCTGTAACTGTTTCAGCTTGACAAAGGTCATAAGTTCACTGGGAGGGTGAGTAAAAGTGATACTTTTGGAAAGCATTCAGAGGTTCTCAGCTCTTCTATCAAAGAACTGAGGGTGCAGGTTGCTGGCAGGCATGGTGAGGACCTTGAATAAGTGGTTTGTAACATTCAGCCCCACTAGCTAAGCTAGTCTTCTATATAGGCAGACAGTGTGCGGACATAATGGTGTCTGATTACTCCCTGCTCAATTCCATTATGTCTACAGAGACTTTGTTTCAACTAGATTCAGCATCCATCTCTCAGGTTGGGGTCTGAGGTCAGGGTCTGATGTCAGGACATCCAAGAAATCCTCTAGCATTATCGAGAGAATTGAATCCTGTTCTTGAAAGCAAATCTTAATGCTGTTTCATGCAGTTCCAGATCTCAAAGAACTTCCCAAGATGGGAAGAGAATGCCACTCCTTGAGTTGTTTCCACATGTGACTCTCCTCTATTGTTGACTTTTGCCAAGATTGCAAGTCACACAACTTAAGCAACTGGCTGTCTAGCTGCTGCTAGTGACAAGCAGAATGAAGGTAATACATGTAGATCAAATAACAAATTCTGATGTGAGTATTGGAACTTGTGCAGGGATTGTCTCTTTTCAGACAGGTTGCGAATTGTCATCCACACAGGTTGCTGTGAAGGACAGCATATCGTGGCACAATGTATGGGCCTCATCCCTTTTCCTGCACATGCAATGCCATCCATCTCTTATCAAACAGTTCAAAACTAATCTCTCAAGGTTCAGTGCTCTAATCTTACAAATATGAGACTCTTTCTTCCTGCTCTTGCTCAGTCTACTACTGTATTGTCCAAAGTCATGGCTACAGGAGTGTCTTCTGAGTTGGGTCTTTTTTCGGTCACATAGTTCCCTCTAAGTGGGTGCTTGGATTTGTTGTCACAAAGGTGTAATCCCATCAATCACTTCAATTTAACTTTCAGTTTTTCTTCATGGCAAACTTTCTCCAGGAAAAAAAAGGCAAATAAATAATAACTCCATTGAGAATTTGGATTTGTGAGTCTGCTAAACTATGCACAAAGATTGATTCCAAGTCGTTTCTATACACTTCTGGAAAAATGTAACAGTGGAGCAGCATTGTGTACTGTTTGAGCCTCTGTTGAATCCCTGCTTCTTCTGGTGGAATTTAGGCTGAAGTGTTTTTGCTCCCTGATTGCAGCAGCAGCTTAAACAAGCAGCTAGTCATGTAATATCTCTGCCCTAAGTATGGATCAGAAAAAGAAAATAAACGAGAAGATGAAAGGACAGAGCTACCTAACCTACAAGTCATTGTGTAGTCTCTCCCCTTGGGTGCAGAGCCAACAAAAAGGTCAAAGACAAATGTTGTGAGTGTATGTGTAAATGCAATGAAAATAAATTTGTAAAATAACTGCACAAAAATGTAGAGACCAATTACATCTATGGTATCTACTGCCAGAAATTTCTTAGTGTATTTGAAGCCTACCTTGAAAAATGGTAAGTTTCACTCCTCTGTCTGCATTAAGCATCTTCCAGATTCAAGGAGGCACTCTTTCATTTTAGGAATATTAGTAGTGTCCAGAGCATAACCAGGATTCATGTACCACCACCACCCTTGGAGTAGCTTTGGGTGGTACATTTATTTTGGTAATGCCCTGGACCTGGGGACTTACCTCAGATTCTGTGCCCATCATTCCATTTGCACTTCTAAAAATCATTACTCTTTAAAATAGTGTAAATGCTTTTTTTGCATGTATTCAGCCATGTCAATAATTAGGCTATTTTTTATTGAACCCCAACAGTCGCATTATCACTTTGTAGTTTGTCAGTTCAATGCTTTCATCTTCAATAACAGATTTCATGTTTCATTTCCAATTTTTACATTGCATGTGACTATGCTCTCATTATATACACTTTCACAAATCAACTGTTTTGCATGGGATAAAATGGCATTACAAAATTCACAAATGTGGAATTGGAATTTTTATACCTGAGCTATAAATAAATTAGTTTTACATTTACACTTATACAGCAAATAGCCTAAACCATAACATTTTCCTTCTTCTCCTCCACAGATGTCTTCAGCACAAAGATGGTAGAAACCATCACCTATTCCCAAAGCCTGACCAACAACACTAGTGTATCTTCAAATTGTAGCCAACCAACCCCCAAACAGAACCATTACTGTCCTCAAGAGAACAGATTAACATCTCAGACTAATCAACTTAACAATTGAAATTGAGGTTTTTATAAGTAGATTACTTTTCTTTAATGGATTCCTCTTCCTTCACCCCAGAGCTGCATAAACTACACATCTGAAAAAAATTGTGTACTTTTTGAACAATTGCATGTTTGAACTCCTTCGCTGAAACACAAGTTATTCATAACAGGAGTTCAACGAAATTGGTCTGTGAGTAAAAATAATGAGCTTTTTAGACACTAATTTATGTGGGTAAATTGTGACAACAAGAAGATCCTGGTTCTCGAAGCTTTCAAAGATGATGCTGGGGCAGGTGTGCAGACAAAACAGATAAGGATTTTGGAACTTGGAATAACTGGTAAATGACAAAAATCAGGAAATATTTTAAGCAAGATTGATCAAGTTTCTGACAATTTCGGGAGAGTAATGATGTTGGTGACACCATTCTTCCTCTGCCACTACTTGTATGTGTGTGCTACTGAGTCCCTTGTGTGCCAGAGAACAATAGACTGTAAAACGTTTTGATCGGTGTCTTTTGCCAGCCCGCTGTAACTCCAGCCATTTCTCTCAACCCACCTATTTCAGGAACTCTTCTAATCCACTTCCTCCATTCGGCTGCCTTCGTCAACATCCTCTTCCAATGGTGGAATTTCAGTCTCATCATCAACACCAGTTGCATTCTCTTCATCAATGCTGAGCCCTAGCTTGATCATCCGGTGAATGCGAGTTCCAAATGTGTTGGGTTCTTCAAGACTGAATCCAGAAGTCAGAAGTGCTGCACATGAAAACAAGGCAGGAGTAAATCATTTGAGTTCTCAAATTTCCAGGGGGATGATCTTGACATGAACAACAAAATTCCCAAGCTGGGTGGGTCTGATTTTAAGCCATGGCATCTAAAGAACTAACAGGTGGAGAAAACTTGCTGATTTCTTCCTCACAAAATAGAAGATGCAGCAGGTAAATAACAAACCAGTCTCAAAAAGCAGTAAGACAAGGTCCTTCACGGTCTTGTCAGACTTGTCAGCATCAGCACGCTTGCGTAGCTCAATCATGACTGCATTGTCAGGATTGATTTCAAGAGTCTTCTTGCTGCTCATGTAGCTGCCCATGCTGCTATCACGAAGTGCTTGTGCCTTCATGATACGCTCCATATTCGCACTCCACCCATACCTACATCAAGCACTTTTAACCCCCAATTCAAATTTCCTCACAAACTATGTGCCTAAACCCTAAATCCTATTGTGCCTGCAAACTGCAAACAGATACAAGAACAATGTTGCCATGTTAGAAAAAATGTCAAAGAAGAGGACTTACTCCCCAGTGACAAGACAGCATGGGGAATCCACAATGCGGTCTGACACCAGAACTTTCTCCACCTTCCCTCCTAGAATGTCCTGCACAAATAATAGTTCCAGTTAGGCTAGGAAATATTGCAAGAACATACAGAACCCTCCCACCTCTGTAATTGTGTTCCACCACAGTAATTTGTGTAATAGATGAAGATCTGCTCACCTCATCAACAGGCTCAGGGCCTATCACTTTGTATAGTTCTCAGCATGAAAGCAATTGCAAAACATGAATAATCCAAACCTTCATAAGCTTGCAGAGCCCCTCAAATTGAGCCTTGATCTCCTCTTTCTTCTTTGCTTCCTCTTCAGTCTCATCCAGCTTCAATCCCTGTGGTCACCAGATTTGGAACAGTAAATGCAGTGCACATAAGACACAGAAGACTTATTACATATGTGTGAAAACACAAGGTCTAGATTTAGCGGTCTAGAATAACTTCCTACCATCAAAAAGCCCAATTCACAATCAGAGAGCTAAATTTCTGAAGCACAAACCTCATACAAGATGCATGAAAGATAACTGTACCTCTTTTGTGGAAGAAACCAGTTTCTTTCCATCATATTCCTTCAACTGCTGCACTGCACTCCAGAAATAACACTGTATACAGTTAGTTATGCTCCAAAAACAAAATTGGAGGCAAATAGTTTATCCACAAAAAATGAAGATTGCACAATAATATACTATCAGATACAATCTAAGAAGAGACCATGCCACCATGCTTGCACACCTGCATACTCATCTATTGGGTCAACCATAAAGAGAACTTCAAGACCACGCTTTTTTAACTTCTCCAGGAATGGAGAGTTCTCAACTGCCTTGCGGGATTCCCCTGTAATATAGTAAATATCACTCTGTCCTTCCTTCATGCGAGTTACATAGTCCTTCAAAGAAGTGAATTCCTCACCAGACTTCGTTGATTGATACCTCAAAAGATCTGAAATGCCACAGATTCACAGTACCATTACTAAACTGAAATGTTGGAAAACTGTGAAAGAGTCCACTGCCAGTCAATTCAAGCATATCACAACAACAGGACGCATGAAGCAACTGATCACCTAGCAAACACAGAATAAATACCTGCAAGTTTGGAACGGTTGGCAGAATCCTCATGAATCCCAAGCTTCAAATTCTTTCCAAATGACTCATAGAACTTGTCATAGTCTTCTTTGTTCTCAGAAATCTCAATGAACATCTCTATACATTTCTTGACTAGATTCTTTCTGATAACCTGCAGACAACACCAACGCTAAAAGATAAGACACCAACGTTATAATATCATTTGCATCCAGGGTCGTGACAGTCATAAGTGGTTACTTCTGCAAAGGTAGTCACAGAAAGTTTCCAAAATGAGAGCCACATTTGGCCACAAGAGGAAAACAGTTGTACTCCCAATCCAAGACAGTCATGACATCCAATTTCCATTCATGAAAGTAACATTCTAGCTTTTCCTAACAAAAATTTAACTGACTACTGTTACAACCCTGGTAGAGATCTTGCTTCAGAGAGATTCCCATAGAATAAGTTACCATATATACAAGGGTTTAGGGTTTAGGGTTTAAGATGTCCCTGTTCATTTTCATCCCCCTGTTACTCAATCAGCGTAAGGCACAAATACATCATGATAGTGCATCAAGAAAATGGCAAGGAAAAAGTGTCAGCATATCACAATACACAGTTTTGTCAATAAAATTCCATGCATGCTACATTTTCCTTACAGAAACAAGTGATCTACTGTGACAAGTCTAGCTGTGAGAGTGCATCAGAGAGATTCCCATAAAACATTTCAGCATCCTAGGATGTAAAAAGGTTGTTAATATTATTCACATCATTTTCCCCCTCTACAAAGCCATAATCAAACATTACATATTTAAGATGGAAGTACTCATAATACTCATGGGTATCGAGATATGGCTGTACTAACAATCAAGAAAACCATGACCAAATAAAATTTTATTCAGGAAAAACTATCAGGTAAGGATTGAAGAATCAGGAAAAGGAAGAACAGAGAATGGAAGGACTACAAAAAAAAGCAAGATAAATTAGGGTTTAGACCTGCTGACTTCATAAGCTCCCTACTGTCGTTATAGGCAAGTGTAAGATCCAGGTACCTTCAGAATCTTGTTTTGCTGCAGCATCTCACGAGAGATGTTCAAAGGAAGGTCCTCTGAGTCAACAATGCCCTTTACAAAGCCAAGGTACTCAGGAATCAATTCCTCGCAATTGTCCATAATAAACACTCGTCGAACATAAAGCTTGATATTGTTTTGCTTCTTGCGCCCATCAAACATGTCAAAAGGAGCTCTCTTAGGCACAAAGAGCACTGACTTGAATTCCAGCTGCATAACAAGAAACAAAGGTCCTGATAGAACATTAGAAGGAGAAGGTGTTCTATTAAAATATTGCACAAAAACCTGAATAATTCCACAAATATAACCTCTTTTCTGTGGAAACAAGTACATTGTTACTAGTCAGAATCAATGCGAGCAAAGGAATTGTGAAGATGGTGAAGCTTTGGGGTTCTTCAGTTCAACTTGGGGGGGTTAACAACCTGGCCTTCAACAGAAAAATGCTTGACAGCCAGATGCTCTTCCCAGTCATTTGTCAAGCTTTTGTAGAAGGCAGCATATTCTTCTTTGGTAATCTGGTCTGGTTGCCTCATCCAAATAGGTTTCTGCTTATTCATCACAGCCCACTCATGTGACACTTCCTTGACCTGCAAAGAAAAAGAAGTTCTCAATCAGTGAGGAATGCCCCTCATGAGAATTCAGAAATCTCCATACTCACAATTAAGAGGGTCAAAACTAAGGTTCAAAAAAAGACTTCCAGATGAGACTGAAGAACCAAGAAGAACAAAAGCACAAAGGGTACACCTTGAACTAAGAACAATAAAACTAGCACTATAAACATTAGTGACAGGCCTATCAACAGCAACATGTATAATAGCAATTATTTATCACAACCAACCCGCTGCCTTCCTCAGTTCCCTGGAGTGGATGTACACCAGTGTAACCACTAGCCGGCATAGTAAGTTTCTGCTGCAAGTCTGGACTCACGGGGAATACTCAGCCATGATACTGGCTAGTATCTTACAACATAGTAGGGGGAAAAATAGAGATAAAAAGCAGTTGGGGGGGGGGATAAAAGAAGAGTATGCACAATAGGAAGAAAAAACAGAATATAACAGACAAAAGGGAAAAGACAATTGTGGACCAAATAGGCTTCAAAAGCAATCAGTTAAAACATGACTCAAAAGGGGGTCTAGATGATAGCATACAGTTGACATGAGATGTAAGCTTAAGTGAACAATTTAGGTCAAACCTTCTTGGTTTTCTTGGCCTTCTCCTTCGTCTCTTCATCATCAACATCTTCAATCTTTCCTTCCTCCACCTCTTTCTCTTCTGCTTTATCACCTTCCTCATCCTCATCATCAGACACCTCCTTCTCAGTTGTCTTCTCTGTCCAGAGAGAGATGGGGTAGCTGATGAACTCTGAGTGCTTCTTAACAAGATCCTTCAATTTTCTCTCCTCTAAATACTCCAGCTGATCTTCCTTGAGATGCAATATGATCTTAGTTCCCCGACCCAACTCCTCACCTGTCCAAGGGACCACCTTGATCAGCCAATTGATCTTTCCAGTGCTTTTTCCAAAACAGAACAGGAATTACTTAAAATAAACAGGTGTTAGACAATTGGTAGACATGCACATGAAAAAAGTATCAATAGCTGGAAAAGAGAACAAGTCAATTGAATAATGTTTCGGTCTTCTAGGTGGCCCACAGCTCAGAATTTGACTACAACTGAAAATCATGATTGTCAGTGACAATTCAGACTGTATTGCAATGTCTTTTCATCACAGCTGTTCCAGCTCCACCAAGTATCAAAACTCTCCCATGTAACAAGTAATTTTGGCTGCTCATCTAACATGATGGGGGATGACAGGTCAGATGTGCTACCAGTATCTCTCCGAACAGTGAAAGAACCACCAGCCTGGGACTCCCACACATACTGCTCATCATCATTATGACGTGTGTGTACAACAACTTTCTCTGCAACCAGATATGCAGAATAGAAACCAACTCCAAACTGTCCAATCATGCTTATATCAGCACCAGCTGTAAGGGCCTCCATGAAAGATTTGGTCCCAGATCGTGCAATAGTCCCAAGATTGTTCACCAGATCTGACATGAAGGAACAAAGACACATGCACATTACAGTATATATACACATCCAATTTCACTCAATAGTGTGTGCGAGGAGACCAACACATTACCATCATCACTGAAGCCCAATGCAATGAACAATGGATAAGAATAACCATAAGAGCCAACACCAAGAGTTTTGTGTCTGATCAATATGTGCAACAACAGGACAAGCATTATCACACTGGTAACAGGGCTCTCACCAGCCTTGGTCATGCCAATCCCAGAATCAACGATGGTTATGGTATTTGAGGCCTTGTCAGGGATTATATGAATGAAGAGCTCAGGCTGTGAGTCAAGCTTGCTTTTGTCTGTAAGTCCTTCAAAACGGATCTTGTCCAAGGCCTATCACATCAACATTCACAGGTGCAACTTGAAAGATAGACTCCAAAGCACACCTCCTCTGCAAAACCGAGCCAAAAGCTCACACCAGTGATGCCATGCTGCACTCTTGCCATACATTTTAGAAAGGATAAGAACTAACTCTTGGGAAAAGGAACTGCATTTATTAGACACGAGAGCTCCATCGGAGTCAATACACCAACAGTTAATGTCAGCAACCAGATGGAAACCCTAAAAAGAAACAGCAGGAAAAAGAAGAGGACACAAAGAGATACACTGCAGAGGAGAAAAGCTTACGTCGGAGGCATTGGAAATCAGCTCTCTCAAGAAAATCTCCTTGTTGCTGTAAAATGTATTGATAATGAGACTGAGCAGTTGATTGATCTCTGCCTGGAAGGCAAATGTCTCAACCTCGCCCACCTGCTCTCCTCCATCGATAACCGCCATATTCGCCGAGTCCCACTCCAAAGCTCCAAGAGTTATGTCCTGCTCCAAATTCTTAACATGAGTGTTTTCAAGAAAACAAGCTAATGCAATACAGTGTACCCCGTCACAACCCTCAGACGTCCCTATACAAGCACAATGGCATTCCCAGAAAACCTCGGGAAATTTTCTTAAAGTGTCAATGTATGCTGAAACACCGAGAAATAAACATACCGCTCCTAATCTAGTTCAAGACCTAAACAAACGCTAAAAAAAAAATTAAAAATTAAAAAAACGATACATGCATCTCTACTTCAAAACCGTTCAAGTCAAACCAAAACATCCATTCAAAAATAGCCCTTACCAAAAACACAGAGACGGGGAAAAAAACAAAAAAAAAAAAAACACCACTAACGTAATCCTAAACTCCTCAATGCGAGCTTCTCAAAACAAAAACCGGCCAAAAGCCGAGTAAACATAATTGAAGAAACTCCAGTTACCAAACATATACAAAAACAAAACTGAACAAAACACGTTAATGAACACAGAGAGAGAAAGAGAGGACACAACTTTCAAGTTACTTGTTTCACCAATACATTGTTCTTTTTTTTTAAAATTTAACATGGCAAGGAAGCTGAGAGAGTGAAAAATGCGATTATTATACTCACAGGAGACGAAGAGCAGAGAGAGAGGAGCTCGTTACAGCCGAGATCAGGTGAGCCGCAAGACAAAAAGACGAAGAGAGAATCGGAGGCGCGCTTTCCCTCTCTTTCATCGTCCCGCGCGCCCTAGGTTTGGATACGTTAACCGTTTTCTGGCCGTCCGATGAACCAGTACTGCAAAGGCGGTAAGATCGACGGTGCCCAGAAGATGAGGAGGGCGCACAAATTCACGTGAGAATGGCGGGGAGATTCGTCCGTACTTCTTGTCACTTCGTTTGGGACGTGAAACCGACTTTTTAAGGGGAAAAACTGTTTCAACGGATTTAATCTCATTTAAAGACTTACATAATTGTTTTTAAAAAAATAGAATGGGGCTTTTTCTCTTTTTAAAAAATAGGTAATTAAACTTTAGTAATAATTAATTGTGAACTTGTTACCTAACTACATAATTTCTCCTTCCAAATTTAGTTTTTATAATTTAGTTGAATTTTCAATCACAAAAATTACTCATAATAACCTCCCCCCAAAAAATTATTAGTGTATTTGGAGGTAAAGCTTATTATAGAGCCTAAAAACCCATCGGTCTTTTTTTCTTTTTTCTTTTTTTTTGAAATTATTACATTTTCCATGATCTATTATGCTATTGTCATATGAGTAATGAAATCTATTTAGAGTGTATAACTTATCATAATAATTATGATGATTTTCATCAACATGTCAACTTCATATTTTCCACAAAAAATTTGTTTCACTATTTTGAGGATTATTTAATAAGGAAACTAACCTAACCGTAGGGTAAGAAGGTATTTTGGCAAAGCTCGGCCAATTGGGATTTAACCTACACAAAATTCAATATATCTCCCACAAATTCAAGTAGATATTCCTTCCTTCCTTCAACTACTTGGTGATGACACAAATTCAATACATTTCAACCTTCAAAACGCATCACAAATGTCTCAATGTCACTCCCAATATCTCCATCATACCATTGGAATTGATCATCAACATCAACTACCTCTTTATTCATAGACAACCCAACCCCCTTGGATGGTGGGAAGAGCAACCTTGACCTTAAGTGAATGATGAACAACAAGCAACTACAGTAACCATGTAATGTCTCTAGTCTCTACCTTGGCATGCATGAATGTTGTTGCCATTGTCATGTTAGGCGAGTTTTGTAGTAGTGTTGGCCGGTTATTAGAAATTTTCATAAATATTCATTGGTTATCAATCTTTGTATATACCCACTTACTTGATGTATACCCACTTACGTTGATGAGGGTGAAATTTTCAAATAATTTCTTTTTATAACCTTTAGTTTTTTCCTGAAAAATATCAATTTCTTTGAAAATTTTGAAAATAATTGAAATTGATGGTTTTTTTTATATAATAAAACCCCTTTATAATCATGCCCTTGGTGACCATTTATTTTTATTTTTGGTGACATTAATGAATTGTGATTTAAACATGTATAGTCACATTCCATATAAATCCTTACAAGATTATGATTATAGGCAAAGAAAAACTTTGCAAAATGGCTTTTTTATGCTAGAATAAAGGTGTCAATTGTTTAAATTTCTTATATGGGTTATTTTAAACTATATTATGCATTATTAGACTTGAAGAAGGTTGTGATGTTTGCCTGTTTTGATGTGACAATTTACATTAAATTTGAGCTCTTTGACTATTAACTTGTGTATTTTGTCAAATAGATTTTTTTAAATTAAATTTTTATGTTTTTTTAACAAGGTTACATATCTTTTGTTTGTTTGCACTAAAAAGTTGTTATTTTTTCTTTTCTCTTCAACTAGATTCATTGTTGTTAGTATGCACAATTTGAACACAAAATAACACTAACATTGCCAAAAGGAACTAAAATTAACAAAACCCTAATATTTGCCTTAAATTTCTCCCATGATAATCACATTTTTTAAAAAAAATTGCAAATATTTTATGCTATTAACAAGTGTGATAATGATTCTAAAAAATAGTATTTCTTATTAAAATGGATGGTTACCAAAAAATGTGTGACACAAACAAGAATGTGATTAAAATGGGCGTGATTAATACCAAGTCATTGTAAAAAACTAGAAGCAATAGTTCTTTAATTTTTAAATTATTTGAGGACTAGACCAATGGTTATTCAAAAAGTCAAATAATTATTCAACACTTGAAATTCATGGTTGACTTTTAACAATTCTTGAATGCAATGCTAACTTTTTGTCCGATGGTTATAATTGACAATTTGATATGTTTATCAAAATTTAACACAACCAAACAAACTTCAAACTTTTATGGACCATTATTCCATGAAGCTTCAATTTAAACAACAATTTATGATTATCATATTGATCATGTGTGGACAAATATGCCCATTCAACAATGTATATCAAAAAAATTTGACACATATTAAATTGACCATAAGCCAATATATTTTACATATAAACTCCCAAATTATGTCCCATAATATCATCACATAAATAAAAAATAACCATTCCTCTAAAAATCATTATCAAAAATGACCAAAATCAAATAATGGTGAAAGGGTTAATGTTGAAGGTTTCTATATCATTATTACACAAAATGGTTTTCTTATGTTTACATTGAATGTTACGACAATATATTTAACTCCCAAAAAGGTGAATGTTTCATCTAAAGTGAAATGTTTTGACATTGTAATCCAAAAATGATCATTTATGTACAAAAGTCATGAGCTTTTATTGAAAGAATAAAAAATACAATTTGGGAATGAATACATTTCAATGTGTGGTTCTTTGCAAACAACACATTTCTATGGCAACACTTGGATCAATTTGAAAAAAATCATTTGTAATGGTTGAAAAATAAAGAGATTTTTTTTTTCTTGACACAAGAAAATGACATATATGTCAAACCATGATTATACACACTAATAGGGTCAAAAGTCAAATAATCAAACGTCAATCCTTGGGTTTGGTGTATAGTACATGTTGTAGCCAATTGAATTGGAAATTGTGTTCTTGTTATATAATATGGAAAAAAGTTGAACCAATTTGAATATATTTTGGTATGGGTTTTATTGGTGTCCATGTACAATGTATTTCATTTGTGTACACATGTGCATTATTGGATGTTGTGAATTGACCACATTTCAAACTATTAAATAATATCCAATTTGAATTAAGTAATGTAATTAAGCCTTGAAATATTCAATTTGCACCTTTTACTAGACAATCTTGCATTACATAATTACCAATGCAAAGTTCAACCAATATGGTTTTTTTACCCAAATTTATGAATGCAAGTCACATGTGAAGTTTGCATCCTTTTGCAATTGAAATGATTGAAGACATGTATCATGATGTTTCGTTTTGTATTGTGTATACATCCCTATCAATTCAAAAGAAAATTAATTCATTATGTTTTAGTGTCACTTCATTTGTATAAAACAAGTATGAAAATTTTGCATCATTTGGTGGTGTATGGAACCATTGATTAATTAAGGTATGCACAATAATTGGTGATTGTGTAGCAATTCAAAAACAATTTACAATGTTAATGAATTGTTCATCACTTTGGTGCATCACTTGTTTCAATACACTTGAGTTTTTCCATTGAAAATTTTGGATCTAATCTATCAATATTTTTTATTTTATTTTTGAAAATTCTTGTATCACAAATTGGTTGAACTGGATAAAAAATTCAACGATAATGATATCTAGATGTCAAAAGAATTTTGTACAAATGCATTTAATTGATCTTAATCAAAGGTCAATAAATTTTAATATCTTTTTATTTATTGATGACATTTCATCTAACACTATCAATTATAATCGATCCTTTTTTAAACCAAATTGTCTAATTGTTACAAACCCAAAGATGGTAATTTTTATAATGAAAAGGTATAGAAAGACTTGAATTAACTGTGGCTTATCAATGTTAAATGTTGTTTTTTAATGTATGACATGAAAGAATGTTTTTTTTTGAAAGATTTGATTCAGGGTGTATCTTGTAAAAAAGTGATAAACCTTGAATTAATGTGAAACTTTTCCTTATACCAGCACCTCTAGTAATGAACAAATGGATTGATTCATCTTGATTTTGTTTTCTCCTATACATGACATTCATTATTCAAGTTTTAAAATAATGAATAAAATTATTTGATAAACACAATTTGATCATTTGCTTGAATATTATTTGAATCATGAATAGTGGAATCACCTTTGCATGGCTTCACAACATATATACTCACATAATTAATATTATACAATGCCACTCATGACCTACAATTAATAATAGTTTGTGGTGGAGGTCCAATGCTTACATTAGGAAATTTATTGATCCATATGTTTCTGTAATTTCTTGTTGCTAATTCAGAGGCTTATGATTCTATGTTAACCAATTGAAATTTGATTACATGTGCATTGTTATCACTAAAATTGTATGTAATTTTTTCTCACTAAATTGATTTTTATTTCATCCTTCATGTCATGTGGAATAATCTTGTTTTCATTATTAAAATAAGGAACACACAATAATAATCATCCTTTATAGTAAATTTCTAAGTCGCAATGCTCATTATAATGAACATAACATATTATATGAAGTTTTTTTCTTTTTTTTGGATATTCATTATGTGGCAATCTACAACAAATTCAATGAAAACATATTAGACAAAATGCTAGGCCCTTTCACAAATTTATCAACAATGGCCTAGGGTGCATAATATTTGTAGAATCCAAAGGAAATGATTTCAATGATTTTAAATACACTTTTCAATACAAATGCATGTTCTTACAATGGGGATGTATTAATAAATTTGAATATTTTATATTCATGGTATAATGGCATAGACAATATTATATATGTAACTAGTGGTGGTGACATTTGTTGAGCATTAAAAAAAACATTTCCCATCCTTCAAATATGAATACATGTTTGTGTTTTTTTTTGAATTGGTAATTATGGGTTTTAATTCTTTTATTACCATTTTAATCTATTTTTGTTAAATAAAACATACCATAATTAACTACATTGTAAAGGTTAAATATGAATTGAATATCTATATTTGCTTGCCAAAACTTTTCGACATGAATTCCAAAGGGATTTATGTGTATATTTTTACATAATCTTTGCAAAATGATTTTGGGTTTTTTTAATTTCACGTTTAATGCATTAATCATTAGAAGAAAAACATGTATTTTCGACTACTCTTTGCAACTAAATTTTAGTCGCAAGAGACATTTTGCAACTAAAATCCTTTTAGTTGCCTAAGACAAGTCACATGTGAAAACTAGTCATAAATGACAAAGAGTATTGTATGAAAGAAAAAGTCAACAAATACATTTCATCCTTGGACTCCATTGTATACGTATTGTCACATGCGACTAATATGCAATTATTTTGGTCACAATTGAAGGCAAATCATGTGTTGCCACATGTTTTAATATATGATTATTATTATTATTATTATTATTTTGAAATAATCTAAGATGTTCAATTCAAAGACTTGGATGATCTTATATTATGGCATGTGGCCCAATGTAAATATGCCATGT
>Ga0209611_10002713_pt1 | contig 31042 bp, 29 predicted proteins | sample S1TSphgellanicum_3_FD_187693 | JGI IMG/M metagenome (GOLD analysis project Ga0209611, IMG submission 187693) | Host-associated microbial communities from peat moss isolated from Minnesota, USA - S1T2_Fc - Sphagnum magellanicum MG (SPAdes) (version 2) | ecosystem: Host-associated > Plants > Peat... | reverse complement strand
TATATATAGTAAGAACCCATCAGATAATGGATGTGCAAAATGTAGGTATTATTGCCATCCTTGCAGCAATTAAAATACTATTGTAGCAACTGTGCAAAACTATGAGTATTACAAGAGTACTAATCTTCAGCTGAGATGCAGTTTAAATGAGCTCTAAAACCTTGAGGTTTTTTCTCAGCTGGATGAGTAGCACGTTGAAAGTGGGTATCTTTGGCTTCTGGTTGTAACAAGATTATTGGAAGCTGTTGTTTCTCCGCCAGTGGGTTTTTTTTTTCCTGGGTCAACTTTTTGATGTGGAGCCAAAGTGGCCATCAACTGTATGAAGATTTAGCCAAATATTGCTGGCTATAAAATGAGATATGAAAGTAGAAAATTAAGCATCCTTCTATATTTTTGGCTACCTAGTACCACTTGAACTAAGCATGGAAATTTGGCAACTTTTCTCTTTTGGATTTTCAATCTTATTTTCTCTTTTTTTGTCATTGAAAAAAAGTAGTTCTCTCAACTACACAATTTAAAGAGTTTCATGTTTTTTTTATCTTTTGAGAAGTGAGCTATGGGGCCTTTGCTATCATGACATTGATGACAATCACTTATCTGCTTAACAGATGAAATGTGAAAGACATACGAGCTTGAGGAACTTAGGCACAACAGGTATTGTGAAATTCTGTCTCTTTGTGCATCTTCAACAATTTTTATAATCACAACAATCTCACAAACTTTCAATTTGTTATCCACCCAAATGCAGCAAGAACTACTGCAAATCAGGGACTCCGAATTTCAATTCATAAACCAGATTATGCACATAATTTGTAGAGAACCAATTGTGGGTGTTTCTAAATTATCCCCCAAAAATTGCAGCATCTAGGAGAAGCAATCTCTATGTAAGAAACAACACAGTTGAAGGACATGCTGCATACAATTTTAGAGATCCGATGGCATCACCGAATGATTCTGGAGGTACTTATACAAATTTGCAAATCCTTTCTTGGAAACCCATAGAAGTGGTCAAATCTTCTTCAATAATGAGAACCCCATGAGTTTAGAACTCCCTCAAATATGTGTGTATATTGGAGTTGTTAATTAAAGTGACCCTGTCTTTGGGCCCTAGTTTAACTCCCACAAGTATGTGTGTATACTGGAGTTATCCATAAAGTGACCTTGTCTTTGGGCCCTAGTTTGACCCTGCAATCTCTGTTTCATCCTCAACTGGAGGGTAGTGGGAAAGTGAGTGAAACTGGGTATCAGTTCACAAGATTTGCAGGATTTAATTGTCACAAGATTGTCTTGATTTTATGTACTTCTCTTTTTTTTTGGGGCGACTTTTGATTTTGGCCAAAAACTAGGGCCCAGTACCCCCAGTTTGCCGTACTTTATTTGTTATGAGACACATTAGTCAGCCCTTGATTCAGTTCTCTTGATGTTGTGCTTTGTGGGCCTCTGTATTACTCACCAGTTTTGTTTTGATGAATCAGGGACTAGATATTAGCAACCTTAAGCCTAGCTACAGTCAAAATTGCTACAGGCTTCTCAAAATTTTGACTATGGACTGGGTAACTCCCCAGAGTGCACAGGTTACGGACATAACAAATTGTACAGGAGTGTGGAGCTTAAGGGATATTAGGCAGAGAAGAAGGTGAGTTATGAGGTTCAGCCAACCAGTGATCACAAATGTGCAAAAGGTACAGGGAGATATGGAAACGTTGGAAAGCATCAGGGTATGTGATATAATTGGAGAGCTCTCATCCAATGCATAATAACACTTGTTGACATAGTGCTCCACTGGATATGGATCCTTGCATTTCTCCTTGGCATTCTTGAAGAAGTGACCGAACTGAAAAAAATCACATGTTGCCCATCAAAATACCCAACATGATAAGGGCACAATAACACCTTGTGTCATTAGTGATACAGATTCATGTTGAATGAATAAGCCATATTCAATAGAGCCATGGTTCAGGACACATGTGTGAAGTAAACTTGGTGGTTTCATCTACATATATGTGATGTTTTTACAATAATTTTTTGACATCAAATGTGATATGCGATGTCACCACATTTGGGCTCCATGCTGCTTCACACTACCGGTGACAATCAATTATCAAAAGGTACAGAACAAGTAAGTGAACAAATATGATGTTAAGACCGAGATTGAAATGAAAAGACTTGTTCTTTAGTGTGCAAGTCATATTTGCAATGTAATAGAGTTATCCGTAAAGTAAGAAAAACACGGGACCAGAACCCTGAGTTTGGTCATACACAGGGTGAGATTCAAAACAAACCTGCAAAAAAGTACATTAGCATTAAGGCAGGGGGGGGTAAATCTCAGAATACCATCAATTTTGGTGGTAGACTAAGTTTCATCTTGTCTTTCCTTTTTCCTGAGCGCCTCAGCTGCTGCTACATATTATTTCACTGCTCCTAAGTGTACAACTACTATAATTAGTCTCGACCTTTGTGCATTAAATGCTGAGTATCAGCATTTCATATTGAGACTTAGTAAAATGTCTTTACTTTGCGGATACCACTGAAAGGAGGGGATAGGGGGTGAAAGGAGGCCCAAAGACAGGGTGAAGACAGGGGGTTACTTTACGGATAAGTCTAACATTATGCAGTTTTACAACATTCAAGTCCGGGGTTTTTTTCTTTTCACTTTTGTGGTGTAGCAACACTGGCAACCATCCACAGGAGGATCTAGTCAGGTTTGGCTACAGGACAGGTAGGACAAGTAAAAACATTTTGCAATCCTGCTGCTGTTTAGCAACTTGAAAATTGCATTTTGATGAAATTCCACACCAAAATAAGACAGTGATTCAAGTGTCAAGGCAACTTACCTGACCAAACATCGGGCCAACTCCAGCCATTTGAAAGAAGAGCCATTGAATGGTTTCCCACTTGAGGCGAGGATCATGTGACAGGAACTTTCCAGTTTTCTGAGCTAGATACAGGAGAATTGCACCACTCTCAAAGACAGTGAGTGGTTTCCCATCTGCAAAAATATTCCCAACAAAAATGTATCAGAATTGATATTGTGTGAAAATGGAATGTACTCAACAGCCACTAACAAAGCAAGTAATGCGGAGAAAGATGAGTATGACCAAAAGGATTGTCTCTAAGTATCAGAAGGCTCACCTGGACCATCAGGATCCACAATTGCTGGGATTTTGGAGTTGGGATTTATAGCAATGAATTCTGGAGTGAACTGATCATTCTTGCTGATGTCAATGATGTGAACATCATATTCCAACTCCATTTCCTCCAATGCTATCCCAATCTGCCAATCCAGCAAAACTCATTTGTTTGTTGGCATTCTCTTGCTCACATGATTTGCTCTTTCTTCTAAACTCAAGAAATCATTAGACTCTAGATTCTAGCAAATTTTATCAAAGAGATGAGGTTGTTGGGAGGGATGAAGTAGGTTCGTAAGAGGAAAGGGTAGGTTTAGAGGTAGGTACATAGAGGCAAAGGGTAGGTTTGTAGGTCTGCATGAAGAATGCTTCAGACAAACAGACACCATTATTTTTATATAAGCATATGAAGTTTTAAGGGCAAAACCTAGACCACAAATCTCAGCACCATCTAACTTGCAAGGCTTAATAGAACACAAAAGAGAAAGTGGGTGGCAAGATTGATCGGAGGGATTGATGTACTAACCTTCATTCCATTTGGTGTGCCCAAGGTATAAAGCTGTATTTTGGACGACATTTCTGCCTTTTCTTTTGCACTCAACAAACCAAAGACCTGTCTAGGAACACACTACAAACACAGCTATCCTTATCGATGTTAATGTAAAAACCTAACCTAATTCTTCTTTTGTATTTGTGGGTATCTTACATAGCAAATGAGTCTTTCCTCCTAGCCTCAATGCACCTTATAGACATCAATAACAAGGTGCCTCAAGGGTCAATGAAAAATTCAAATTATGTCAGGCTTTGATGTTGAGGAAGGGCAGGTCAGATCAGGGTTATATGTTTTGCAGAGCGGGGTGCTAATAAACTCAGGGTTCCACTATTGTTGCCATGCTCTGAAACAACAAGACCGGAAGCCTGAGTTCATTAGTCCCCCAGAACGATGTAAGTAACCCACTCTGGACCTGCCCTTTCCCTACTCTTACAATTACTAGCCTATTTATGCAGCACAAAATCCATGACAATCTGCTATCAAGCCTATCCAATTTCAAACCTCTTTCCATGAACACAGCTGCTACTCACCAACCCAATTGGATCTCAAATTACTCCACCAAAACACAGCTACCTCCTCTTACCCTTTTGCAACACAAACTACAAATGAACTGCCAGATTCAGCAAGAGAGAAAAAGAGGGATGAAAAAAACTGACAACATCTATTATCTTCAACACTAGAATCTCGAAACCATAGCCCCAAAACTGATCACAGCTACCTTATTACCACTCAAAACACCCAAAAAAATAGCATGACTCAAACACAAAATTCAGTCCCTTTAAAAAGGTACTACAACTCTTCCAAAACAAAGACTTTTCTGAATTTAAAAATATTTTAACAACAAAACGCATAGAAGCAATAATTGGGTACCTTGAAGGGAATTCGAAAAAGAGTTGCTGCTGTGTTGGATGTACGAGAGAAGTCAAAGAAATGGGTTGTGCTTAAAACTTGGCCCAAACAGCTGCTGATGACAACAAGAGCAAGAGCAAGAGCTGCAAAGAAGTAATGAGAACAATACACCCAAGTCTGCTGCTGATCACAAACTTGAGCCCCATGTATGCAGTCAAGTGAGGATAAATAAGAATGTGGTTTGATGGGCCCCTCTTGATGTGAGCCTGATATCATGAATTGGAGAGGAACTCGAGAAGCTTCCTTTTTCTTGTTCAATGTTCCAAAAGAGTGTTGTTGTTGGCAATAGAGCACACGAAGAAAACGAGAGTAGAGGGATAAAGGTTTGTTTGTTAAAGGGGAGGCCCTTTACACCTCAGTAGGAAATCCATCACAAAGAAAATAAAAAGTAAGGGACATTTGCTTCGGTTTGTCGAGGTATGTGTCCAACTTCAGGATTATCAAGGTAATTTTTTTTATGGTGGACCAAACACAATAAATAAGTAAATAAATAAGTACCCCCAGTTTATAATGGGTTTAGAAATTTACCTTCAAACCCTAAACCCAGGCCAAAAATGGTGACGAACAGTTTTGGAACATAGAAATTTCATGCAGCCAATGGGAAGGCTCCACATGCACTTAAAGTTCCTTGATTTTTTTCTTTTAAGTTTTGGTTGGAGGGCGGTTGGGGTAGGGGGGGAAGGATTTTTTAGATTTTTCCTTTGTTCCCAACATGTTCCCTTCAAGGTCCCTATGGGTTCCCACCAGGTTCCCAATGTGTTCCCAAAGGCTGTCCCTAGCAACATTTTTTCCCTTGTTCTCAATGTGTTCCCAGTATGTTCCCTTCAAGATCCCAATGGGTTCCCAATATGTTCCCCAACATGTTTTCAGTAGCACCTCACTTTTATCCCATGTGCTTTGGCAAATGTTGTTGTTATTTCACCTATATAGCTGAGTCAAAGGAGAGGTACTTTATACTTCAAAATAGAACTTTTTTTTGAGTGATGGGCTAATCAAATTGGCTGGTTGCAATAATAATAATAATAATAATAAAATTAAACTTGGGAGGCACCTCATCTAATTAATAGGACAGGTGAAATATGCACACTGCTGGTTTAACAAATGTTTTATTGCAAAAGCTTAAATGAAATCTCTGCTTAGATTTCATAGCACATCACCAAAGGAGAATCTTCCTGCTCACCTCACGAGAGCAAACTTAACACCCCTAATTTACTAACTAACAAGCACGCAAAAGGTGCCAACAAGTTAGTAGCGTGCAAATTATGTCAGTTTTTTATGTATAGGGGACGAACGGTTTATCTTCAGAACATTTGGGAATTCGAGGCACTTGTCACGAGGTTGGTAAGGCAAACTAGGAGACATAGCTTGGAAGGTTTGAGAGATAGGCCCTTCTCCTACTTAAAATCCTGTCAAGGACCTTATGAAATATGTAAGACAAGTGCCCCATCCATCAGTTGGAAGCCTATTATGACTCAAGTCTCAGTTGGGCATGTACCTCAACTGAGTTGACAGACGACTTCAAATCAGCAATGGGTCCTTATTGCAGACCATACAAAAGTATTGTTTGCTTCTTTTTTGCCCTGACTGCACAATTGCCCAACTAAGATGTGTCTGCTGGTCATGACCAGACACATCCTGATGCGCCTAGACACAATTTTGTGTCTTATTCTACATGCTGAAGGCATGCATAACAAGACCCAAAATTTATGTCTGGGCATCATCCATCTTTTTCTCAAAAACATGGATCAAGTCAAGGGAAGACAAGAAAGAAAAAAAAGGAAGCAGACAATAATAGGTGACCACTAGGTAGGTACTACATAGATGCATGTAAATGCTTAACACATAGGTAAGGGACAGTGGGTTGTTACTACGAAGGTAGTATGAACAGCAACTAAGCTAACCACCATGGTTATCTAGGAAATTGGGACTGAATGAAAAATGCATTTCATGTCTGACCATTCATCCCTGACGATGTGCTTGCTTTTGGTTTACTTGGTCAATTAACCTTTAAAAATACACGAAGCAAAATTATTTTATGATGCATTCACATAGGATTGGATTATGAAATGTATGCAATCACCACCAAGTAGGAATGAATGTATTATTGCACTCTGATTTTCTCTCTATCAGCCTTTTGTTGTAGTGGAGATTCCCCTAACTGTAATTAGCATAAAGCTTAATAGGAAAGTGTTACCAATTCAAACCTGGGAGTCTAGGTCTACAAACAATAATCATAGTTGTGGGAACAAGTTATGTATCTAAGTCTAAAGATCCCATCCATTCTAAGTCACTGGAAAAACAATTGGGCAAACCAGTAGCTAATGTTTCAAAGTTGTCCGTCAATGAACTGTTTTCTTCACAACTACTTGGAGCAACAACATTATTCCTAAATGTTTGAGGGAGGTTAGTAAACTAATGGTTTTCATTGCTAGTACTTCAGAGATGGGAGTAGAAACTAACTATCAAGGCACATGTGTGGTTCATGTCTTTATTGCAATTGTTTTGTCAGGAATCTTTGGCAGACTATTGAGAATGGGAGTAATCATAGTGGCCACCAGCAATCGAACTCCTTCTAATTTCAATAAGGTGTGTTCTTGTGGTAATTCAAAGGCATGGATATATAGCATATTGATTAGTGCTCATGGGTACTTATCACTGGTTTTAATTTCAGTATCCCCACAAGATGGGTGCTAGATGTTACCTACATCAATGAACTCAGGTCCAATTGGGATCCATGGGTTTAGTAGTTATCAAACCTGTATTGGAACCTAGAGCTTCCAAAACCTCAAAAAAAATGATTTGGACAAATTTGTTGTTACGGCAATTAGAGACTTCACCCACCTCAGATTTATGAGGTAGCACAAATGTCAAAAGCTAGTCAAATCTGTCTACATATATGAAGATGGTTGTGGCTTTCAGGAGGGCATGCAAAAGGAGGCAAAAGGCACATCATTTGTACTAGATGTGTTTTCTTTTTCCATGGACATTTATGGCATTTCCAAGCTATCAAAATGGCAAGGTTAAGAATGGTTACCACTTTCCCACTAGGTTCTCACCAGTGACCAATTGTCTAACTTGAAAGTTAAGACCAACCCAAGAATGTTTAAGGATATCATATGGTCCATGCTTAGCTTGTGAAGTTAGATGTTTCTTGTCATTTAGGCTCGTAGGTTTATTACATTGGTGGATGAGCTCCACAACCACTTATGTTGCCTCATATGCACTGCTAATGCACCACTAGATGATCTATTTATGGGCACCTTGGATGGACTAATCATTGATCTTGAGAGGTGAGGAATCTTGATTAATGCCCTTGCATGCAATAAAATTACAAGAGTTCCTACAGTCCTAATAATGTTTTTTGTAGAAGATCCAGCCCTGAATATATGAAAAATATCAATGATTTATGAGTTTGGTGGTTATGCCTTTGCTAAGAGATTATCAAGGCTTGTTAACAAGCTCTTCTTTCTAGGGACAACACATCTAGCCAATTGTGCAGTAGACATGGCTCATGACCACCCTGTTAGTAGTCATGGGTCCAATTGTCAGTAGGGGTATTTCAAGTCACCAAAAGAAGTGGCCACCTTCAACAAGGACATTGTCGTCAAAGGTGAAGAAAGTTACGTGTGTCAAGCAGACACTACAACATTAGTGTTCTTGTTCTTTTCCCCATGGCATTAATTTTTGTTGTGGCTTCTCAAATTTGACAACTTGCAATTTGAAATAAAGGTTGAAAGCAGCTAGTTGCATCAAGGTGTACAAGCAGAGGGTAATGTTGGCCTGTTGAGAGCATCCAAGGAAGATAAAGCTAGTTTTCATTCATTACTTTCTAGATGTGAGGAACTATTCGCTTTCTGCCGTGCCGTATGGCCTATCTTTCATATAAACACTATACTTATTAAACACTTACAGCAATACAAGTTTTGTGAATCAATTAATTGTTGTTCTTTCTCATTTTCTAGTAATGTGATTTTTGAATTATTTGCAAATAATGTTGTCCACTGAAGATTTTGCTCTTTTATTTGAAAAATGTTGTTGGTGTATTTGCTTCTACTATGTTGTTGATGGACTTTGATGGGATTTGTTGTGGTCAATGGAGCAGTACATGGAACTGGAGAAGGGAAAGCAAGACATGTCACAAATGATGGTGTGATGGTTGTGTCAACCTCAACACACTTGCTAGCTTTAGTGGCTAATCAATCATTATTGTCACAAAATGTAGTCTATGGTAGACCACATGTAGGTCATCTTTCAGTGGGCATTCTTGGCATTTTATCAATTGTGTCTTCACAACCTTCTCCAACATTCCTACAACACCAAAAGCATCAAATCACATCAATGAGCTCAAATCTATGTCACCATGCTTTGGTTAAAGGTGGTAGACCAAGATAAGGAGGAGCAGGGGAAGGTCACATACATACAGTTGTTATCAGAATAGTTGTAAATTCAGTACCTTTGCAAGGGGCATAATTTTCAGTTGTGCGAGTACAGATTTCGAAAGCATTTGGTTCAACATATATTCAAGGGAGTCCCCAAGAGATGATTTTGATACCACATTTGGCACAAAGGCCAAGTATGCATAAGGTATTGACATGAACTTTTACTTGATAATTACGCATTTCTCGTAAGATTCGAAAAGAGAGAATTGTCTTTTGTATTCTCAAATGTGTGACTTTGTGTTTCTTTTCTCAATTTGAATTTGTTGTATGTCTTTTACTAAATTTCCTCAATCTTTGACAGTATGTTCTAAAGACATAAAGACTGTTGCATTTGTTATTTATAGTGGCCGTGAAACATCTTTTATGTCCCTTAGATTTAATTACATGTGTGCATGTCTTTTTGTGTGTCATGGAAACTCAATGTCAAAGATAAGGTGCTTTCTCAGTCACTTTTATTTGCCTTGGGTACTTTGTTTAACCTCTGATATGGTTTGTTTTAATGTTTTTTGTGTGAGTTAGTTTTCATGAAAAATAATGTCCAGGTATTGACAAGCACTTTTACTTGTTTGTTATTTGTCTTGTGTATTCTCAAGTGTGTGTGACTTTGTGTTTCTTCTCTCAAATTGAATTTGTTGTATTTTTTTTATAAAATCTCCTCATTATTTGAAGGTATGTTCTAAAAACATAAAGAATGTTGCATATGCCCCTTCTAGGGGCCATGAAACATTTTTTATGTCCCTCAATTTAATTATGCGTGTGCTTGTTTTTGTGTGTGTCATGGAAACTCAATGGTAAAGATGAAATGTTTTCTTAGCTACTTCTGGTGGCAATGGGCACTTTTTTTAACCTTTGATATGTTTTTTTTTTAATTTTTTTTGTGTGCTTTAGTTTTCATGAAAGATTAAAGTTTGTGTTCACGAATTTATAACTAATGATATGTCTCAGGATTGCACATGAGTTGTTGGAGATAATGCATCGAGGAGAAGTTTTGAGAGTGTTATTCAAACACTTAAAGTGCTTGGGTAGCATTCTTTCCACATCTTTCAAGTTAGAATAACCATCAAGCACTTAAAGTGTTTATTGGTTATTCTTCCTCACATTTTGGGTGGCATTTATTCAAGGGGTAAGGAGATGTTTTGAGAGTGTTATTCAAGCACCTAAAGTGCTTGGGTAACATTCTTTCCACATCTTTTGAATTAGAATAACCACCAAGCACTTGAAGTGTTTGTTGGCTGTTATTCCTCACATTTTGGATGGCATTTACTTGAGGGATAGGGAGATGTTTTGAGAGTGTTATTCAAGCACCCGAAGTGCTAGGGTAACATTCTTTCCACATCTTTTGAATTAGAGTAACCGTCAAGCACCTAAAGTGTTTGGGTAGTATTCTTTCCACATTTTCCAAGTTAAAGTAACCATCAAGCACTTGAAATGTTTGATGGCTATTCTTACTCACATTTTGGGTGGCATTTTGGGTAATGTAAGTGAGGTAATATGTATAGTCTTTTTACCTTCTTTGTTCTTCCCCTTTTCAAGCTAATATTTCTTCTCCATTCATTTTTCTCTCTATTCAAAAACTTCAAAGAGCTTGATAAGCTCACTTCATGGTTTTTTTCATGTTTTCACATTTTTAAAAAAACACTGGTAACAACAGCATTTTTCAATGAACGTGTAGAAAAAGCTCTACAAAGAAGATGAAAAAAAAGGCGTGTGCCCAAAGTCCATGATGTTGGTCAACGTGAGTCAACATTAGACCCCCCCATTTCACCATGTCCTTTAACATGACCCTAATTAATTTTTTTTAATTTCAATTTTTTTTAATTAAAAAATTTGACATACCCTTTAACACCCCCTTTAAACATGCCTTCTACCACAACCCCGCCTTGGACCTACCTTCTACCACAACCCTCTTCCCCCTTAGACTTGCCCTTTATTACAACCCTCACCTGCCCGCCCCATAGGGGGGTTTGACCGTTGATTTCCTACCCCTTGCCTTCATTCCATGGCTGTGGGGCTGAGGTGATATGTATAGGCTAAAGCAACCTAGCCTAATTTACCTAGCCAAAAGTCAACTTAGCTAAACTAGTTACCTATGTTAAACAACCTAAGCTACCCAACCTAGCTAAATAGCCTAGATTAGAAACAAACGTCAAACTCTTAACCCAAGAAACCTAGACTATATATTATCTAACCTAAGCCAAGTGGCCTAGGTATCATAGGTTGCAAGAATGAAGACTTGAACCCTCAACATCACTTTGGGGTTCAAATCTTCATCCATTACAGTACCACATTTTTAATACAAATTATATTTTTAACACAAAGTTATAAAGCTCAAAATTTTTAGCCTTGAATTAACCTTGGCCCCTAAGTTGACATAAATAAACCTACCTATTACCTACTAGCCTAGCTTAGACCTAAACCTCCCTAGGTTGACTTAAGGTGAACTAGTTTGTTAACCTATACTACTTATTAACCTAACCTAGGTTAACCTAAACATTCTTAGGCTAAAAAAAACCTAGGATAATCATGTCACATTTAGTCACATCTAATTGCATTGTAATCGCATATAGTCGCATTATAATTGCATCTAGTTGCACAAACTTGAAATGGTTACACACTTGATAAAATATCTTGTAATGAGGCTACCTAAGTTGACTTGGAAAAAACCTAAAGCTAGGAATATAAGCAAGCCTACATAGGTTAATATATAAATAAAGTAACCTATTCTAGGCATATTTAAACATATTAAATGTAATAAATTTCTTATGTCTAGTTAATTAAGTTACAAGGTAACCTATATTATGAAGTAGGTTTTTACTAAATAGCCTCCATACATAGGTTAACTTAATAGGTATGTTAACTTAAACTAGTGTGTTAAATAGTCAAAAAGTCAAAGAATTATTTGTCACCTTTTTTGAAACAATTATAATATTGCAATCATAATTAAAAGTTAACAATAAATTGTTTAGTACACATACACATGCATGTGAATTCATAACTTCAAAACCTCATGACACACAAAAAATTATGGCATGCCATGAAAAATAGTGATGTCATAAATTCAAGACACAAAAAAACTTATGGTGTCATAAAAAATCATGGATTACCATGAAAATTTGTAACACCTTGTTGCCAAATGGCATGCCATGTCATCATCACATGTTGTTATTAATCACAAAGGACAACAATATTTTCAACTAGCTAATAAATGACATTAATCATTATGTGAAGTTAATGTCACAAATTATGAAATGTTGCAACTACCAGTCAACCTTGTTGTCATGTGGTATACCACATTAACATCACACAATCATAAGTTGTTATTATTCACCAAAAGTTGCAAGAATCAATGGAATTTTGTTATTACCTAATTTTGGGTTATTAAAAATACTTTGAAAATATATTTTTGAAATTTTAATATTTGTGTAAAAATTATTAAGTCATGATATCAACTATAGTTGCAAAACCATAATGCCACGTGGCACCATAATGTCCTTTACAACTACATAGTCATTAACATGAACTTGTAGTTACAATTGTAGTCAAAAAATATAATAGTCGTTTTATTAACTGGGTGTAAAACCCAAAATGTGTTGTTGTGAACCTCCAAGCCTATTGTCATTGTCAATGTCGCAGTTATGGACCATCAAATGGTAGTAATCATGGTGCATGCTGGAAAGAACATGATAGACGTCATCCTTTTGGATAGAAGGTCATGGGTTATCACCACCATAATTAGCTCCATTCAACCTGCAAATGGCTAATTTTTCATTTAGTAAACCATTGGGCATAATACCCAATATTAAAATCACAATTCATGGGATGCCATACATAATTACCTTCATGGTCATGAACAACAAGCTGGTAGACCCAACCTATTCAATGTTGTTAAGATGCCCATGGCTATGGGATGCCAAACTGATTCATGACTGGGGAACCAACATGGTAACCATTGAAGGTAACATCATTGTCAAGACAATTTTTGTCTCCATATATTTAAGTGGCAACATTAGGAGATCCTAGATGGTAGTTAATTACAACTTCATGGAAGGAGTAACATATGAAGAAGAGGAGTTTCTATTGGCATATGAGTCAAATTTATTCTCCATTGGAATAATTATGCTACTTGATTAAACAATAAAATCACCATAGATTTAATTCAAGCATGAACCAAAGATGGTAGTGGTGGATGAAACACCAACCTTGGAGAAAATGAAGACCTTTTGAATTACAAAGTGGATTTTTTCCAATAAAATTCAGATTAGAAAAATTCGCATGGGGATAGTAAAGGACCCAAAACACTTCAAGTTGAATGTGAATTATGAAGGGACAATGGTTGTTGTAACAAAGGAGTTGTTGCGAGAATTTGCGGATGTGTTTGCTTGGAATTACAAAGAGCTTATGGTATTCCATTTCACATTGTGGAACACAAAATTGAACTTGACATCATAATTCCTCCTTCATACCAAGCACGCTACTATATGAACCCTAGCTATGTGACGGTCATCAAATAAGACCTTAACAAACTATTGGCAACTGGATTCAATGATTCAATGGAGCAAGCAACTTGGCTATCACTAATTGTGGTAATCTCAAAAAAAATGGCAAATTATGAATTGGCATTGAATTTTGAAAATTAAATGCCACCACAAAAAATGACCCATACCCATTACACTTCACAGATGAAGTTTTGGACAAGGTGGTAGGGACTGAAGTTATTTGTTTTTGGATGGGTTTTTTTATTACCATCAAATCCAAATTGCCCCCAAGGATTGTTACAAAACAACATTTATTATGGATTGGGCAACATTTGTTTGGGTGTTGATGCCATTTGGGCTCAAGAATGCACTAACTACAAACCAAAAGGCAATGAACAAAGCCTTCAAGGATTATGTGGTTGATTTCGTGAAGCTATTTTTGGATGATTTCATGATTTTTAGTGATTTGGATACCCATTTATCCAAATTATGAAAATGCTTTGAGAAATGTTGGGAGTATGGGATAAACTTCAACCCAAAGAAATGTGTTTTCATGGTGTTTTTAGGGATGATCCTAAGACTCATTGTTTTCGAAGAAGAAAAACTACTGGACTTGAAGAACATAGAAATGATTATAAAGATGCCCATGCCTAAGAACCCTCATGACATCCAAATCTTCATTGGTTTGGGCCAATTCTATTGATGTTTCGTGAAGAAAATTGCCTTCATTATGGCCCTAATCACAAAACTCATGTAGATGTTGGAAAAGTTCATTTGAATTCAAGAATGTCAAGAAGCATGGGAGACAATCAAACACAAGTATGTGGAGGCTCCAATTCTAAGTGCACCAAATTGGGAGAAAGAATTCCATGTACACATGGATGCATCTAACTTGGTCGTAGGGTTGCATGTTGGCCAAAAATCTAGATGGTAAGTATGATTAGTTGATTGCTTATGCATCAAGGTTGTTGAGTTTTATGGAGCAAAATTATACTATGATGGAGAAGGAGGTGCTAATAATGGTCTACGCCCTTCATAGATTTTGTTACTACCTTCTCAACAACAAATTTGTTTTTAGTGTTGACCACATGGCCTTGACCTACCTTGTTAACAAACCACAATTGTCTCGCATAAAACAAAGTGGCTACTACTATTTTTGGAATATGACTTTATTATCATATCCATGAGATAATGTGTTGGGTGGTATTTGTAAACCTTGCATCCAATGTGCCTCTTCACCACAACCTTCCTTGTGGTTTGGAAAAAATAGTGGTTTGGGACACCCACCATTGAATGACCACATTCACCACATCCTTGTCCAATTTGTCATACTTGAATTCTTTTGTTAGAGCAGCCCAAACTACATCTAAACAACCGCCATCATCAAGGGCATGATGCCTTTGCACTACATCAAGCACATTGTTACAATGAACCCCAAGAACCCTAGCCATTGCTAACACATTCCCACCATGTCCAGACATTGCCATGCTAAGTGTAGCATGTTTAGTTACCCTATGGCCTTTTGTCTTAGCATGGCTCACAACATTTAGACATGTCCTAATGTTTTCAATGATTTCAACTTACTTCTTTGGCATGAAGGATATAGGGAGGAATGGATTTTTTCAACAAGTCAAAATCCATTAGCTTAGTTACATCGTCTTGTTGTGCTTCTACATCCCCTGTTTTAACAAAACACCACTCATTATTTTGGCAAGTTTTATAGCAAGTTTCTTCACTTTACAATCAGAAGCTTTAGACTTTTGAATTCCTTCATTTGATGATCTAGCTTTCAAAGCCACTCTATAAGATCTCTTCCTTCAAGACTCAACCTTTGTCTTTTACCTTCTAGTTTCCTCGTCAATTGGTAGGATGTCGTTACCATTAGTAGGCAAGGTTGTTGCCTTGGCGGTTCTTACAATTGGTCTTGGCCTCACCACACCTCCCACCCAATTCCTTTTGTTGTCCCTAATGGTAGCAACTAATAGTGCAATTGAATGATGATCCAACAAACAATAAAGGTTTGCCATACATGCAACCAAGTTGAGGTAGATGTTAGTTTTATATTCAACTAAAGGTTTTCATGTTCCCCCACACACACTATACAATCATTTGCTAACATTAATAGGTTAAAGACAAGGTCAATAAGTTGTTTCAATGTCAAGACATGTTGCTAATTTAGGTGAAACTCTTTAAAAAATGACTACTTTGAAGTTCTTGGTAGAATCATGGATATTGAAAGAACTTACTTAGTTGTCATGAATCAAAATTTTTGAAAGCAACTATTGAGGAGAAAAGGTACACCCATTGTTAAGTATTATAGAACATGGCCTTCCATGTACATTGTCTTTCCAAATGTTTGGTCCTCATAAGTCTGTTTGCCCCAAAATACAATTATAGTTAACTTAGGTCTAAACAATTTTCTTTTAATTATTAATATCAAACTACTTTCCAGTTTCCAGTGAAGTTAGTGACATTGAAGCTATAATTGAAATGTAAAATATACATAAGTTTCCACGTGTGCAAATATGAGTGATTGCAAAAACTTCTTCATGTTTATACTTTTGGTTTGTAATTAAAAACTCCAAGGGAAATTTTTAAATATATATATAACCATGTGTAAGAAAGCCATGATTTGATTATTTAAGTTCGTGAACATGTTGCACTTGTGAGTAAATCTTTCCTTGATCATGTTGTTTGGAAATCAACTGTAATTTTCTACACAATTAGTGTTAAACAAAGACTTATACTTGTTCATGTGTAGTTATTATATGCATTTGTATATGTATCCTTGATGAGTATTGGAAGCCACACATGCCCCAATTTAGTTCAGTTGAAACATCTATATCATTTAAATCATGATCATAAAGGGACATTATATGATCAATATTAGGAACTTATTAATCCCCACTTGAATATTTATCACCAACACTTTTTAATATAAACTATGTAGGGAATACTATTTCTTGATTGGTTTTTGAAGTCCACTTTGCCAAATAAATATGTTCACATGGCAATTTGGATAGTTTGCCAAGTTGGATTACATGTTTGCCAATGAGCCACACGTTGCAAATTTGCATAGTCCATCTTTGCACAATTGTCAAGTCCACATTACCATGTCCACATTCCCAAGTTGGCATCTCCGCATTTTGTTGTTTGGCCACATTAGGTTGTGCTTCACCCTATGGAATGCCCCCAAACAAGTCTTCCATGCATCTTAGATTAAATAATTAAACAACACCACAATTTGCTTAATCACAACAATAAAACCTACAAACAAAGAATTGATATCAATTTAAAATGTTAATGTGACTTTCACCTCTAGAATGTGAAGGTATTAACCATGGACATTACTTCCAAGGTTCCAAAAAAATAAAATTGGACCTAATGGATCATAGCCATTCCACCTAATACAAAAATTGAACAACAACATTAGGAATTTGATACTTATAAAAGTAGGCTAGGATTAATTACATATAGACAAGTTATAAACATGAATGGAGGATTACTACAACAACACTAGCCAGTGAGCAGCAAAGAATCTTAAGGAATATTTCATGCCACATCATGGAATATTCCTAATGTATTTGTCTACCACATCATGGAATATTCCTAATGTATTTGTCTACCACATGGAAATAATATATGATGTGGCAAAATATTTCACGCTTTGTCATGGAATATTTTGCCATGTCACATGTGTGATTTGTTGTGGAATCAATAATGATTTATTGGCTTTGAAATCAAAGGAAAATACAAAGATGCATTTTATCATTTTAGGTGCAACTAATGTTCTAAATATCTAGGGCTTTTATACAATACCTTCAATATTTTTTAAACTATTAAAATGACAAGAAATTGCATGCTTGAAAAATATTTGATGAATTAATAACTATCTTAGTTCTTCAACAAACATGTGATGTAGTGGCAAGGTACTATGGTATTCTACAAAATAAAACAATATACATGAAAGCACATTATGACCATTAAAGGGTTTATTACTAATAAAATGTATACATTTTTATCAAGTCACATGCTTTGATGCCACACCACTTATTTATAATCACTAGAACAAAAGAATGTATACATCTCATAAGAATGATTGAAACAATACATATTGGAATTTTATTTTTTTTGGTTAGGCCATTATTGGAAACAAAACTTCCTACATAGTTGAAACAACTACAACAAGCTTGATGAATGAAAAAAACACAATTGATTTGAAACATATGTAGTTGTTATGTACTATCACTAAAGTCCAAAGGTTTTTGAACATTTTCGCAAACGTTGTACTTCATCCCAAATCCACATGCAGTAATGAATGAAGTCTTTCATGAGCCCACAAAACATAATCATTTGCAAAACCTAATACACATGTTTATAATAATCCAAAAGTATCATTGATTTTGCCATGTTTTTTTCATAATAAGTGAATAATTTTGGACAAACTAATATTTGTTTAGCCCCCAAGATAGTCATCTTATTCATTTTATTATGTTTTCTTTCAATTCTATGAGCACCCATCAAATCTTTATATCCACAAGGTAATACCCTATAAAGAACATGTATTAAGCAAAATTCCAAATCAATTTCATCCATTTCCACTTTCCTCTCTTCAATTTCCATTAACTTAATTGTAATGCGAAAAGATCTCACATGAATTTGGAGATATACATTTTAAATCCTTCAATTTCTCTAGCCACAAATTGAATTATTGCCAACATGGTTGTCAAATGTTAGTGATATAATTTTGCAGGTGTTAATTCTTATTTTTCATCAATAAACCAATTGCCTTTATATCACTACTAGGTCCTTGTCCTACTCCATTAGAATGAGTACCATGTAAACACCCTAACTAGGACAACATTCAATCCATTATAAGTATCGGAATTCATTCAATTAGTTCCACATACAATACTCAGGCACCAAGAAGGAAAGAAATAACATCTTTTATATCTCCATAAACCATGAAGCTCTACAATATTTTACTCCCTTCCTTTTCTCATAATTTCCCTGCCTACTATTTCATAACAAAACAACAATAACATACTGACAATAAGCATTTGAACCCCCTTGTAAGTTGGTCAAAATGTCCTTTTATAATTCCCACAAAATGGTTATAACTGCCTAGCTATCTAGCAAATCAATTTGCCACAAATCGACTACATTGTGTTGACATAGCAATTTATTACAATACCGATTTTTCCTATATTGTCATACTGAATTGCTTACTCTGTCATCTCAATTTGTCTATAGCTATTAACTTGCCTATATGCTTACTGTTTTATCTCCATTTCCTAATAGGTATCTATACCTTTTGCACCAATATATGTATAATGTGATCATTATGTCGAGCTGGTATTTGTATTACATGTTTAGATGGTTATACCTTTTGATACTTTCAAGCAATATTTACTTGAAACTTTCTTTCAACCTAAAGTAAGAGAAATGGAGATTGACAAAACGCCTGTTCAAAAAAAATTCAAAATCTTTGCATTGTTGGTTGGACTATCACTAAAGAAGAATAATTAACCAAGATCCCTTGGGTCCTGAAGAAAACATACAACAGGTTAAGGTCAACATTGATTTGAAACTTGTTGTTAGTTCCCAACTTATTGAATTGCTAAAGGAGTTCAAAGACATCTTTGCATGGACTTATAAAGACTTGAAGGGCATACCACTTGAAATAGCTCAACATTGAATTGAACTAGACACATCGATACCGCCTGCTAATCAAGCAAGGTACCGGTTGAATGCTAACTACATAACATGTTGAAAAGGCTACTTGCCTATCACCTATAGTTATAATGCTTAGAAAAAATGGAAAACTCAAAATTTGTGTGGATTTTAAAAAGCTTAATGCTACCATAAAGAAAGATCCATACATGTACCTTTTATTGATGAGGTTATTAATACTATAGCCGAACATGAGGTTTATACAAATTAAAATGGTTTTTATGGATACTAATAAATTTCCATAGCACCAAAGGACCAATATAAAACCACCTTTGTTATTGATTGGGGGGCTTTTGTATGGGTTGTAATGTTTTTTGGGGTCAAAAACGGACCACCTACCTATCAAAGGCCAGTCATCAAAGCTTTCCATGAATACATTGATGTATTCATGAATATCTTTTTAAATGATTTTATTGTTTTTAGTGACTTATCCACCCATATAGAAAAACTCATAAAGTATTTTCTAAAATGTAAATAGTATGGGATTAATTTGAACCTAGAAAAATGTGCATTTATGGTCTATCCTTGAACTATTCTAGGGTTCATAGTTTCTAAAGAAGGGAAGACGCCTGATTCTAAGAAAATAGAGGCTCTAGTCAAGATGCTAGTACCCAAAACACCTTAGGAAATTCAAGTGTTGAATGGAATGGCATATTTTTATAGATGTTTCATTTAAAAATTTGCCTCTATCATGGCACCAATTACCAAGTTATTCAAGAAAACTAAAGTATTCAAATGGACTACTAAATGTCAAACCGCTTGGGAAGACATAAAAAATTGGTACATTCAAGTTCCTATATTCATAAGTCCTAACTGGGAACTAGAATCTCATGTTCATATTAATGCATCTCAGTTAATAATAGGGGCAATATTGGCCTAAAACCCAACATGTAAAGTCAATCAACATGTTATGTATTAATCAAGACTACTAAGTTCCATTGAAAAAATTTATATTATTATAAAAAGAGAGGTTTTAACTACAATCTATGCCTTACACAAGTTTAGGCATTACATGTTAGGCAACAGGTTCACATTCTATGTAGATCATATGGCTTTAGTATATTTAGTTAATAAACATTAGAAGAAAAATTATCATTTGTGAGTGGTCTTTATGACTGCAAACTAGTTGCAAATGACACATATGACTAAAATTGAAATAACAACAAATGACTAGTCAAAAATGATTACTAGTCAAAAATGACAGATGAAGTATTCTACTGTATGATATGCGTATGTGCTTCATCTACATCTACCCACTTGATGCCTACAACTACCAATTCAACTAGTTTGTGACTATAACGTGCTTAACCAAATGATGGCACCTGGCAAATACACAACTAGTTATGACTTGACACATGGCAAGGCATAGATTATTTAGTGTATTTGCATCATTAAATAACATGATCTTTCCCTGCTATTCGATGGGGTCTATTAGATTACGCCACATGGAAATACTGAAATGTTCCAAGATGAACAAATCATGACACAATGCCACGTGTCACCTTCCAATAGGTCTTGTTCAATATCCAATGGTAATAAGAATGCCATGTGTCACGAATCAATGATGTGTATTCTTGATATTGAAGTTGCAAATGTGACTACATGAGCATAGTTGCAAATGAATAACCATCGCATGGCCATCAAATTGCGACGTGTACAACAATGTTTGTTGTGGAAAGTCCTATTAGGGTTAGGGTTCATATGTACATGAATCATGTGATGCCATGGGGCATGCATCCAATGGGACTTGTAGGATAGGTTTGAATTGCATATGCAACTACAAAGGCATAGTTGCAACCAATGGAGGATCAAACGATCACAATAGGCCACGTGTATGTGGTTGAATCACCACAGATTCTTGTATTAGGGTTAAGGTTTCATTGGCATTGCACACTATGGTGCCACATGTCGAAGGCAAATCAAATCACAATTGTAACTATTGTATTGTAGTTGAAGGCATAATTAAATTGATGACATCCAAATTGCCACAGTTGCCTTGATGGTCCATTTCGTGCAATAACTAAGGTTGCATTTTGGGCTCAATATGCACGTGTGTGTTCCACGTGGCTATTAGGTGGTTGGAATCTATGTAGTTGCAAATGTAACTATATTGGCTTGCGACTATGATTTGAAGGCTCAGATTTTTAGACATGTATACCTTGCAAACCGTCAATTTAGGGTTAGGGTTTGGATCAATTGTTAGTGCATCTAACTGTGCATCCTATGTCTTTCCATGTTTCCAACATGAAACAAGTGGAAACATTGAATTAGAGTTAACGTTAAGGTTTAGCTAGTTGTCAATGCAACTATATTGGCTTGTGACTACGATTTGAAAGGTTAGGTTTGCACATGTGTATACCTTGCAAATCTTGAATTTAGGGTTAGGGTTTGGATTGATCATCAGTGCGTCTAATCACACATCCAACATCCTATCAGGTGTCATGTGTGAGACAAGTGGAACTATTGAATTAAGGTTAAAGTTTAGCCAAGAATGAGATACATTTATGGTTACTAGTTAGATAAATGTGGGATTTAGGGTTTAAGTTTGAGGGTTATTGATGTTTTTGCAACTAGATTTGCAACACCTTTGATTGAGTATTAAGGTTTTGTGAGCATGCAAATGATTGATTTTGGATTAGAGTTTGCTTGCTTGACCATGAGTTGAAATACAATGCATCGAATGTCACAATTTGGTGTAACACATAACTAAGTTATGCATTTCCCAATTGTAATGAAAAACACACCACCCTCTTGCAAAATATGCAATTGTTCACATTGTGCATAAACCTATGCTTTCACACATCTTGGCCATGAAGGGTGGAAACCAAAAAAATTAATGGTGTTCTAACTACAGCAAATCATCTGCACCAAAAGTTTCCAACTAATGGATGTTGGATTCAATTATACATTTGAGGCATTCTAATGACACTACCTTTGCCACATGAAACACCTTTCGCAAACAAGATTACTACCCTTCACATCTCTAAGCTCTAACTATGTGGGGTCATCATTCAGATTGGGCATTTGCAATGTAGTGTTGCCCTTGCCTAACACAATTTTTGCAAATTGCATTCGGAACTAGCCTTTTCCAACGGGCTTCCCATGGTGGACACATCCATTTCCTCCAATGCCTAGTATTAGGCCTTTCCCAACAACTTTTGATTCGCGATCAAGATTACATAAGAGCATTAACTTTCTGACTTTAAAGTGCACATCAACAAGGGTAAGGAAAGTTCATGGGTATTTGGAGGTTCACATCATTCAACTATAGAGGATCCAATGCTTTCTCCACATGTTATGTGTCATCCATCATCATATACAATCCACATGTTCCCACCCCATCACACTATTATCTTCATGCACAAAATGAAGATGTACCTAGCAATTTTGGGTCAATGAGAGGTATTTACTTGTTACCATCCCAACTTGCCTATTGCAATCCCCAGCTTGGGAACACTATAATGATGTCTAGTTGTTACACTTGGTTGAAGCACATGCACATTCTTTTTCTTCACCTTTTGTCAATCAGGAAGCCCCAACATTGTTCCCCATCAAGAACATGCCCAAAAAAATCTCAATTCAATAGTGCCATGCGTAAATTAAACTGCCTACTAGGTTTGTTGGAAGCCTTTAATTGGGTTGTTTATTGGGACACATGCTACTCTACCAAGCAATATACCAAAACAAGCAAATTAGAAAAACATTATATGCAGACTAAACTTGTGTCAAGCAAGAGCCACCAAGAATATACCTTGCCATCTATGGCTTGCTCACTACAACAGCTTGTTGGATTAGTTGTAGTGCAAGAAGCTCTAATTGGTTCTACTTCTAACATATCGACCTCTTCTACCAAAACATAGTTGACCTGATAACCTTTAAGCATGTGAAAAACCTACTGCACCACCTTGTTCATTGTTGACATTGCATGGGCATGACCGTTTGTTTATGCATTCCTGGTAACACTAACAAGTACCGGGTTTTGTTCACCAATATTGGTGTGGCTTTGGTTACAACAGGTTCTTTGTTGCCATTAACCATGTGCATTCCTGGTAACACTGACAAGTACCGGGTTTTGCTCACCAATATTGGTGTGGCTTTCGTTACAACAGGTTCCTTGTTGCCACTAGCCATGAACATTGCATATGCTTCCACGACTCTTAAAGTCGTTGGTAATTTTGCTTGGGGTAATCATTCCCCAAGGTGTTCGAGCAATTGATTCATGAAGGTCATGATATATTGCTTAGTTTATCAATGCCCCTTTCATTTTCATTGCAGACTTCTAGGACCTTTGCAACCTCCTTTGGAAGTTGTTTTTCAAGGGCAATGATCCTTGAAGAAAGGTTGGCAAAATATGATGTTTGCCACATACCCATCCAACCCCCATATTATCTAGGCATTTAGTAGCAACCCCCAATTTTATGAAGTCCACAAGAAACATGGATTGGTGTTCAACAATGAAATGCATTCACAGGTTTGCCACCAAAGTCCATGTTCACAATAACCATTTCTAATATTGATGGGCTCTATTGATGAATATTTTTTTATCACATTACATCAATTGTATAAGATTATTAGTGGAAACTTCTATGATTACTTTCATATATAGCAGATGGTTACATGTGGTTCAATGTGCCCAAAAAATAAGGTAAACAATGTGTCTTACAAGTTTTTTTTGCGCCTACCTTGCTAGCACGACCATAGCCATTGATAGTACTGTAACCAAAAAGGAGAGGGACCCAAAACACCAATTTGAACCCTCTCGGGATCTCACTCTGACAGAATGAGGATCAGACGAACACATCTCGGAGAAATGTCACAACAACATACAGACAGATGGATGCACACAATGGATTTATTACAAAGGAAAAGAAGTTCCTTAGAGCTCCTGCCGACGCAGCTCCTGCACAGAATCTCAAGTACCCAAAACACAGAGTTCGCATACCACACAGATCCCCCTCGATGCTACAGATCTCACCTTAGACCTTCAACACTCACTCATACACCATCTACACCTGACTTCCCAGATTCATGAGCTTGGCCTTGCTAGTCACTAACGCAGCGGAAGAAAAATCAGCAACCAGCTATCCCTTGCGCATTCCTCTGCATTCTCCCCAAAAACCCTTTTTTTTTTGTTTGTCTCCAGAATTTTTCGATGTTTCTCTCATACACCTCCTCTTCCCTCACTCCAAGCTTGCATTCGAAGCCTCGCCATCCCGTTACGCCGTCCTGGCGCCACCATCACATCACGTCCTAGTCGGTTCCATCCTTCCTCATCATGGCCAGCCGCCATTCCCCTAGTACCTCACCACATTCATCACCCAAAATGCAACCTCCCATGCAACCCATGCAATAAAGGAGCGCCGTCATCAAATTACGGCTGATTAATCAACAAGGAAAAACCATCAACATCTCAAGCCGCCATACTACTATGGGGACCTAAAGTCACACCACAGTACCATGACACCCATGATTTCAGCCTTTTTTTGTGTTTCCTCTCCTTGCTAGTATTCCACAAGTTTTTCCCATTCATCTCTTTCCACTCCCATAGGACATTCTTGCTACCCTCCTTTTACATACAACTTTTTTAAATGATTATGATCCCCTTTCATAAAACACCTCACACAGTCCTTGAACCCTCTTTCATTAAACTCCTAGTGAAAGTACTTAATGTCGCAATCCTAACATTGGGTTCATGATTAAGTGTGAAGTGCAAGGCCCATGAGGTTGAGAATGTGTTTAGGTGTGAAACACACTTTCACAAATGGGGGAAATTGCAAAGGATGGAGCCCAATGACTTTCAAGTGCACTTTCATTTTGGGAGTTGCATTTGTGTGGGATTTGTGAATGTTCAGAACCTTGGCTGGAAAGGCAGATAAGCACCAAATTGAACCCCCATGACACAATTAAAAAGATCTTGAAGCACAAATGCTTAAATTTCCCTTGTATTAATCATTTAGACCTTATTTGCATGAATTATGATCAAAAGAAGAGGCAAAAGTCAAATTGGGAATTTAACTCCCGACCACAAATCCCTTGAAATCAAGGGTCAAATGAAATTTAATTTGGATGTGTTACACACCGTTAAAAAGATCATTTTCAAGGCTTTAAGATATTACCCTCATGTTTTCAAAAAAAACTTAAATTTAAAAAAAAATGAGTGTCTAAAGTTTTGGGACAACAAGAGTCCCAGTTTTGAAACTCCCACTTGAGAGTCTCGAAGAAAAGTGACATTTGGATGTAATCCCCATAGAGAAGCACATAGTATATTATAGGGAGTGGAGTGGTGCCTCCTTTTAAAGGTTGCGGGCCGTGTAAAGCTTGTGCTTGAGGTTGTCCTTAGTAAGTCCATCACACCACTTTCATTTAACTTGCACTAATCCCCTTTTTTTCTTGGTTGTGCAGGTTGATCTCATTTTGAACTCTTGCTTGTGAATTCATCCTAGTCCCATCTCTTACCTCAAAAGTGCTACAAGTTAGGGAATGTGGCCCAATTCTTTTCTTTTTATGTTGTTTCACTTTGGTACTCACATTTGGGTCCCTTAAGGAGTTTGGGGGCACGTCACTCAAAATTTTCATCCATTTGATGGTGAAACTTTGCCATGTCAATAAGGTTCTATTTACTTACCTTCACCACTACCATGTTCAAAAGGTGGGGTGTTAGCCTGCATTTCATTAAGTCCATAAAGATATTCACAAGTCACAATTGATACATGTAATATTCAAACTCATGTATAGGTTGTTAAGATAGTCCATCAATTTGTATAATACATTCAAACTCCATAAGCATATGTATATATAAATCAAGAATGTACTCACCTGACAAATTGTCAAACAATCCATGGAGTTTGAATGTACTATACAAACAATATGTCATCTATTTGAAGACTAACTTATATATTCAACAGAAGATAATTAAATGAAATTTGACTATAGTGTCATATTATACACTATACATATTAATATTATATAAGTCAAAATTCGGTACATATGTAGAGATAGAGAGGTTGTACTCACGCAAAGAACACTATGTCCATCTATTACAGTAAAATCACATTCAATTCATGGGCATAGCTCTAACTTATTCAATGATAGTCATGTATAATTACAACGATTACAGAATGAAAATGCAAACTTTGAAGCTGCAACTTCACATCTTGGACTTGGTCTTTGCCAAAGCATTATCAAACAATCAAGCAACTAGAAAAAATAAATCCAGAAGCTAACGTAAGTTGAGAAATTCTCCATGGGAATGATTTGTGTTCAAGTCCACAAGTACAATTGTTTTCAACATACATTCTGTAAGAGACTTCCCTTGACAAAATGCTTCTTGACAAACCTCCCTTGACCAGTGCTTCTTGATTTGTATCATTGCATGTAAAGATTGTTCCCAACATAAGTTGCTGAAATATGTTCTACAGGTGCCTCTGGACACACTTTTTAATTTCCAATTATAGACATCTACAAGGTGTGGGAATAGATTGGGATTGAATTATACTCTTCAATGTTTTCACATTTGTCACACTTATAGGCACACTATCATGAGCACATCTTGTATATCTAAATCCTCCACTTCTTTTATAAGAGAGCATATCCCCAAGATCTGCAACCTATCAGTACTTCAAAAAAATTGAGAAACTTAATATTGACATGAAGTTTGTTAGTAATCTTGAAATAGAAGAGAATGATTTTGCATTCAAAGATCAAAAAAAGATGCAAAACAAAGAAGTTCAAAATTCTGGACAAATCACTAACACCACTGAATTTTTGAATGTGTCTAGCAAGTGCATTGAGTGAAGTCCTCTTTGCATTCATTTCATCTAGATCTCTGTTCGTAGCTGATTTCATACATGCACCTCCCACATTTCCTTATGGTTGTTGCCCTATTGCCCTAGAAGATAGAAAAGAGGAGCACCTATATTCAAGACAAGGCATTGGACCGTTGCATCAACCTTATGTGACTACCAATGTTGTCAGAATTGACTATGCATAATTAGGCATAAGTGCAAATTAACCACAAACATAATGCCACTACCAAAACCTCCATAAATACCAAAACCAGTTCTACCAAAATCAACCCATGCACAAGCAGTAACGTAGTACAGATGACTAATCAAGTAGCTGATTAGGCACAGAAATTCAAATTTGTGATGCACAAGTTTGAGCTTTTACAAACAGTCAATTAGAAGACTAATTTTTTCCTTTGCTGGCTCGATTTCCAGCATGTGCAGCTCTAGTAGTCTTTGCAACAGAAACCATTTCATTAATGTTAGTGCTGGTTCCCCTCTTTGATGGTGATACCAATTTTTCACTCCTAGGTCTACCTCTTGTAGTTGTCTGCTTGCAAACAATAGAACCCCTTTTTTTTTGGAGGGTGGTTCATGAATTTTCATTACCCTCTAATTCCTCCTCACCCTCTTCTTCAACCTCTTCCTCTTCATATTCACTCAGTTCTGATTGTTCATGCTCATTACCATCTCCCTCATGGGCATATTCTTTGTTTGTTTCATGGCCAAATTCTCCATGAGGCTTCATCAGCGCCTTCTTTACATTGGAAGTTATTGCACATTGTTGAGCCTCCTGCTTTCAGGCAGAACTTGACATCTTTTGGCCAACTTTGCATTTACTTGGACTGTTCACTTCAGAATCTACTGCCCCCTTGTTGGGCAAAGTTGTCAAATGAATACTGTCCACACTTGGACTGGCATCTAAAGTGCAAGTAGGGCTTGCAATTAGAGGCTGGAATTGTCCAACTTTATTTCCTAACAGATGTGTGTTTGCAAATGACATTGAAGCACATTCTTGCTGATCTATGGCAAAGAACCCTGCAAAATAGATCACAACATCATAATCAAAAAAAGATTAATATACACAATTCATGGAAAACACATACAACATGCCTACATCTAGTGACAACAAGTATAATAAAAGTGACTTGAATTACACACAGAAGTTACAAGTACTTGAAGTAAACATGCTATGAAAAATTATAGACTCCATTCAAACCCCATAAGCAAATTTACACAACTAGTCAATAACAATTACCTATGTAGACTATATGTACATTTCAATAGACTTTCAATGGACTTTGCTGTCCATCCATTAGAATGAAACTACATCAAACTTCATAGGCATATACATATACAAGTCCAGGGTCAATACATAAAAAAACTAGTCTTTCACATAGACAGTTTCAATCTTTTATAATCCATCCATTGCAACACATAGACTTAGCATAGTCTGTCTTAGCACATACTGTCTCAACACATGGATTGTCTCAACATTTTATAATCCAGATCCATTAACATATAATTAGTACATTATGAATCCTTATAGGAATAATTAAAACAACTCAATAGTCACTATGTAAGTATAGATGTATACTCACATAAACTATTAATCATTCTGCAGTATGTATCCATAAACACATTAGTACATTTAGATTCCATAAGCATATGTATACAACAAGTCAACACTCATTGGACCTATAAAAATAATGTACTCACACATATACAGACTAAGATTGTACATACATACAGACTATTAAAGGACTCTACAATCCATCCATCATCTTATTTATACATTCCAACTCCATAATTGCATATACAAAAGAAATGAAGAGCACCATCTATGGAGACAATGTAAATGCATAGACTATCAAAGCACTATACAGTCCATCAACTATCACCTTCATACATTCAGACAACATACTTGCACATATAAGAGATTTCTAGAACCAGTATCTATGGAGATTATGTACTCATACAAACTATCCAAGGACTCTGCAGTCCATCCATTACCACATTAGTACATTTAGACTACATGCTTGCATGTATAAAAGAAATAAAGAGCCACTATCTCTAGAGATAATGTACTCACACAAACTCTCTAAGGACTCTACAATCTATCCATTACCACATTAGTACATTTAGACTACATGCTTGCACATATAACCTCGGTGAAAAGCCACTATCTATAGAGATAAAGTACTAACACAAACTCTTCAAGGACTCTGTAGTCCATCAATTACCGCATTAGCATATTCAGACTCCATGCTTACAGATATAAAAGAAAGCAAGAGCCATTATCTAAAGAGATTATGTACTCAAATAGCTTTTCAAAGCATTATGTAGTCCAACCATTAACACATCTGTACATCCAGAGTGCAAGACAAGAAACAGAAATGCAACATGCAAGCAAGATTTACACACACATCACAACTATAGAATCATCAATTGTCTATGGTGACTATTGTACATCTAAGTGAACCATTTGACAAAAAAAAAGTCATGCTGTGAACGCAATTCATACAATTTCCATTATAAAGATTGTTGCCATTTAAAATTACAGACTGTTTTTTACTACAGGTACAAGTTGAAAATGTAGAAGTTGGTAAGAATTAAGGGCACCTGGGTTGCTGGCCACTTCATAAATGGCAGTGCACTTTTGACCTCCAATCTCCATGTTGTCAAGCCCTGGTTTACTTATACCATTACAGAGCCAACAACTATCATGCATCTCTTTAACACATAATGGATCCACACACTTTGTGGATGTGCTGAAATGGACCATTGCACACCATGGATGATATAGGTGCTTGCAAGATGCTAAGGTCCCTGCCCGTATTGGTTCAAAGGATAAACCACAAAATGAACAACCACCTACCCAAATGCAAGATTGGAGATCACATGCATCAATTGTGGTTGTAAGCTGGGAAGGAAGAGGGATGCTCAATGATGATTTTGGCAAACCCCTCTGGACCTTTCTGACAAGTGCTCACACACCAGTCTGATGGCACTTTGCAAACTTGAGATTTTCTTCTATTTTATAAATTTTGCTTGTTTCTCCATCAGATAATTTTGACACATGTTCATATTTTGCATTCCTACATCTGCTAACAACTTAAAGGCATGCACCACACCCCGCTGAGCATCTACTGCCCTCTGTGCTTATGCTTTCACCTTTGTAGAGTCACCATCACCTAAATCCTTTAATTTTGTAACAAATACATCCAATTGTTGTTTGGCATCATGTAGCATGTTCTTGTGATCTTCCATTTGGCTACGAACCCACACAATTGAAATCTTTGTAACTTCCTTGCCCTGCTCCACCACAGATATGGATGCTTTCACCTCCTTCAGCTTCTTCTGTGCATACTCTACGTACTGAAGAAGCTCCTCCAAGACACCTAGATCGTAAACACCAAAACCCCCAAAAAAACTTGTGTTATCATTTTAACCCTAAGTTTGGTCCAATTTTTGAAATGTAATGCAAGTTGCAGCAACTTGATTTCCAAAGGTTCAACAAACTTGTGTAATCTCAACCCTAAACTTTGACAAACTAAAATGCAGTAGCCAGAAGTAAGAAAATCCAAAAACAATTCAAGCAAGATTTAGGTTTACAGTACTCACCTCCTTCTCGGGCTGCAGCTTGAGCTCGAAAGTCCTCATGCTCCAAATCATCAAATTCGCTGCTGCCAACTTCATCATCGCTGAGCAAAGAGTTTGCATCCGCAGACGCACGGGATGCACATGGCTTGCGCCTTTCTTGTTCAGCATCTGTCCATTCAGCATATCCTGCCCAATTCATCTTCCATTCTTTCTACTCACAAACAATCCCTTTTGCCATTCCAAATGAAATGAGTCGTGAAGCTAGAACACAGGGTTTCTGATGAACAATCATGAACAAGGTTTCGACCTCTGCTATCAACACAAGGTCTTCGCAATGAGTATAACTATAACCATTTCGGTTCACAACAAGACCAAAAACCTTTGTGGCCTCTTCTAAACTCAAGTCTCTTGGAATCCT
>Ga0209611_10002712_pt1 | contig 31049 bp, 29 predicted proteins | sample S1TSphgellanicum_3_FD_187693 | JGI IMG/M metagenome (GOLD analysis project Ga0209611, IMG submission 187693) | Host-associated microbial communities from peat moss isolated from Minnesota, USA - S1T2_Fc - Sphagnum magellanicum MG (SPAdes) (version 2) | ecosystem: Host-associated > Plants > Peat... | reverse complement strand
TTGATCCATATCATCACGATGTGGGTTTTTTGGTCATTCCTTGAGTTCCTTCTTGACGTTAGTAACCCATGTATCTTCCTTAGTTGCCATCTTGATGTCCCTGACAAGGTATGAACCTGGGAAGGTGCTGATTGTTGCTACAACTCGAAATTGCTTGGGCTTGAGTAAGGTCTGGGTCTGCTGGCCGTAGGCCTCATCCCCCGTTCGAAGCTCATATTCTGAGCATCAAGATAGTGCGTCAGCCTTCCTTTGTTAGGTGTCGGGCTAATACTGAATCTCAAAGTCGAAATCAGCTAGGAAGATAGACCAGCATGCCTGGTGACGATTCAAGGTCTGGGTAGTCATGAAATACAAAAGATTCTTGTGATCTGTTAGAACTTGGACTCGATGCTGAGCTCCGGCAAGATATGGTCTCACTGCTCAAATGCTATGATGATTGCCATGAGTTCCTTATCGTAGACTTGGTAGTTGATTTCGACACTGGTCAACTTCCGTGAATGAAAGCAACCGGATGCAGCAACCCATCTATTCCAAATTGAGATAGGATAGCTCCCAAGGCAAAATCCGAAGCATCCGTTTCCACAATGAATGGCTTGGCAGGGTCGGGATGTATCAAGACTGGTGCAGAGGTGAATGCCATTTTGAGAGTATCAAAAGCAGCCTGGGCCATTGGATTCCACGAGAAGGGCTTGTCCTTGCAAGTCAGGGCTGTTAACAATGTTGTGATCTTGGAATAGCTTTTGATAAACCGACGATAGAAATTGGCAAATTCTAAGAAACGTTGAACGTCCTTGACCGAGGATGGAGTAGCCCAACACTGGATGGTCTTGACCTTCGACTTGCCCACAAAAATGCCATCTAGAAAGATCACGTAGTCGAGGAACGCCACTGAAGACTTGTCGAATTCACATTTTTCCAACTTGGCGTATAAGCCATGCTCTCGTAGTGTCGCAAGCACCAATCGTACATGTTTGTCATGGTCTTCCTAGTTCTCGGAAAAGATTAAAATGTCATCCAAATAGACCACGACAAATTCGTCCATGTACTCCCGAAAGATATCATTCGTCAGATGCTGAAAGATTACGGGTGCGTTAGTGAGGCCGAAGGGCATGACCGTGTATTCGAAGTGGCCGTAGCGTGTGCGGAAAGTTGTCTTCCACTCATCACCGGGGCGAATCCTGAGCAAGTTGTAGGCTCCACGAAGGTCAAGCTTGGTGAAGATCTTCCCGATACGTAGCCGATCCAGGAGGCTTGAAATCAAGGGCAAGGGATATTGATTCTTTTTGGTTATCTTGTTGAATCCACGATAATCCACACAAAGTCGAAGGGAGCCATCCTTCTTCTTAACAAACAGAATTGGGGTGCCGGCTGGAGACTTGGAATGTTGGACAAACCCCTTGGCAAGGTTTTCAGTAAGGTAATCACGCAGGGCTTGGAGTTCCGGTTCCAATAGGCCATAGATAGGACCAAAGGGTGGTGAGTGTCCTTCTTCTAGGTCAATTGGGCAGTCGTGTGGATGATGTTCGGGGAGCTGATCAGCCTTATTCTTTTCAAAGACATTAGCAAAGTCCTTGTACTTCTTGGGGAGTTTGACAGGTTTTGGTTTTGATTGGGGGTTTTTGTTGTTGACTGGGTTGACATGGATGGCGAAGACTTGAAGATTCTTGGCAGCCCGATAGAAAGGTACTACTCCATCAAAGAAGATCCATACAGGGTTGGTTTTTTGGGCAAGATTCTTGACAGGATTCTTGACAAGACAAGGTTTGGTTTTGGTCACCAGGGGGTTCTTGACTGTAGGACTTGACAAAACAGACTTGACAAGATTGGAATTGGTTCCGACCCTTTTTGGGTTCTTGACCACAGGGTTCTTGGCATGACTTGACAGGGTGTTTTTCTGGGCTTTGGGTTCTTGAGAGGTGCACCGTTATGTGCTAAAGGTGAGGGTTTTGGATTGCCAATCGATGATAGGGTTGTGCGCTTCTAACCAAGGCAGACCAAGGATGACAGGATGGTGAGGGGTTGAGATGATGTTGAGAACAATCTTTTTCGCATGCTTGCCAATACAAAGTTCCAGAGGGGTTGTCTCATGTGTGATTGCACCGGAAGCGATGGTTCTCCCATCATTAACCTCCACCGGAACATGGGTCAACTTCTTGACCACATGAATATTGTGTTGGGCGACAAATGTTTGGTCGATGAAAGAAGAGGTGGCGCCGAAGTCCACCAATGTTGACACTTGTGGTATTGTTTCTGGAATATGAATGATGTCCACATGCTGAGTGAAGCTGGGACTGGGACTAACGGCTAAACATGAGCCTTTGCAAAGGTGGTGCTGGGTGAGATCTAGTCGCACGGCTCCTACTGTGACTAGATGTTCTTGTTTTCCAATACTTGGGGAGTTTCCACAGCTTGCACTTGAAGTTTGACAAGCTTTTGAGGGCACTAGTGAGCTATGTGCCCTGGGTTGCCACAGTAGAGGGACAAGTTGTTTGTCCGTCGGCGAAGTTTCTCGGCCTTTGTCAGAGGTTTGAACTTGGCTGCGTCAATCTGCATTGAGGCAGGTTCGAAAGAGGTAGGTCGGGCAACTGTTGTTGTTTGGGGAACTAAGGGGAGCGTAGTAGGGCAATTGTTCCAAAGCTAGGCATTGGAAGTAACTTTCTTTTCCTGGTGACGTTCGAACAAACGATTGTCACACCGAATTGCCTGGGTGATGGCTTCATTGAAGGAAAAAGGGTCTAGGAGTGTCAACAAAAGATCTTGAACATCGTCACAAAGCCCATAGCGAAATTGATCAATCAAGGCAGCTTCTCCCCAGTTGATGTCGCAAGCAAGCTGCCTGAATTATGAGGTGTAGACGGTGGCCGAACGTGTCCCTTGCTGGAGTTAATGCAACTTGTTAGCTGAAGTCCTGGCCTTGTCACTGTCCCCAAACACTACTTCAAATTCCACCATAAAAGCGTCGAAATCTTGTAGGAGGGGATGATGTTTCCAGGATGGGAGCAAACCATGTTGCAGCTGTCCCAGTGAGTAGGGTTCCAACAAATCCTACACAAGTGGTGTCATCCAAATAGCGACGAGGGTGTAGTTGAATGATCAGGCGTACCTGGCTGACAAAGCCTTGAAATTTGGGGCGTGTTCCATCGAACTTTTCTAGCAGGCTGATCTTGGGCTGGGGCGACCATTACAAAGGTAACGGGTACTGGGGCAAGAGGTTGTGGTTGATCCTACATGCGGTTCACTGAGTTTCTGAGCGCGACATTTTCTTGTTGAAGGTGCTGAAGGGTGGTGAGGATTTGATTGAGGTTGATGTTTGATTCCGAATTGTCCATGGTGGTAGTTATTGATGATAATGATGAGGTTGAAGGTTGCAGGGAGGCTTGAGGTCTAGCAAAAGTCTTGTTATGGTGCTATTGCATTCGGCTCTGATGTGATTTTTGCCTCTGGATTCGATGCAAACGGTGGCGGTTCCGAACTAAAGCAGCAAAAATTTCAGGAAAATGGATATGATCTTGTCTGGAATTCGGATGCGACGGCGCTCAAAACTGCAGCAAGCTAGAAGAAGAACGCAACTTCTGCAAATGTCGGTCTTCAAATTCCTATGAAAATCGATGAAGGAGCAGTGAGCAAGTTTGATCTTCCAGCGCCTGTGAAAATTACTGTAGTTAGCAATTCCAACTCTGCAGAAGCTAAAAAAGAAGAAGATGTGACTGAGCTTAACGTTGGCACAAATGGATTTCTATGGCAAGCTAGTGGAGATGCATCTGGCAAGCCACAAGAATAAGCAAAAAAAACAAGTCAAACGCTGATCACCCGGCTGTAGAAGATTATGAAGAACAATAACAATAGGCAGATAAGAAAGAGGGCATGATGGCGAGGATGATGGAAAAACTGCCAGGACATCTGCACCACCATTGTAACAACAACAACAAAACTTTTATAGATCCTGTTGTTGCTAGTGATGACAACGACAATGAGGCTACTGATTCCGAACAGAAGAAGGAATAGACCAAACTGTTATGGACCGGATTAGTGCGAAGCAAAGCAAAGAAACCTGGCTACAACCAAGCGGGGAAATATAAGACAAGACAAGACAAGATAGGACAATACTAGATGACTAAAAGCTCTATTGATCCATCAATTGGTGTTGGTCTGCTAGAGGGCTATCCCCCAAACCATCTCCTTTTATAACCCTGAACCATCCTATCTTGAGATGCCGAGACGCAGCTGCATTGCCGAGACGTGGCTGAGACGTGGTTGCACTGTTGCACTTCTAAGACGTGGTTGCACTCCTGCACTTCCGAGATGTGGTTGCACTGCTACATTGCCGAAATGTGACTACACTGCTATACTGAGACATGGCAGCACTGCTGTACCCTACTTTTGTGTTGTCGGATCCAGGCCATGACACCTATTGATTAACTAGTTCTATGTTTGATTGAAGGACCACCCAATTTGCTACCTAAATTGCCAAAACAACTTCGATATTTCCAAATTTTAGTTATTGAAGTAGTTATTAAAGTAGGCATTAGAAATTTAGTTGCAATAGAATATCCCATTCAAGGATAAGCTAATGAAACCTTTGAATAAGAATTATAAGGACATAATTCCAAATAGGAAGGAGGAAGATGTTATAGGCTAAACAAAAAAAAAAAAATTGAATTTTGTGCCTTTAGTAATCATTAGTCTATCAAATTGGCAACTTTTGAAAAGGCAAACTTGGCATAATATTAATCATAGGACAATGACCTTTGGAAAAATCATTTATGAGATCGGCATGGGGTACCAAGCATAATCATGAACAAGATTACCATTAGGGTAGATCGACCGGTGATCGAACATTTAAGTGCTTAGGGCAAGTCAGATCCAAGGGGAAGGCTTCATTGTTTCTATTGTCCAAAAAACTTAAACCCCTCCTCTTGGCGCATCTAACACATTTATAATTGTTGAAAATGGATTAGAAATGAGAAAGGTACAACCCCTAAAATAAAGGGGGTCAAGAACTAAAAAAAAAACCAATAAACAATACAAAGGCTGGTTCCCGAACATCCAAAAAATTCCTTGTATGACGCTTTGTTGCTAAAGTTCAAAGATGATTTATAGGACTTCATGTGGTGCTCCTATAACACTTTAAATCATTTAAAATGAGGAAGAAATAAGAAAGTTATAAGGTTTGAAATTAGGAAAGGTCCAAAGAGAAGAAAAAAGAAAAATAAATAAATTTGTAAGTTGTAAAAAAATATTTTTCTTCTTGTTATTTTCTCATTACTCCTTTTCCTTTACACTTCAAAAATTTGATTTCTAGAGAATGAAGTAGTGCTCCTATCACATTTTAAATCACTCAAAATGAAGCACATATGATGGAGATATAAATTGATCATAGGTAACTGATTGGTGATGGGTCAATCTACCCTACCAAACCCCTTTGGTAGCCCTTAATAAAGGGAAACACCTTTCTAGCAAGTATTTAAGGAGACTTAAATTGTCGTTTTGAAAGATTTTTTTTTATCACTCTAATGTTTGAATTTATATTAAATAAATAAAAAATCATATTTTCTTTCCATACTATCATGTTGTGTTAACATAAGTTGATTATCTTTTGTTGTTTTTCTTTTTTTTTGGGCGCTTGATGTTGTTTCAACCCTAGAACCAAATTTTCTTCATAACATGGAGGATTATAATAGAATAAACACCAATTTTGAATTAGTATGGAGTTATGAGTATTTTTCATTGTTTAGCAAAAACCAATTGAATCATGCATCTTACAATTTCTATTTGAAATTCTATATCTTACATATTGTAAGTTTTTTCTTGTGTTATTTTTAAATTTTTTTGTAAAACCTTTGCAAATACATTTGTTTTTAATTTTTTTTAGTTTAATTTAAATCAACCGTTTGGTAATTTCCACTTAGTCATTTATTTGATCCTATGTAATAATCTTTGTATAATTATCATCACATACACAACACATTTCAACTTTCACAAGCATCATAATGAAACTAAAGTGATATACAATTACATGTTAACATTTACCATCAACATTAACCATCTCTTTAGCTTAGCCATGACACCTTTTAACAATGGAGACCAAAATACGTTCATGGCACAAACATATCTCTTGTTTTTAATTATTACCTTCAAAGTGTGATTAGTTATTAGCTTTGAATTTGCAAGCATACCTTGAAAATTAGGTTTTCCTTGCTAAAACTCAAACCTTAGACATAGAACCCCATAGGGGTATACCCCCAAAAACATTTACCAAAAATTGATGTAAGGTGATAATGGTATAGTTTTGCTTGCTCATGGTTATAATACATTTGAGCTCCATGTTGTTGCACATGACTAGTGACAATCAGCTATTTTATTTTTATCTTATGTTTTCATATAGTTTTCAATAATTCATCATTATTTATGTCAATGTCAAATTTAATTTAAATTTATATACATTTCATGGACAAAATAATTTATTTTTTCATATCTATTTTGCTGGATATGGAAAAAGAGTGAGATAATTATAAAATGGAGATAGTTATTAGTAAAGATAGGAGATCGTTATTAAAAAAGTTAATAAGAAAAAAAATCAATTAAGAAAGAAAGAAAATACTTAAGCTTGAAAATTAGATAGTTATTTCTAAAATTGTCTTTGTAAATGGTGTATGGACAATCATACGAAGAATTCCCAAAAATCCTCTCTATACAAGTTCCAATTACTCATCACTGGAATTAGGGGTTAACATTTTTACCCTTTAGAATATGGTATAAGTGAAAAAAAAAATACCCTTCCAACTCTAAAATTCAAACACAAGACCATTTGTGGCGGCAAAGTACAAAAATGACTTTGAAAACAAAAACGGTACGTAAGGTAAGGAATAAAGTAAGTTACGTATGAAGAATAGCCTTTGCCACTAGGCCAAAACAAAAATATCTGCATTTACCACTAGGCAAAGACCTATTGGGTGGGTGTCTAGTGTCATAAGTACTTTTGCAGAGATTAATATGGATCCGAAAAAGGACAAGAAAAAATCATCGCCCTTCCCAGGTGGATGCTAAATTCCCAGTACCCTTTTTCAGGTTTGAAGTTTGAAGCTTTTGTTTTTCGCAGCACATTTTGCAGTCGTCCGCCAATGTGAACGTCACAGCTGGATCGGTGATTTGGAAGTTGACCACATTCCAACTCGCAACGTGGCATCTTCATGTTAAATCCATTAGGCTAACGGCCATTGGCTTGATGCGCGTGAAAAAAGAGCTGTGCAAGGTGGCCAAGGCTCATTTGCCAATGCCAAAGCTACTTGGAGGAATCTTATTGGTTTGACGCTGAAAAAGTGATGTGTCGTGTCCACGAGGGCTGCCTAGTCAGTCCGTTCCCGCAAATCTTCCTTTTCTGGGTTTCTCGGGCAGGCTGCAATTAAGGGGGCCCCATAAACCAAAAACCAAAATTAAAAAAATGGACCCCGCCCATGTGTCGGTTTCCATAAAATAAGAGGGGCAAAAGGCCTCTCGAATTTTGGCCCTCGCCCTATATTGCGGCTAATCATGGCGAAACCTCAAACTCGCCACACAAAAGAAAGAGAACCGAAGTCATCAGAGGTGTTGTCTTCGGACAAATCTGGTCGTTTTTTGAAAAAAAAATTGGGAAATTTTCGTGCGATTCTTTTTAGTGTAAAAACCACTAAAATTTCTATTTTGGGGCCAAATTTTCAATATAAAAAATCTGACCATAAAAAAAAACCTCTCTCTCATTAAATTACATCTAAATTTATGGTTCTTATTTATTATTATTAATAATTTCCTGGCGATTCGATCCACGGGAGTAACGCTGCCGTCTCGGCATCGACGTTCCTCGAAGTAATGACACGTGCCACAGGAAAGGAGTCACTCGAACCAGAATCAGCCCAGTTATTCGCCAATGAGATCTCCAAATCCCAACAACGTGTCGTTGTTCTGAAAGCGTGACGAACACGTGGGAGATCTTTTTAACACTGATAAGAGGTCCGAGGTGTCAGTGGACATGGCCTACTCTAGTCTGGCCATGACTAGTACAAAGTCGCATTCACCAGGTGGGAAAAGAACAAAGAACCAGTAAAAGCTCACTAAAATCTCTTGCGAGTGTGAAAGTGGCCCCCACCCCGCTCCTCCCTCCCTCCCTAGTCCTTTTGTGTGCAATGTCTGCGTTTTCTCTATAAAAGAGTGTGAGAAGAGAGTGATCGGAGGTTGGGGAATTGTATCTACAGCAGCGAGAACTCGTCTTGTTTGCTGAAAGAAAATTTCCAAGGAAAACTTTTGCAAATCACTTGCCAAGTGTTGCACCTTTGATGAGAAGTTAGAAGAAGGGAGAAACCCTTATTCATACGCTTTTGATTTTCATATCCACCACATAAATGAGTGAGTGGGGTAGCGGGTGATCCTTCTTAGAGTCTGGGATTTTTGCTTGAAGAATCGAAAGAGCAAGAGAGTAATTTTAATGTTTCTTTGTCTGATTCTGTATATAGAGAATAAGCTGGTTTATGGTTTTCGTTTTGCTGTTGAGGTGTGAGATTTTCTAGTGATTGATTGATTGATTGATTGAAGAATCCCTTTCTTCTTTTCGCATCAGTTTTGTTTGTGGAAGGGTGGGTCTTGTTTTGACCTTCTTAGAGATGCACGCGACATCATGAACTCCAGATAGAGCAATGCAGTAGGTTTGAGTTCAGGTTTGAAGAACAAAAAACATCATCTTTCACTTTTTTTGCAATCATCTTGCCGTGTGTAGTTTTGCAGTTTGAAGGTCAAAGACAACAGTAGCAGTATTTGTGCTGTTTATTTTCGTTCCTTTTTCTTTTCGAGATCGGTAGAGCTTTGCGAAGTAAAGAGTTCATTCACAAGCGACAGAAGAAGGAGAAGAAGGAGGAGACCGCTAAATTGTGCTGGAGCCAGTTGAATCTATTGTTGCTTCACAAACTTGAGGTTGTCTCATTTTTGTGGACAGTTTCTTGGCAACGAAACCTAAAGTTTGTTGTTCCAGGTAATGTTCTTACAACTCGATTTGCGAACGAATACATATAGCAGTTGTTGATTATTGCAGAATTCGCAAAGATCTCGACAAAATTGGGTTTCTTAGTATTCGAAATCTGCAATAATCAACTCTAGAAAATTCCCTTGTGAGTCTGTATTTTTCTAGAGCCACATTCCTGGATCGTGAGAAGCAGCTCTCATTTTTCGAGTGAAAAGGCTGACTGACTGCCTGCCTGCATCGAAAGGTTTCAGGAGAAGAAAGTCTTGTGTGTAGTGATCGCGGAAAGGGTGTGCCGAGTCGTTCTCATGGGTTCCAATGGTGCAATGCGCGTATATACTGCACATTATAAGCTTTTTTTGTGTATTCCAAGTCTTTTGGTGGTCATGGTTTTGGAAGGTTTTTCTTCTTCACAGAGGATGAAGAAGAAGCAGCACCAAAAGCTCATGTGGTGAAGAATTTGGAAGAACTTCGACTGCTGGGATTTGTAGACATTGTGTTCTGAGAAGCTTATTAGGGTTATTTTAGTACAATGTTTCTGTCAGAAGAAAGTATTGACAGAGAACTACTGGAGAACCTTCAACAATTTAGGGTTAGCTCACACAGCAAGTGTGGTGTGTCTGAAAGTCTTGGAATCAACGGGTCCTGTTTTCTTCATAAGAGAGATGGTGACAGGGATGATTGATCTACATGCAGAAAAATTTCTTCATGTTGGCAAAGAGATCATCAATCATGCTGTCCAGACAACAGCGACAGCGGTTGCCGGAGTTGTTGGATGTCACGAGTCCAGAATTGGGCCTACTTGATGAGAAAATGCTGCTGCTGGTGTTTAGAGCTGCGAATTGGGACCCTTTTTTGTTGTGCACATCAGCTCGGGTTTGCAAAAGATGGGCAGACATCTTGAAAAGAGTGATTTGGAAGGAGTTTTGTCTCTCGCGAGCTCCAAAGATGGTGAGCCATCTTCTGAGTGGTGGGAGAGATGGAGGCATACCTGGAGGCTGGGAGCCACTTGGGAAACTCATGTTCTATTGCCCTGGGTGCCATGCCAGCAATCATTTCATTGCCAAGACAATCCCTGGCCATTTTGTGTGGAAGACAAAGTTTTCAAGAACTTCAGGAAAGCAGTTCCTTGTTCCACAATGCCAGGCAGATATATTGTACATTTCTAAGATCTGTGAACACTTGGATAATGGGGATGACGACGACTTAGGATTGTACCGTGGGATCTTTAGAGCTTTTGGAACCTCCAAGACTCGGCGAATGCTCCTGGAAAGGGGTGCCAAGCTGGAGGAGAATGAGCTTTGCCCATTTTGTTGTGATAAGGTATGGGTGATACTTTGCTCACCTTTTGCCAATCATAAGATGTGCTCTACCTTGCAGTTCCTTTCTCAAGTGCATGTTGCCAAGTCCAAACCAGCCTTTGAAGCTCAATTTGATGTCCTCAGAAAAAATCTCCTCCCTTAACAACCCCCCTATGCTCAGCCAGTTTACAATTTGTGTTAAGCTGACCATGTGTGGAATGCCAAAATGCAGGTATGGAGTATGAATGATGCAAAACTGGTGCCTCCAAGTGCAATAAAGGGACTGGGTGCATATGAAGACAATGTTGAATATTTTGTGTGTGTCAATGGCCACCTTCATGGCATGGCATCACTCATCTCAGCTTCTGACTCCGAGTTCTCTGCAGAGGAGTAAGATAGGAATTTAGGCTGGCTTGTGTTAGCATAGTGTCCCCCCCTGTGATGATCCCGATGATCACATCAAGGCAGCAGTCTTGAGCATATTCATCAGTGCACGAAACAGGAAAGTCTGCCCATAGAGCTGTCTTTCTTGGTCTTCCTTGTCCCTTACTGTAGGAACATCCTTTAGATAGGGGATCCGATTGTACATCATTCTTATTCAGATGCTTTCCCCATGACTACACAGGCAAGTGTGTTAGATAAAATAGTTCATGAATGGCACATGTCACAGACTGAAATGCAATTGCTTTCAGGTAAATGGGTTTGTTTTTATCTTTCAAATGATTTGCATTCTTTCACTACGAGGCTCTCACCACAACTGTCCTGCAGAGAGGAGAAGGTGATGAAATGTTGTCTTTCCTCTGGTGTCCATGAGGGGTGGATGTGGGTGATGACGTGGAGAACTGACCAGTAAGAACAGCTGAATACACAGGTGCAAGCTATGGTGGCACTTCACCAATTTCCACAGAGAGGATCTGTCATATTGAAAATATGTCAACAGCTACCGGCATTTATTGAACAGGCAACAGTACACTGAATGTCTTCTCACCAACCAGGACACTGTCTTCCTCCAGTGGTGCATGTAAAAGCATGGTATTGTATGGGCTTTGAACCTCTGGAGGCAAAAAAGGTGGATTGCAATCTGTATAATAGAAGACTGTTTAAAATGTATCTCATTGAGATGTGATAACTCTTTGTGCAGTTTCTGTCCTCAGTTTTTTTGGGGTGGCTTTGCTTCACAGCCATGTAGAAGCTTAAGATTCACTACAAAGCAGGATCTGATCTCTGGGACTCCCTTCCGCAGTTTCTTTGAGAATCTGTTGATTTAAGCCAATTTACTGAAAGTGGTACACATTACAAGTTACATCTTCAAGCATTTAGTCCAGTGAAACTTATGAACTTGTCAAAACTCTGAACCAAACACAAACAAGAAACTGATGAATGCATTGCATAGATGCTACTAAGTTGAAAATAGACATTTCAAAATTATGATGCTGGAAGCATATAGTTATAGGGTATATTCTTCAGTATCTCAAATGGATATAAATTAACATAGGTGTCTTGATGTTGTATACAGGCACATAATTCTGAAAATTCATACTGATTCAAACTCTGTGAGCATATTGTGGTGAAGCCACTTGATAGTCATGGACATAAAACACAAACATTGGAGTATATTCCATATCAACAATTTTTTATATGTGATTAGCTTATGCAAGAACCTTTTGTTAGTTGGGTGTATTACCATGTAAGGATTTTAAATGTTGTTCAATAAGACATTGACAAAAATTATATTTTTTAATTGCACGTGGGTTCTTGGTGAAGTATGGTATTTACAAACAGAACTTTGGCTATCAACTTGAGATCATTGTCAATGCCATAGAATTGAACAAATTTTTGCCTTTGCCACAAGTGCTTGGGCCCTTTGAATGATTAAGGTTTCAACTTTTTATCCCATAACTCAGTGGCCATTAGAATTCCAAGGATAAAGCTCATAGTTTAGATTTGTTGGGGGTGCATGTTAGGCAAGCAACATTGTAAACTCAAACAAAATCAATGTTGCATCTTGAACTAATACACATTGACCTTTGTGATACTTTTCCTATTCATTCACTAATTAGGTCCTTATATTTCATGATCTTGGTGGATGATTTTTTTATAAAGTTCTCATTTACTTCTTTTTCAATTTTATTTGGGGTCAATTTTATATTATTACAAAATGAGGTTGAAAATTTCATGGGAAATAAATTTAGATTATTTATTCAAATTTAATGGAAAAGTACATGTCAAATCAATTTATTTCATATTAATATAATGGAATCAAACATCAATACACTCAACCTAGAACTTGAACACAACAAAATAGGGTCAATGAGAGAATGAACATGTCATTATTAGATAAAATTAAGTCAAGGATGCATGAGTTAAGAAATCAATTTGCACAAAAAAAAAGGGGGTGATTAGTGTAAATTGAAGTCAAAATGATGCACAAACGAACCATATGTAACTCAATTCATAAAACACATCATGTCATGTACTTGAAAAGAACTCACCATTCTTCTCCATTTGATATTCTATAATTGACAATAAGGGCCACATCAAAGTGGTAAGAAATTTCAAGACTCCCAAGAAATCCCAAAAATTCTCAAATTTGTCAAGTTATGAATCTTGTAACTTTGCAAGTTCATAATTCTTGATATGGGTTTCGATTGAAAAAGTCTCAACTACAAAGTTGTAGTCCTTGGAAAGAAATTTTTAATAACATACTAGACATTTCAATTAGAGGTCTTTTGATCCATGTTTCTTGAATTAAATAGTGGTTGGGAACCAAATTGCCAAGTTGATACCATACCTTTTTATTTGTTTACAACTTCAATTTCAAATCTCCAAATGGAGAATGTAAGACATTTTCAATATCTACATTTCAAGACCTTTACAAAATTTAAAGAAAGCCCAATTGGGATGTTTACTATTTGCATTTCTTGTCCCAAAGATTTGAAACATTCTGACATTCCAATTCTTGAAATGAAAAAACCATTTGGGACTAGTGGGACTCATTTTCCCACATTTGTGTTTGAGTATTGGTACATTCTTTTGGCTTGCTCCCTTTTGTTGCATTGTTAATACCACCACTTATATTTTGAATTGTTGTCCCACAAAATTAAAAGATAATTTTTTACAAAAGTAAAACTAAATTTCATTTCTTTGGTTGTAAGTTTTTTTTTTCATGTACCCTAGGAATAATGCGACAAGTTAAATGACATTTCTATGAAAAAGAATATATGTTGGCTATGATAAAAAATCAAAAGTTCATTGTGAAAGCAATGGAAATTTATAATAACAAAATATGTGATATTTGATGGGTCAAACTAGTACTTGTGCATGAGGTCATTTGATTAGATACATTACATCAATCCATTTCTGCTAACACCAAATTTTAGACTCATGTGAAACTTGAAGTCAAATGACTAGTTGAAACACTTGATAGCCCAACCATCAAACTTGGCAAGCCTAAGTTGATTTAGTTTCCATCAAAAGGCCCCATGTCCATAAAACTTTCATCAATTTTCATCACATGTGAACTCGTTTATTGATGATAACTCAACATCATCATCTTGTAAACTCCCACCATAATCAGTATCTTTTGACTAACAACTTCATTATTGTGCCAACAAAGATAGTGAACTTTACCAAAGTGGTTCGAAGTCTATAATGGACGTGCACCATAAGGCTCAAGATGGATTCAATATCAAAGAATGATAGTTGGGAGCTAGTGGATTTGCCCCCAAGAAGAAAGGTAATAAGTTCCAAATGGATAGAAAAATTGGAGCCCAACTTGAATGGTAAATCAAATAAGCTAAATGGGTGTAAACAAGATAAAGTGAACAATTGTTTTACCTTGTCAAAACTATAGCAAGTAGATTCTAAATAACAATTAAAGCAATTATATTGTGAAACATTTAATGTTTTTGCTTGAATGATACATAATAGGACTTTTTACACCAATGTGCATTAATTTTCATATTCTAATTTGTAAAAGTAGGTTACAAGTAGGTTTTTAAGAATACAAGGAGCTTTTAATGTCTACTTTTGAACATGGGCTTTTTGTTTCAAGTAAGCTTTAATAAAGTGAAAAAAGGAAAAAAATTAATGGCTTGCAAAAGAAGATTATGATTATTTTTTTTAATGAAAAAGTAGGTTTGAACACATATAAACCAATCAGTTTCAAATCTCCTTTTCATCTACTTTTTAAGGTCATCTAGTTTTTATGTTTTGGGAACTATATTATTATATATTTACTACAACAAATGAATGTTACTTGACATATATTTTCACCTAAATCCAGATGCTTACGTTGGATGGAATGCCTTTAGTAGTTTCGGCTCGTATGTTTCTGTAATAGGAATTTTTTGTTTCTTTGTAGTGGTTTTTCTTACTTTAACCAATGAAAACAAGTGTGCTCCAAGTCCTTGGGCTGTTGAACAAAATTCAACGACATTTGAATGGATGGTCAAAAGCCCTCCAGCTTTTCATACATTTTCATAACTTCCAACTATCAAAAAAAATAAAATTAAACGTTTTAGTAGATGGTGCCACTTAAGCACTTACCCACTTCGCCCTCTAAGGACCTGGTCCATTAAAGGGGCAGAGCCCCGCTGCTGCCTCACCCTTGAAAGGTCATGGCAAAGAGATATTGGTTCAACAAAATTTGATGTTATTTTTTTGTAGTTATATGTGTGACACATAGTTTAAGTGGAAAAGTTTACTTTTTTCCATACTTTATTTTGCTTTGAACCAAATGTTAGGCTCATGGTTAAAAGTTACAAGCATAAAAAAGGTGTGGATTAGATTAAGATGTTTGCATTGGTCATTAAATGGAATTTTGTTTGAAGGTTCATTGCCTTTGTCATGAACATGAAAACTATGAAGAAGAACCCTAAAAAAACAAGCTTAACACAAAACATAGCAACCAAGACTAAACCATAAAAGGTTAAAGACAAGAACATGAAATGTGCAAACTACAATGTAAACAAATGTTTATTGTGATAAAATATGAAAACATAAACACAAAAAGAACAAATTAAAGTTATAGAACAAGGTCGTAGTTCAAAGTAATGTTGAACAAATTGAACATAATGGGGTTTTTACTTCTATTTATAACCCGTTTCCATATGCCTACCAACAAAGGAACCTTCTTAAATGTAAATGAACTACGAGTTAACTAAAAATGAACCAAAATGAATTATGAGTGAGCTATGAATGAATTATGAATTAACTAATGGTGAATTAGTAATGAACTAGGAGTGAATTGGGAGTTCACTGCAAATGATTTAAAAATGAACTAAAAATTAGCCCCAAGTTATATAGAAATGAATTATGAATTAATTATAAGTGCATTGTGAGTGGATTATGAAATCATGGATGAAAATCCATATGAATGAACTCCATTCATCATGTGATCCTGTCTAATATTGACATCCATGACAACCTTGCACTATGTTAGAATTTGACATTTATGATTGCAAATATGACTACAAATGTAGTTGTTTAGGACACTACTCATGATATGACTAGTAGTCAATGTGGACTCATTAGTTTTTTCAATAATCGTTTCTTAAAACATAGTCACAAAGGACACTTGCAACTATGTTTTCCATGACTATGTTAAATATGGCTACAATCATGGAGGACATATGTAATGACTGGGATTATATAGATATAATTATAAAATTCATTTTTTATTGTCATGTGTCAATATTATATGCATTTAAAAAATTTATTTAATCACTTATGATTTGCCACGTGGTAATCAAACTTGAATGAAATAATGATAGGATATGCTAGGCACCTTAGCCTAGGCACTTAGGTGACAACTAGGTTACAAAGGAAAAGGCTTGAACCTTCACCTCCAATTTGGGGTTAAAATCCTTACCCATTACACCACAACATTTTATTTGTAACACAATATGTTATCACAAAAATATAAACACTCAAATTCCTAACCTAAGTTAACGCATGCCACCCTAGGCTAATTTAATAACATAACATTGGTTAACCTAGGCTAATTTAGATCTCCTTAGGCTATTATAGGTTGACCTAGGCTTCCCTAGACTATTAGGTTAAACATGACTAGACATGGCTAAACCTAGTTAAACCTAGTTAAATTAGGCTACGTTATTTAAACATGTTTAAACCTAGTTAAATGTGGTTAAATTAGGCTACTTAACCTAAGCATGGCTAAACTTTACTAAACCTAGCTAAATTAGGCTACTTAGGTTTAATATGGATAAACATGGCTAAACCTAACTAGAAATTAGGTTGTGTAGGTTAAACATGGTTGCACATGATTAAACCTTAATAAAATTAGTTAAATTAAGTTACTTAGTTAGACATGGCTAAAAATGGGTAAATCTAATTAAAATAAGTTAAGTTCAACATGGTTAAACATGGCTAAACATGGCTACTTAGATTTAACATGGTTAAATTTGGCTAAACATAATTAAATTAAATTAAGTTAAGCTACTTCAATTAAACATGGCTAAATTTGGTTATTTAGATTAAATATCACTAAACATCATTAAACTTGGTTAAATTAGGTTAAATTAGGCTACTTAGGTTAAAAACATGGTTAAATATGGTTAAACTAGGCTATTATGTTAAATTTGACTAAACTTGGATACTTAGGCTAAATTTGGCTAAATTTAACTAATTTTGGCTAAACAAGGTTATATAGGTTAAAGTTGGTTAAACCAAGTGAAATTAAACTTGTTAAAATAAAGTTGGTTAAACTAGTTTTTTGGGGTTAAATTAAATTAAATTTGGTTAAACTAGTTTTTTTGGGTTAAATTAAATTTGGCTTCATAAGCTCAATTTGGCTAAGCCAATTTAAATTTGATTAAGCTTAGCTATTTAGGCTAAACTTGGTTGCTTCAATTAAATTAGGTTAAACTTGATTAAACTAAATTATTTAAGCTAAATTTGGCTAAACAAAATTCCAATGATGATGATTTTCATTGAAGTTAATTCAAGTACAAAAATTTTAGATTCCATATATTATCGTACACTAAACAATTATGATGGAAAATTTTGGTTTGGAATTGTTAAAAAAATAATTACAAAACATGGCTATCATTTTTTGTGTGATTTCACATCTTTTGGTCAAGGTGATAAACATTGTTAGATCTATAATTAACAATGCAAGAAGGAGGAAGAACAACTTGTTTTGGGTGAGAATTTGTTAGTTTCCAACATCTAATTTTCAAGTGCAAGGTAATAGGAATTCTAATTTTGAAAAATAAAAAATATGCATAAGCTTTGTAAAATGGAGCTTTGTAAGAAAGAAAGGCCTTGTTGCAAGCAAGTTTGAAGCAAGCAAGGTTGGGATTATTGTTTGGTGTTGAACTTAAGGTGTTTTCATTTTTTCTTGGAGTGGGTTTGTAAATGACCCAACAAAAAAAAAAGATGGATAATAATGAAATGAAGCCAAATTTGTGGTGGAATTGCAATTTAGTTGTTGCCTTGCAAACAAACAAAAGAGAAAGCACAATAGAATATAAACAAGGCATATCCTAAATAGATGGTGAGGTTAGAGTCTAAAGGAGCCATCCATCAATAAGATTTTTTTTTAGAGTCATTCCTTCAATTTACACCTTGATCCTTGCAAATCCAATTAGTGATTTCGATGGACTTATTAGTTGCATAAGTTGTTAAAATCAAAATCTATGTGAATTATGTCCACACTATGCAAGTTCCATACCTTGGTAATGCCTAAGGTTTGTTTTACAACAAGCTTGTAATTGAAAGGGACAACCCATGACTGCCATTTATTAAGAAATGATTGCACTAATCCACTTCCATTGTACCTTTATTGCAATAGTAAGATTTAGGTTTGTGTTATACTTGACAAGAAAATCAATAGAGAGATATTAGAAAATCATTATTAACCCCTTATTAAAAAGGTGTAGATTTTTGGTTAGTTTTCTCTTTTTCTATTTTTGAGTTTCAATCTTTCCATGTTTCCTTGCACAAGCATAAAAATAATCTACTAGTCAACCTTAGGGTCTTAGACCTTGTGGATTTTGAAAAAATGCATGCACACAAGTAATGAGATATGGGTTCTTAGAATGGGACTATAGGCAAGGAGAGCTTTGTGAGCTTTTACGGGGCTAAGACGTCTAAAAACACTAATAAATAGCCATGTTGTGTGAAGGCAAGTTGCAATTACTTTGAGATGTATGCAAACACTAGTTCATGTGCAAGCTTGAGTGTGGGGTTATCATATGTGAATGACATAACAAGGTTTGGCCATCTAGCAAACCATCTCTAAGTCCCACCAAGTATGGAAATTCAATTCCATGAAGATGAGGTATGGCCAAAAAATTCCTTCCCTAAATCTCTAGTCCTTTTTGTGACTTCATAAACACTCATGTAAAACCCTTCCTCACAAAGTTGCAATTCAATCACAATCACGTTAGATTATTTGTGTGTCCTAAATCAACTTGGGTTCTTTGTTTTGTTGTCCCTTCATGGGCCTTGTGCAATAGTTGAACTATGGTTACATTGAGGAAGCCTTTGAAGTTTAATAGTAACTAGTCTTCATCTAAGGAAAATATTCTTTGAGCAAGTAGTTTCATAATTGCATAAAGGAATGATCATTCAAGGTGGGTTATCGAGTTTGTAGCTCATCATGTAGATTTGCATCACCTTGGGCAATTTTTGGCTAGTCACCAAGTAGATGCTCCCTAGATGCTAGATGCTTCATGTACTTGACATTGTTTTGATAAAGCTTCCAACCCATTGGTAAATACACCCATGTTGTTTTTGTTTATATTCTATTAGGTTTGAATTATGTTGATAGTGTCATATGTGAATTGTGTGCAATGTGTAGATAAAGCACATTTATCATACTATATTTACATTGAATTCAACTACTTCCATTGTATGGAACTATTCATAGTTCATTTGGTTGTTGGACCAAGATGAAATGTTGATGAATATGAATTTTGTAGTGTAGGTATTCACATGTTGGACAGTCCTTTTATTAAAAAAACCTTGGTATAAGAAAACCATTAGGAAAGGGATTAGAGAGCATAAAGATTAATTCAAGTGGAAGCAATGCATCCTAGGTGGAAATTCCATTAGGATAAGTATTGACTATGCTACTAGAGTGTGATTTCCAATCTAGTGTTGATGAGGATGGAAATATTAAAAACATGCATTAAGTTATGAAAACATGGTTTGTCATGAATGATTGTTTCCATGTATGGGCACTAGAATGGGTTATGAAATCTTGACCCTGGCATGAAGCACGAGCCATGTATTTTCATGAGATTCATATCCTAAAAGCAAATTCTACAAGATTGCATTAAATAGGAAGGTTTTATGTTTGAGATTAAATGCATCTTGATGGGCGTGGAGTTTGCCCCCCCTTATCCTCACATTCACAACTATTGACAAGCATTTCCTTTCCTTCATATCTATCCTTGATGCAATTTCAACATATTGGGTAGGACAATTTTAGGTTTTAGTAGTTGTCATTGTAGATTAAATAGTTATAACATATTATTTGTCAAAGTTGGATTCTAGTTTGGAATCATCACCAAAAGGATTATAATTTTTTAAAAAATGTTTTCAAATGTTTTTATATCATTTCACATTTCTTTTGAAGACTTGTAGCTTTTTAAAAATATTTCTCATCATAATATTTTTGTACTACAATGATTAATTTTGTCATCCTAAAGTTTCCTTATCCTCCTTTCTTTGAAATAGACCATCGTTTTGTTGAGATTTTTTTGGGGTGAAGAATGGAGTTCAAGGTTTGGGTTTTCTTTTAGACAAGTCTCTCAATGATGTGCCAATAGAATGTTTGGTAATTTAGGGGTCAGAAAGTTATGGTCTACACAAAAAATTGTCATAGTTTGATAGTTTCAATACCTATCCAAGTTTCACGCATTGTGGTGAAAATTTGGAAATTTTTTTTCACTATAATTTTGTAAAAGATAATGGTTCATATCCCAATATGACATTATGTTGTGAAATCAATGCACATATGAATAATATAATAATCCAACAAAATATTATTTTGATTTGGAGAGCCATGTCACATTTCTACCATGCCAACAAAAGAATTGAGAAATACTACATTTAATAATAAAATTTCCATGAAATTTCACACATACATAAAAGAAAACATAAATAATAATATCTCCCATCAAAGTTTTCAATTTTTCTTAAGGTTGTGGAATTTAGATCAAATGATCTTTAAATGTTCATTAGTACATTATGGTATGAAATTGTTGATGATTATGATTTTTTTAGGTTGGAAACATCCTTCCATTGAATATTCACTTGGGCTAAAAAATAATTTAATCATTTGACAAAAGTTAAGATGAAGTTTTGAATTTTTTTTAAAAATGGAAAATTGTTGTCAAATAAGGGTTTTTTTAAACCTTTATTAAATTATTGGTGTACATTTACACAAATGTACAAATGTTTCAATTTCATATTCATAATTCTTGTGACTTTTAGTTTTGAAACCCAAATCAATTATATGTGATCTTTAAAAATATTCAAAGTGAGTGAAAATGTGTTGCTACTTTTGATACTATATGTAGTTCCAAATTTGCCACAAATTGTGTAGACTATAGCTTGCCAACACCCATTTATATTGGAGAATAAAGACGTAACAAATTGATCTCTAGTAATGTAATTTCATGCATTGATTCTATCTATTATCCAAAGGGGTGTGAGCAAGATAAAATGAACAACATTTTTACCTTGTCAAAATTATAGCAAGTAGATTTTAAATAACCATTAAAGCCATCATAAAATTAGAAAACATTTAACTTTTTTGCTTGAATGATACAAAATAAAATATTTTTACATTAATGTGCATTATTTTCAAATTCCAATTTGTAAAAGTGGGTTTTAAGTAGGTTTTAAAATATACAAATAGTTTTTAATGTGTATTTTTGAATGTTTTGTTTCAAGTAGGTGTCAAATAGGGTTTAATAAAGCAAAAAGAAACACAAATTAATGGCTTGCTAAAATATATTATGATCTCATATCATAAATTCCAATGACATAGGAACTGGTTTATATGGGGTTTTTTGCAAAAAGTTAAGTATGTCACTTCTACATGACCATTCTAGTTGTATGGTCATCCCTGGAACATTCCAAAAACAATTCCAAAGGCGATATCGTACCGAATTATGTAATTAGGCGGTTGAGGTGATTCGTTCGTTCTCATGGCAATGCTTTCTTTTTCAATCTAAAAACAAAAGAAATAGTGTTTGCATTATTTGTAGGAATTGTAGGATCTTGTTGGGTTGGGGGAAAGGGGAATTATAATCAAGTGTCTTTTGCAAATATAGATGCAAAATCAACTTTTTCCATCATTTTATATGATTCAAAAAATTTCAAGGAATACAAAAAAAATAATATTAAAATGGAGTCAATATTGGGCATAAAAATGTACATATTTAATTTGGCATGTTAGTCAAGAGATTTTCTTTAGAAAAAAATTATTAAAAACAAAAAACACAACAACAACATCAAAATTGGATGAACTAGTATAGAAAAAGTAAAAAACCACCATAAAAATTAATACTAGAGAAGAATTTAATAAAGTTGAAATATTTGACAAAGAAAATAAATTAATTGATGGGGATATGATAAATTTAGGATATTTAGTTTCCATATGCATCAAATGTTACATTAGATATTGGAGGTATTTTGCTTCGAAAAAACATGGTTTAACTATTGAGTTAATAGCAATCAAACTATTGGATGATGAAAATATGATTAAAGATAGTTATGATACTCATAGGCTTATCATATGAATTAGAATTTTTCACAATAAATTATTTAAAAACCAATATTATAAAAATTTGTTTATTAATAAATAAAATTTTCATTTTTGTTCCAAATGTTTCAATTCATACTTTAAAAAATATATTGGTTAAGGATGAAAATTTAATGAAAATTGTGTCATTGTTCCATTGGATCAAATAGAAATTCATATATTAATTCTCAAAAATATAAACCTATGAATTTTTTAAACAAGACATAATAATTTCATAAATCTAACAATTTTAATTTTTAAACGTGTCTTTTATAACCAATCTAAAATTTAAAAATTGCTTCTTATTTCATAAGTAGTTATTCATTTTGTAAACCTAAATAACCATAAAGTTTCAAAAAATTAACTCAAATTTAATAGAATTATTTTTTTATCAATTTGTAATTCCTTTTGATAAAAACCTAGAATTTTTTAAAGCAACATTGGATTAAATTAAAATTCATTCTCAATATATAGCAGTACTACTCAATGCCTATAATTCATCCTCTTGGGCATTCAATATTATAAGAAAAAATTGGGAATACAATGACATATTTGACTGACCCCTCAATCAAGTTCAATATAATTGTAAAAAGCCTTCAAAGCTTGTGTAATTGACCTACACACCAATGGGTTTGAACTTCAAACCTCTTTTGATATTATAATATTAATCCATCACCCTTGAAATTTAATTGACATTTTGAAGAAATCTTAATTTAATTAAAATTAACACAATCAACTTGACAAAATGATAAAATGCATGTCAAATTAACATAATGACAAAATAGTAAAAACAAAATGATCACATTTGACAAACCATGGACCTTTCTCAAAACCAAATTATGCAATGCATAATTTGTTATAATAGTGTTGTTGGTCCAATTTTTAACAATGGAAAAATTATATGTTATATTTCCTCAAGTAAAATCGCAAAGAAATGAAAGTTCTGACATACAACACGCATTGGTGCATGATAAAATAAACATATAAAAAAAGTTATATATAATGAAATAGACAATTTATGACACATTCTACCATGAAAGTCATAATTGAATGAACATGGAAATGTAACAATACAATGAGTTCAATGATGGTGCACCTATGAAATGCACCATAAAGGCCTAAATGTACAAGCAATAAATGATAATACTTTGTTTAAGATTATATGTCCTTCTCCTCATGAATTTTGTTTTCATTAAAAATGAAATATTTTGCAATATTGATCTATATTGGTTTCAATATATCACATCTTGACTATTAATCATAATTGAATAAATATGAGTTTGTAAAAGTGTACAAATTCTATGCAATTTAAGATGAATGAAAAATGATCACAATTTCAAATCATATTAAAACATGTTCATTTTTTGACGGTTCACTTTCTTGGATTACAAAACTATAACCTTTGATTTATGCATTATGTACATTTGATACTTCATTTACATGTGGCAAAGGGCTCTTGAAGTTTAATATTATAAAACATATTTTGAAGTTTCTAAAAACGATGAATTTCACATTAAGAAAATTATGAATGCATTACAAGTGATGTTCTTATTGTTTAAAAATATTTATCAACAAAATAATTTTATGAGACAAGAAATTAAAAAGTCATTTGCAAAATTATCCTTATTTAACACATTTGTTTGATTTCAAAAGTCCTAAATTAAAATCAAAACCTAAAATTGAATTAAATAAATCTTTAGTATGATTATTGTAACATCCATTTGAGGTGTTTAACACTTCTCATTATTACTGTGTTTTTCAAATGACAAAACATAAATTAATCTATGATAATTTACATTATTATCTAGTGCAAGTGTTTGATTGAGGGCATTATCAAAATTGGGCTTGCACTAAATTACCTCCTCCCATGGGCCCTTTATTTTAGTAAAGCTTTCAACCAAGGGCTTTCACCTTACATGCATGTAAGTATTTACCTATCCAACCTAGGTGTATTCAAAACTTAGTAGGTTTTTAAGGAAAAAAGGATTTTTTTTCCCTTATCTATTTCATGTCTTAAATAGGATATTCATATATTTCTTTTTTTCATTGGCTTTCTTATACAACTTTTTTTTAAAAATTCAAAATTCAAAATTGACTTCATATCACAAATATTTTATTACAAATTTCATCTATAACCCACCATTTCATAATCAAAGATAAAATCTCATAAAGAAAATTCATTTCCAATCAATTTGCCAACTTTTCCAATGATATAAAACATTTTCTATTATTATCTTTGTTAAAAAAATTATTTTTTGAATTTTTTTGAATGTAGGCATAATATTGAAATAATGTTCAACAACACACAATACTATACATTTTTTTACAATTCCTTCTTAGACAACCTTTGATTGAATTGATCCTCAAATTTGTTTTAAAAATTAAATATTTCAATAAAAAAAAGATGATTTGAAAACAAGTGTATATCATAACTTAAATCATTATATGATATAAGAAAATGAATGAAATGACATAATCTAATGAAGTTTAATGTTTTTAACTTGCGTTTAAATTGTTGGATTATGTGAGAAGAATAGGAAGATTTATCTTGTTAAACTAAACTAATTAAAATAAATAATTTTAAGACAACATATCATCTAAAATTAGCATCAAGTAATCAAGACAAAGGCGATTCAAACATGGTTTTTGATGATAGTGAAAGTTGAGATGACCATACTATTGTGACATGGGATTATGAAGGAAAAGATGTTATGTATTTGTTAGGCAAAGAAAGATGAGAATATCATGTGGATATTGCTTGATTATCGGAATATTTGTTGTACAAGGACATCCCCATGACCTTTTATGTCAACAATGAAGATGTCATGGATGGGGAACAAATGTTTATAGTTTGGGATTACAATAGTGTGGATGTTAAATATCTCCCATGCACATTTGATGGCATATATATTTTGGATGTCACAAATATGCTTGAAGATTTGTTGTATAATGACATCCCTAGGGAACTTCATGTCTACAACACACATGACTACTTCAACACAATATGATAATATAAACAATGTCGAAAATAAATATGCATAATTTTGTTATGAATGTAAAAATGCACATTTATGTAAATAAAGGATAGTGGTATTTCCACGTGTTGAGCAAATGAACCATGATTTTATTTTTCAATTTTTAAAAATTTGAAAATTGTGAAAAAAAATTAAGTGATTTTTCATAAACTTAGGCCACTTTTTATAAGTTGAATGCTATCACTAATTTGGCCATGCTTGAGAAGGCCAAATTCCTTGTCTTTTGACATTCATCACATGTGACCTACAAAAATGCAATGTATTTTATGAATAGTGGGCCCCACTAGTATCTTGCATCCAAGAATTTCCTAATGACAATGTTAGCAAAAAGAATGGCCTCCTCCTACCCCTTATGTAGGAAATATTTCAAACTTGAACTCAATAATAAATGCTTCAAAATTTATTGTGAAATGTGAAATTTTGGGCTTAAAAAAGAACTTTCAAAGAACATGTTTTGAGTATTTTTTTTCCAAAGCTTGCCAATATGCCACCAATGATGAAAAAGTTTGCATGGACCTTAAATATGTATTTTTTTAAAATTCAAGAAAATTTATTGAAATGCATCACTTGGAAAATGAAATGTGATAAAATTTGATAATAATGGAGTTCAAGGCATGCATTGAAGCTAGTTTAAGGCTAAGAATCAATGGCAAGTTGCATTATACTTGTCACAATACATTTAAAACTACAAAAATCAAAATCTAACATTTTATCATTTGGAGGAATCATTATGTTCATAGGATATTTTTTACAAATTCCACCTTGATCATTAACACACCATTATATTCCACAAACATTCAACCAATTTTTACGTTCACAAAATCAACTCAAAAAAAGGTCATAGGTAGAACCCTTTGGGAAAATTACATTAAGTTGAATAGTGCTATACTAATAAAAACAAATGAGACAAAACAAAGACATTCAATATGCAACTCTTCAAACATGAAATATTTTAAATTCTGATTTCAACCTATTAAAAACACGTTTCCTTTCTAATTTAAATATCAACATATTTTATGATCCATGGAATATTACAACATACATAGTTCTTCTTAATGAATTATGAAATGCCATAAATCCTTACATGATAAATATCCCTTCAAAAACATCAAAGCAAAAATGTTACACCATTGTCACAACTAAAATTTCTAAAATTTGTTTGATACATAATAATATAAAATACATTATAAAACAAACAATGTCCACAAACAAATCTCAATACTTTGCACCTTTCCTTAAAATATATAAAGGAATGAAAGTTAATATAACATAAAATTTATATCCTAAAATAGGAATTGTCAATGGAAGCATTGGCTATATAGAAAACATATCCTTTGCAGATGTCAAATGGATACAAAAAGATATTACGATGTATCCATCAATCAATATTTTGGTTAATTTTAATAGTTGCATTAAAAAACACATCAATTTATAAAACATAATACTTGAAAACCTCCTTAAAAATGTCATACCAATGGGATCCATATCAAGGGCTTTCAATATCATAACCAAATACCATAATCAAACATGTCCAAAACATTCACAATCAATAGATATTAGTTACTAATTGCCCCAACTTTTGGTCTGATAGATTTCAAAGCACAAGAACAAACATTTTATCACTTAATCATAGACCTACACCAACCACTTGATAACGTGCCACTAATATACACAACATATATGCATGCTACATTATCACATCTATGTTTTATAGATAGACTTGTAATCCTTCGAGATATAACTATTCAAGACATAAGCAAAGCAAACTTTAAAAAAGGATTGTTAGAAATTACTACATTTACATCAAAACATAGTATAACCAATGAAAACAAAACCATCCAATGCAAACATTGCCCATTGAAATCTAATAATGAAAAATATAATAATTACAATAAATGATGATTGAAACAATGACATTATTGTTGATTTTATCAACTATTGGCACAAAGAATTCCAATTAACTAAAAATGATGAAAACGTATTCTTCAATTCTAATGGATGGTTAAATAACCAACATTTGGTAGCCGCAATGAATATGTTATTCATTCAAAAATTATAATCATTAGGTTACCAACAACACACATATGCAATCATAGGAATTTTGCACATTAATACTTAAACAATTGTTTTCAACATGTAGTCATAAACAACAATCATTAGATATAAATAAAAATACATGCCTCTAATCCAAATATGCATTGCATAATATATGATTCAAATGCACCAATAAAGAAAAAATTACCAGATCACACCATACAATTATTAACTAATATAATTAATGTTGAACATTTATTATATAAAAACATGCAAATGCCATGCAACAAATAGACAATTCAATGTGGCCTTTTCACAATAACACATGCGGTTGACATAACATTTGGATTTAACCTAAAAAAATTATACATAATGTGGCACAAATGTGATCACATTTATATGATAACATTAACAATAAAAATATGTCTCCATTCCCCAAACATCGACCACATTAATAAAATAGTTAATCATCACTAGTAGTGCATAGAGAAGGGTGACATGACTTACAAAAGTCTATATGAAAGAGGCAAAATTTAGGTCAATCCTAACTTTCAAAGAATGCAAAGTGTGAAGGCATATGGATAGAGTGAGATCCATGGTACCTGTAAAGATGGATTCTCACTACTCATCTAAGGGCTCGAGTTCACAATAGTCCATTTCATGCAAACCTTCAATTGATAACTTTGTCATGCCCGTACATGGCCTCATACATGATGGCTAGTTACGGGCATGCCCATGTGTGCTTTTAGGGTTAATGTACGGTCTTAGGTGATTGTACGTTATTAGGTACTTAGGGTTTCAGTTTGTTGGCGATAGTATAAAAGACCAAGCCCTTCCTTTTTCCTTTTAGTTTTTTTAGAATTCTTTTGTCAGGATAGTTTCCTCCATAATAAGCTAGGATTTCTAGATGTTCACGGTGGCCATTGCACAGTCACTGTATACATACATTTCATTTTCTTCTTTTTTTGCAAATCAATTCTAGAAAAATTACATTTTTTGTTGCTTCATGTTGAAAGCCACAAATTTCTTTTGCCTGTGAATTCTTGAGTTATTATTGCTACTATTATTGTTGTTCTTGCTAGTGTTACTACTGTTGGAGGGTGCTGGTGTTGCTGCTACCGAAGGGAGTTAATGTTGTTATAAGAAGGAGCTTGTGTTGTGCCAACCAACAGAGTTAAGATTCTTGACAGGTTTCAAAGTTCCCTTCTTTTTTTCTTTCTTTCTTTTTGTTTCACGTGTACAAATTTGCCCTCCACTGGCGAGTAAAAAAAAAAAAACATTTAGGTGGCGTGCGCCCACCATTGCTGCAAAGTAGCGTAGCACCGCTTGTTGCAAAGCAACATCGCTGCAACAATGCGCGTTGCAAGACGCTCCCGCAATGCGAGCTTCAGCGTCGCAACATTTCGAGTTGTAATGTTGCAGTGCCGCGAGCTACAGCACCATCGCTGAGCAGCAGCATCGCAGTTGTAGCGCCATAGCAACGCCATCGTAGCAACATCGTAGCTATAACACCGCAACTGCAGTGCCACAGTAGTGCCATCACTATAACGCCACAATAGCACCATCGTTATAGTGCCACAGTAACGCCATTGTTGTAGCAATAGCGTCGCAACATTGCGAGTTGCAGCACCACTGTTGTTGCAACGTTGCAAGCGATAACGTTGCCATTGTTACGACCTTGGTCCATTCAACATTCGTCCAATGTCCGTTGGACTTTTGTTGAGCGATTTGTTCAAGTTTTGTTCGTCAAATTTCCGTCCATCTAGGGACTTTCGTCCAACGTTCGTCGGACTTTCATCTTGCGCTTGCCGTCCTGCGTCTTGTGTCCTACATCTTGTGTTATCATCCTACGCCCTAACATCCTGCGTTCTATTGTCCTACGCCTTGTGTCCTGACATCCTGTGCCTACGGCCTTGCGTCTTATCATTCTACCATTTTATCTTTTCATCCAACGTTCGTTTAACTTTCGTTTAGCCTTCATCCGGCCTTCATTCAACATCCGTTTGACCTCCTTTTGACATCCGTCTACTGTCGGTCATTTTCGACGACACACTATATTCTTCAAATTATACGTCATGTTAGAACTTTGTAGCCAGTGCTTTTTATTGTTACAAAACTTTGGGCATGGGACAACACCATGTCCTCGGATGATGAAAGCATTACTACTCAACCAGAGCTTAGGTATCAGCTACAAAGTAACACACAATCCTTTGAGTTGATTTCTTTAAGCTCACGATCTTCATGAAGTTACTATTAAGCATCAATAGCACCGCTGTCATCTAGTACAACTCCTACAAGGAATTCAAGTTCAGGTTACACTACATCAACGGTACATCAAAGTCCATTTGGAGGGGCTCATCAGTGGGGTACGCCTATTGTCGCACTTAATTTCACACCATCACTGTATATTTCGCTACAGGCCATTATCTCTACACCTATATACACCATGGAGATCAGTAGTTCCTCTAGAAGAATTGAGAAGTTTAACGGAAGGCCAAGTATTATTTCTTTGAGGGAGTTCAAGGCAACTTTCTCAACTGTGGTCTATGAATTGGAGCTCAAGTATGGCGTTAATTACACCGAGGCATTTGCATTTAAACAATTGGCCCATTATGTGCACTATGAGGCATTGGATGTCTACGAATAACATTCTGAAAGGATTTTGGGTGTCACCCAGATTTCCAATCCAGCTTATGCCATAGCCATCGCCATCGCCTCTCAAGCTTCATTGCAAGTTGCAACTGCACATCATGGGACTCTACCCAATAATCCAAACCCAGTACCTATTTCAATAAACCTTTCTCCTCAACAACTCATTGTTGCTACCGTAAACATTCCTCCCACCACCGATGCGCCAGCTTTTACTGATCGAGTGGGGAATTCTTTCGGGTTTCTGAGTTAAAATTTCTAGTCAAAAGTTCTAAAAATTTTTTGCAGCTCACCACCTTCTTTCGGCAAAAGGATGAAACCCTCAAGATGCTCTATAGGAGGCTTCTCAAAGTCAAAGAGGATATTTAGAGCATCATAGACCTGAAAGTTGCCCATCGGTATCTGTGTTTGTTAGAAGGTACTCCAACACTCCATGCATAGGTTTTACAACGGGTTTTTGCAGAATTTGGAAATTCGTACACTTTGTTGGATATGTATAACATTTCCGAAAAGCTGGAATTGGCTCATGCACACTATGAGGCCAGTACTATGAGGCCTCCATCACGTTCAAGGCCTTTGCCTACACCAGCTACGCCAACTAAATCATCACATTCATTTTCAAGGACTAAAGCAGTGCACTCGGCTACACCCATCCTACCTTCTTGTAACTACTGTGGCAATCTTGCCCACAAAGCTAATGAGTGCAACATTCCTTCTGAGGATCTCTTTTATCATTATTGTGGGAAAGAGGGACATCAGGAATTTGTCTATTTTGCCAAGTTCCCGGAACGGAAACAATTTCAATTACAACGGCAAAATCTACCAACATCTTTCACTATCCTTCAACCAAAAGCCAAGGCACCTCAGCCTTCCACTCAAGCTTTGCCTACCAAGGGTAATTCCAATAAGAATGCTAAAAAGAAAGAGCACAATGCTGACAAGAGGGAGGTGCTTCAAGCCCATGCAATTCAAATTCAGACTTTACAAAATGAACTCGAATCATTGAGGGCCTAACTTGTTAATTTAAAAGGCAAGTCCTCCCAACCAGCTAGTCATGCCCAACCTATACAAGGTTAAGGGTCACAAGAGGGACCTCCTAGGTCGTTCTATGGCCTCCCACATGATGCCATGGTTAGGGAGTATGTTTTTTTCCACTCCACACAATTCTAGTCTCACACCAAAATTTGCTACTTCTTTTTGCCCTTTCTATGTCACAGCATAAGAGGCTAATGTAGCACCCAGAATTTCTGCCATTAGGCAGG
>Ga0209611_10002711_pt1 | contig 31051 bp, 24 predicted proteins | sample S1TSphgellanicum_3_FD_187693 | JGI IMG/M metagenome (GOLD analysis project Ga0209611, IMG submission 187693) | Host-associated microbial communities from peat moss isolated from Minnesota, USA - S1T2_Fc - Sphagnum magellanicum MG (SPAdes) (version 2) | ecosystem: Host-associated > Plants > Peat... | reverse complement strand
GGGGGGGGGGGGGGGGGGTAAGGGGAAACTCCAAAAGCAAAATCCTCATCATATATATTAAAGGAAGAATGAAGCTTTCCCTGACTCCGGACGGACAGTGTTCCTCGTTTCACCTTCTTTGTCAAAACACTGTAGTAGACCATGGAAATTATTTCTTTCTCTATGCACAAATCGCAACCAAATAGGAGCCTCAGAGCTAGACAATTTATTCGTGTTCTAAACTACTTGTATATCCGGAGGAAGGGAAGCAAAGCAAGCTAGCTTTGGCTAGAAGCACTAGATAATTGATTTCACATTCTAGACTTGAATACCCGGAGGGGGGGTGGGGAGCCGGAGGGGCATCCCAATGTAAATTGTTTGCTTTTAAGTGCTTTGCACTTTCGTAAAACAAAAGAAAAATCTTTTCCTAGGGCTAAAAGGTAAAATGTCAATTATTAGGTGTGGGAGAAAAGGGGGGGGCGGGTGGGGGGGGGTGGTTGATTTCTAAAACAATAAAGATCAAAAGTTTGGTGTGTAGGAATTTGGGTGTTTTATACTGTCTGTGTGGGGTCCCTAGGCAGAAGCTCATTCCTTTGTAATGAGCTTTGGATGGGTCCCATCTCATTGCTGTGGCTTGAAGGCTGCTGCATTACTACCATACCTTCAATGGGCTCTCTCTCTCTCTCTCTCTCTCTCTAAACCTAAATTAGCCCTTAACACCATTGAGTGGGAAGGTTAATAATATCCCACCCTTGGATCACCATTTCATGTATCTCTTCACCAAACATGGCTTTGAAGCACCAAGAGTTCTTAGTCTCACTAAAGGGAAATGTAAACACTAACATTCCATTTTTCAACAATAGAGCATCGATAGATTGGGAAAACAACCCAAAAACAAATCAAAGCATGTCTTCACAATCGATCAAGCCGCCAACCCCAGGCTTTACCCCATCTTATTCTGAAAAAGCCTGTGCTCTCAGGCTTTTATCCTACGCTTATCTTATTGCCTAAAAGAAACCAAATAAATTTGGGTTGCCCCGCCCCCTTTGTGTTGAAAGTTTGAGACGATTCACCACCGTCTAGATAATAATAAGCAAGTGGTTCAATTCGGTTCCTTGCAAATGATTTTTTGTGGCCCTTAAAAAAAACATCAAGCCTTATTTACATCACTCTTAATTTGGTTTGGGTTTTGCTTGTTCTCCATTTTCATATAGCCTAGATTGACCAAACCCACAAAGGTTGCTTTTAACCATGAAAGCAATTCATTCTCCTTGACAAAGAAGCTTGGTGACCAACCAATGCATCAAATAGAAAAGAGACGAAAAAGTTCAAAGATTTCATAACATAAAAAAAATGTGAACTCATGACAACAAAAGCATGAACACGAATATGGCATATTGAAAATATGAGGTCAATTTCAATCCAAATTGAAAAATACTCTCTACCCTTCGTTTCCCTTGCCTTTGTTCATTTCTATCATAAAAGATGTATGAAGGCCTTTTTCTAAAAAAAAACTCATAATTTTGCCTCAATATGCCAAGGTGATCGCTTTTTCGCTATATGTTCTTGGGTTTGTTAAGACCACACCCAAATGTGCTTTTTGTGTTGAATTCTTAGCTTACAAAGTGATCAATTATGAGCCCTTTGTGTAAATTCTTTGACACTTTGAAAGGATATATGTTCTAAAGCTCCTCAAAAGATTTATGTTCCTTGGTGTTTTAAATAGAAATGGATTATTGTGAGACAAGGGCAACTTCAACACTCACACGAATGTTGAATAATTAATTAAATTCAAGGATTCCATGTCCGAAAAACAATATTCCAATATATTCTCTATTTTTCTTCATAATTTTTTTTGTGTTTGAAAAAACGATTTTTTGAAATTTTCAACATTTCTACCAATAATCTAATTTAATTAGTGTGAAAGCTGCCAAGGTAGTATGATATTCTAATCTTGAAAGCATTGATGTGATTCCAAAGGGAAGGTAATAAGTAGGCAATCTAAAATTTGTCCAAATCAACATGGGCACTACAAAGAGTTTGTGTGTAAGAAACACAAAATAAGTATTTGTGGAAGTTAAAATTCATGCACAAATGAAATCGAAAACAAAATAACCATCATTCAAAGTTTTACTCGCCAAAATGGCCAATTGTAACATTTTAAAATTTGTTAAAATTTTTATTACTTCATTAGATCACATTGAATTCTTATTTATCATTCACATCTATTAGAAGCTTTGGGTGCAAAAGATAGAACTTGTTCCCCACTAAAGAAAAGTGAATATTGATAAAGAGTTCATTAGTTCTTTGAAGGTTCAACAAGCATTCAAAGCTCGAACAAATAAATTCAATCTTGTTTCACTTACAAATTATGTATATATTTTTGACAAAAACATATAAATCTTTGGGCTTCAATCAAATCAATTCCTACTAGGTACCTATGAAACAATTGATTGTGAATGACAATTTTTTGATGATGTTCAAGTAATTCATTCATTCACAAAGCTTTCACAATTGAAGCTTGTATTTTTTCATCCGAGATTTCCCGAGAAGGTGAAATAGTTTTTAAGTTTAAAAAGGGTTCATTGATGAGTTGCATTGAAAAAATATAGTTCTTAATTAAAGGAGCTCTTTGTTTCCAAATTTCCCAAACTAGGGTGGTGGTTTGTTTCAACTCTCAATTTTCTCATGATCGACAAATGAATGTGAGGGCCATTGCAATTGAATGTGAGGGAACCAAACCAACCCATCAAACATAAATCGCAATTCCCACATAAATCACAACTTATAAGCATCGAAACCAAAGGCGAGACTTGAGCAACAACAATTGGTAGGTATGGATTAAGCCATCATTTGATATTGATATTGATAATCTAGCTGATACCCTTTATTTTAAATAAATAAATTAATTAATAATAATAATAATAATAATAACTTACCCAACAATTATGAAAAAAATCAATAACCAGCCAACACTGGTTATTATTACCACCTACTAAAAGCCTCTTGTAAGGTACCTCCTTTTTTCTATGGGAGGGGGGCATTTAATTATTTACTTTTTATTTATTTATTTATTTATTATTTGACAAACATGTGTCCAAGTAAGTGGCCAAAGGTACTTACTTACTTATGGTATGGCCCACTTGTGGGGAAACCGTGAACAAGAGCTTCTTCTTCACCACCACGTGCCTAGTGCCCCGTAACCGGAGTGAGCTCTAAACAAGTTACGAGCGAGAACATTAAACAATATAACCCACTTGACATTTAAAAACGTATTTCAACGTGGAATTGGGCACATGGTGGAAAATGGGTTGGAACAACAACAAAGTCAATAGGCGTAATGGAAGGCATAACATCGAACAAACAAGTTGTGTTTACGGAAGGGAAGGGGGGGGGTATCTCATGCCCACTTGAGGGTGGGCATATCCGTAATACTACCCTAGGGTTGGTCATCAAGGGTTTCAATCCTTTATCCCATGGTAGTAGGGTCATCAAGGGTTGATCCTTTACCCCACCGTAGGGTCATCAAGGGTCAATCCTTTTGTCCCGAAATAAAGATGACCTTGACACAATAGTGTTTGAGACTTGGGAGACCCATGACTTATCCGGAACCTTCGTCACACACACGCATCCGACTAGAACAATAGGTACTTAAGCATATGTAAAGCACCACCCGAAGAAGAAAATATCTAGTGTATCTTGGGAGGGCACCTTATCGGGTGGAATTTCTTGCCATCGGCAATGGATTGGGGCATTTTGAAAAGCGAAAGGATGGCTCTATCAGGCATGAAAATATCTATTGAATTGGAATAATACTCCTTATTGAACTAGTAGGTGTTACCAACCCAGGTCTATCTAACTTGCTTTGGATAAACAAGAATTTTGGGGGGCGGAGGAGGGGAATGGGTAAAACTCATGACCTTTCACCACAATGCACCCCAAAATAAGGGGACTCTCTCCCTCTCATTTGCTCACATTCTTAAGCTTGAACCCATCAACTATAACTGCACTTGATGCTAAGGTCATGTTAAGAGTGGCAAGTTATTTTTGTTGCATTCACATTGATGAATGTTAACTAACATCAAATCGTAGGTGAAATCCTAAATGGCACACAAAATGTGTGTGTTTAACTTAATAATTTAAGTGGCTATTAGCTTGCTTGACATCAAATCGATCTTAGAATAAAAACACATTGTTAGGTAGCAACCCATAAAAGAGGGCTTTAAGTCGATGTCGAAATAGCAAAAACATTTTTTCATTATTTTTATTAGGTGTGAATGAGAAAGGAAAAAAAATTAAAATAAAATCTTAAATCAATCCAAACTAAAATTAGGTCTTCTTCTTTTTTGGGTTAAAAAAACAACATGTTATTTAAATGTTAAGTTATGGGACTTAGCACCAAAACTTAGCACCAAAAATGATTGGAACTAACATAGTGCAACTGTATATAGACGAGCCAAAGTTCAGAAGCTTTTCTATGATTTCGAGTTTGGGAGTGGGAGAATTGTCAGTGTGTCCATCACCGTCCACCAACAACAATGTGCACAACAAGAAGAAAACTTGGGCTTTGACGATCTTCCATTGATGGGGTGGTGGTGTTGGAGGATAGTATTCTCTTTTGTCAACCAAATCATGTTTCCAAATCACACGGAATCACAATACTCACTCACAGCACGTGATGGTCAGGTTTTGTGATAGATAAGTTCTCGGTCCAACTTGCAGCCTCATCTTTACTTTCAGGGAGATTCGGCGGAAAAGTTGTTTGAGACAATAGTTGCAGCAAAGCAATGTTGGTCCCTCCGTAGTTCAGAAGTCTTTGGTGGGCTTTAGTGTTTTTTGGTGTTTTTTTTGGTGTTTTTTTTTTCCCCACCCATAAAATTTATTTTCTCATTTTTCACCACAAAAGGGGGAAATTCTTTGAAATTCTTCTTTTCTCTAGTTTAAATCTGAAAAAATAATAATATTCAATATATTTTTTGGAAATAAATGCCAATTTCTTAAGTAATTTTTTTATTAAAAAAATATATATCACTCGGCATGCCAGGCCAGACAGCCCCACCCAACCAGGCAGAAAAGCAAAGAAAATCAAACAAGAAAAGACAATGCTAGGTTTGTTGTTTTGATTGAAGATCTGAAAGTGCTTTCAAGTTTTGATTGAAGCACTTTCAGATCTTCAATCAAAACAACAAGGTGATCATCGATCAGGTGATCAGGATCTGCAACCTTAGTAGTAGGCCTCAGATCTTGATCCTTTCAGATCTTTCCTTATGATTGATTGATTTCACTACACCCTTTCCACATGAGGAGAGTCTATCCCCCTTTTGTCAACTTAAAACATGTCTTGGCACATTCTTTCTTTCTTGTAGGTGTAAGATCCCTCTCACTCTTAAGGAGTAGGTGTAAGAACCATGCCCTTACTATATACACATAGTGATCTACATATGCTAAAAATTCATCATAACTTTTGAACTCATGTCACTAATTTTCCAACAAACATTTCTAGTAAGGTAAGCTAGGGTTAACATGTTTTTTAAAGTCTCAATTGAAACTATTAGGTAGTACTTTGTAGTACATTGTACATAGGTGCTAGTAGCCTACTACCCTAGGTCTAGTTAAGATTTTAGAGCCGTTGATAATTGTATGACCATTTCAATGTAATTTGATCATGTGGGCATTATGGGACATTATGGATTGCACTTTGGTTTGGAGTTTGGAACCATGTATTAGAAAAAGGTTAATGTGGTCCACCACCACATTGGACCACATTCAGAAAAATGAAGATTGTTGGTTGGGCAATGGACTAACACAATAGATACAAAGGCATCTTAAGTGAGATGAGAAGCTACAAGATGATAATACAGAAGTCCACTTTTGGTAGATGGGTGGCAAATGTCTAGCCTGAACATCTCCAACCCAATACAACAACAACCCCACTCCCATCCCTTAAGAAAAAGAAAAAGAAACCAACTCCTTTCCATTAAGGTTGGCTAGTAATTCACCAAAGTGGCAAAACATAAATATAAAGTCCATCGTGTTGTGGTGGTGGTGCTACTTTGCAAAATTTAAATAACTTTCTTTATAAGTCCAACTACATTGGAAAAATTTCCACCACCACCACCTTGCAAATTCTACTTCTGCATTTACAAATAAAGCTTCTAAACAATTCATTGCTTTTTTTTGTGAAACCTTGCATAGGCAATATTTTGCCTTTACTTTGATTCAAGTCAAGTTTCTCTTGTACTCTACTCATTTAGCCATCTAGAGTCATGTTTTGGTGTGAATTCCTCTTGTGGACAGAAAAAAAACAGAAATTCTTATACATACCTTGCTAATGTAACACTTTAGTGTTGATATTGATCACTAGGGTGGGTGGCTTGGGATACACCATCGAACTAGAAGCAAATTTGCAAACACTTTATCATGTTTATAATTTCCAACCTACCTATCAATGCATGACTCTCTTATTATATGTCCAATGTTTGAGACATGTGTTGTATGATGAAGTCCACAAGTACTATCCTCAAAAAGCTATTTTCATCAAATGGGTTGTGATAATATGTATGGCTTTCGATGCTTTCATTTATACACATCTATAATTATTATTATTATTACCTAGTGTTGGACAAGAAATTTGACCGTGTTCAAAAGAATTGGATAGTAGGTAACTACATACAAAAGTATTCAAAAGGTGCATGCACTCACTCAACAAGCATCAAATGAGAAAAGAAAACAATTCACAAGGCACAAAGTTTTCCCATCCAAGGACACCTTGTTCAAACACCTCTAAAAAAAATCCTATAATTTAGTCTTGAGAAGATTCTAAAATCCAAGCACGCACAAATGAAAGGACTTTAGGAGCTTTTCCGTATAGGTTAAATGTCACATGTGATTAGGAGTTAGGAGGTACTAAAGAGGGAATAGAACAAAAGTAGTGATGTATTAATATGATATCAATATTTTCATATGAGACACCAAGCTACTAGACATATGAACTCACTTTGGAAGATCGTGGAAATTTTATTCTCTTTGCAATTTTTAGGATAGAAGGTCAAGATTATGTATCACTAAAGACATTGTAAATTTGTTCTAGTGTAATTGAAGTGCATGTGCCTTACCCTCAATAAACTATCCCATACCTTGAATAGGGCCATCTTAGGGATTTGGGTTCAATGATCAGCTTTTATGTCACACATGGCCCTCATTCCTAGAACAACCCTCTTCTTGGTCCTTACCTTACACATAATGCACTTACCTTCCAGAAGTTTTATTGATTCTTTTCATAAATTGTTTACAATTAGGTTCACATTTTCTATTGGTTAAAAACTAGTTGACTACATTGCAAGAATTTATGGTAGGACATAGCTTAAGATGCTTAAAATGTTGTTTGTTACATACATGGGATGATACGAAGGTATCATTATTCAATAGGGTTGAGTTCTTTTAATTAGGGCACCAAGACACCATCACTTTAAAAGTAAAAAGAAACCCAATATGCTACATTGAAAATTACAAACCATCAATGAATTCAAAAGGGGGGAAGAACAACTTGGAAGTTGGAACTAGTGTTGTATGGATATCTAGGAAAATTTGGTTATCAATATGTATAATTGTCGGATATGAACAAAACCATATTCAACTTTAACATGTTTTTTCATATTTTTCATGATACACATTCATCAAATGTAAACATAAGCATTATACTTATGCTTAATTATATACATTTGAAAGGGGTTGGTTCAATATACATATCCAACCATTAGGGTTTTCAAAATTTTAGATATGCATATATTTTAGAGTTCAAGAAGAGCCCAAAACCCAAAATTGTCATGTCAATCTCTTCCTTTTCATGGTGGCATGATGAGTATTGACATTTTTCCAAGCTCCTTGAACTTTCATGATTCATTTTTGGTCCAATATTTTTTTAATTCCTTATCTGGTGTTTGTGTTTTGTTTTCAACTCAACATTCTATTATAAGCTCCAAATTTGACTTTGTTTTCAAACTCTAATTTTATTCCAAACATTTTCTATTTTATTTTCAAGTTCCAACATTGAACTTTAAAGGCTTTTGAGCTTCAATTATAATAAGCCTTTCAAGCTCCAAACTTTATTCAGAGCATCAACATTGTTTTAAGCACATAGTTGTTGTTGGTCATTTGCTCTTTTATGCTTCAAACCAAATGAGGTTTAAGTTTCATGTTTCCTTCTTTTTCATTTTTGGTATTTCATTGCACATCAATTCCAAAGCACAAAGCAAAGGTCTTTGTGTTTTCATTGTTTTACTTTGCATCAACACATATTGGTTTGTTGCATTTTTTGGCATCAACATTTGTTGTTCAACTACTTTGTTTTATATTATGTGCCTATGGTAAGTGTTGCTCAAGAGGACTGTGGAGCTTGTCACCTATAAAACATAAAACTCAACACCCACATATGTTTCGCTAAAAATGAGCTTCAAAATCATCACCATCCATACTATTTCTTTTATAAGGTTTGAAATTTGAACATATACATGTTTTTAGTCATTTACATTGTTAATCTTTTATGTTTAAGTGCATCTTGTGTGTTCAAATAGTTAAAAAGGACAAATATTGTTTTGTTGATAGTAGGGGGGGATTGATAAAAATAAATCAATTACCACCCATTCAAATGTAATCCTCATTCATCTTAACTATTGAGAATGTACATTTATAATTGGCAACATGTCAAATGTTGATGTTCTACAACTTGTGACTATAAAAACACAAGTTGTAACTTCAAAATTTCATAGTCGAATGTTTATATGTTGGGGATTTATTGCTATCAATGATGGCTTTCTTGTGGATTCAATGAACCCATAAATTTTGCAATGCACAATTTGTAGATTTAAACAAACATTTGGTGATGTTTTCACACAAAATTATATTATTTACAAAGGTCTAATTAAATACAACAAAACTAATCATATAATTCACATAAATATTCATGTGCAAATTGCACATCTTAAGTTGTTTACATAAAGGATGCAACAATTTGACAAGAAGGTGACAAAACATGTTCATACTCAATAGCTAATGAGAAAAAACACAAGTCCATTTAATGGTGCAAGCATTGCATTTTTGGTGCCACAAACCCCTGCAAAAAAAATGATGATGTTCAATTGTAATTTCTCGAAGATTTTGTGTTTTTCGTTTATAAAGGTTACATGCCCTTTCTACTTCTAAAAACATTTGGCTTTTGAAATTAATTTTAAGTTAATGCCTTTGTGTTCAGTTTCCTTTTCATTCTTTTCATGTGGAAGAAATGTTACATGCACTGGTCAAGAAGACAATGGACCAACATGTTCTATTGAATCTTGCATTTACAATAATAGTCTTTACTAATTTTCATTTCTACATGTCCTGCAATAGTCTTGATACTTTTTCTTTGGTTACCTATTTTTCAATGAATTTTAGGTCCCAATGCATGTTACTATGGGGTTATTTGAAGTGAACAAAATAATCAAGTAATCCATGGTTGTACAACTTTATTTTTTATTAGAGAAGTTTGATTTGTTACATTAGGTATTATATTTGTAAAAAATGAAAACATTAATTTAACAACTATGCCAACAACTATGCATTCCATCATTTATTTTGAACCTTTGAAAATTCATAAGGCTTATCAAGGTACATCTCTCAAGCACATGATGTTTAAGGCTTGTCAACATGCACCATTAGAAAAAAATGCCCCTCTTTTTAACCAAATTATTTTCAATAATTATGTTATAATTATTAAAAAAAATTAATGGTGATTACCAAAGAACTCAATTCACCTTTTAATTTGGTGGACAAATGAAAATGACCTTCAACTAAAAAGCCATTTTAAAAATATTCTTAACATCAATTTCCTAATTGATCTACATGTCAAAAGGTTGACTTAAGATGTGACATTATCAAACATCATGCAACTATGAGGTAATAAGCTACATCACAAGTCATTGTTCAACTATTTTGGTAATCATGATTTAAAGATGGATGAGACATTGTGCACATTTGCATCTTTATATCCAAGTAAAATGTTCTAAACATTTTTAGGTTAACTATATATACCTAGGTTTGGCTGCCTATTACATAGGTACACATAGTTTATACTAAACTACTTAATATACCTAATTTACATTTTTAGGCTACCTACCTATATATATTTAACTTAGGTGCATAAGTGGTTAGATTAAGAAACCTACCTAGATAACCATATTTAAAACATACATAGGCAAACTAACCTAATCACATGGCCTAAGTTCAAGCATAGCTTAGGTGCCATGTGACCTAACCTTAAGTGACATCTAGCATGACTTAGGTTTAGGCCTAGATGTCATGTGGCATATGTAGTTTAAGCTTAGGTGCTACATGGCCTAATTATAGGCTTAATTTTTAAAATGCCATTTGGCTTAACCTAAGTGTTACATAAGTTACCTAGGTTCATGCCTAAAATAGGTGGCCTAGGTTTATGCCTAGCATAGGCACCACGGACTAAGGTCTAAACTTACTTTAAAGGCCATGTGACGTATGTTTAGGCCTAACCTAAATGCCACATAATATGGTTTAAGTCTAAAACTAACTTAAGTGCCACATAACATGACCTAGGTCTAAGCATAGGTGCCACATGGCATGACTTAAATCTAGACCTAAGTGCCATGGGGCATATGTGGTTTAGACATAGGTGCCACTTAGCTTAGCCTTAAGCTTGGGTCTAAGTGCATGTGGTATATTTGGTATAAACATAAGTGACACATGGCTTAAATGGTTTAGGCCCAAATGTCACCTTGCTTAAATTAGGCCTAGCCTAATTACTGCATAACCTATGTTGGTTAATAAACTACATTAATTAATAGGCTAGGTTAATTGGTAGGTAGTAAATTAGGTTATTACATAATAGGTTAAGTTAGGTAAGTAGGCATGTAATAATTCAATAAATAGCTAGCTAAGTGGTTGTTCGTAGGTAGTAAATAGTAGTTGTGATTAAATTGCAATTGGGCTACAACTAAATTATTTGTTCCATATTGTTTGTCTTCCATTTCAAGTTTTTAAACTATATAAAAAGATGCATAAAAAATGTTGGAGAAACAAAAAAACATGAAAATGGAATTACCATTGGGGATGAATTGATAAAAAAAAAGAGAAAACCCAAACATGTGACTTGTACATGTTACCTATAGTGGTTTTCAATATATTTTTTGCAAAAACAATTTCAATTAAATTTGTCATTTCTAACTACAAATTGTAATTGAAAATGAGTTGAAAGTGCAATTTCAAATGTAAAGTTTCCTCCTAGTGAAAATCTTTATTGGGTTAATAACTGTGAATGCAAAAAAAAATTAGGTTGATTTACAAAAAACCATTACTTAGACCAAAATATATAAGAAGTGGAATTAAACATGGGCTACTATTCAAGTGGTCACATCTTATTTGAATCATGTTGTATCGGCATGTGCAATGAATCAATCTAGAGGTCATTGGTTGTTGTTAAATGCCCTAACAATAAGTATTGCACTTCCTATGAACATGGAAGCTAAGTTATTGTAACTTTATAGTGGGCCTAAAATCTTTAACCCATTTGAAGAGCTTTATTTTTTGCACATAAATATGTGATTGGAGGTTATAAATGTGATAAAACCTTTTTGGAGTTTATGAAATATTTTGATTCACAACAAGTTCACAACATGATGACCATCACATTGGATCTATGCTTCAAATCTTTGCATGTTGTGGAAAATCTAATGGGACATGGAAATGCAATTTGATTAGTGTCTTAATATAATGTCAAGTTTGTCATTTGTCTTCTATTGATGTGATCTGGTTAATTGAACCCTACTACCAATGCATTTGTTGTAGTAACAATTTATGTTGCAAGATCAAATCTTAAAGAAAATATGTTTGATGTGGGGGTTTTAGTCTTGTTAAGGTATCGACAATTTTATAACATTGTTATTTGCAAATGGAAAACATCTAGATCAAATTATTACCATACTGAAATTTTGGTTTGATGACAAGTATTTCAATTGCAAGTCAAATTCAAATTTGAAATAATATCTAAAAATGAAAAAAAAAAATCAACAGAGGAAAACAATGACTTTATGACAAAACATAATTATTTTGAACAATTGTAGGTTGATGGTGATTAATTTTGTGGGGTTGGGGTGGGTTTGTGTGGGGTGTGGTTAGGGTAAGGAACTTGTATTAGAATTGGGCAATTTTTTTTTTCAGATTTAAGGTTCAATCCCCTTGCAAGTTACTTTGTTTTGGATTTTGTGCATGTTGTTTTTGTTTTGGGAGGCTAGGTTGCAATCTTGTAAATTTTTTGGGTAAGCAACCAAAATTAAAAATATTCATCATGTTTTGAAAATTGACTTCATCATAATCGGCAAAAGAAGTTTTTGAAAAATGAATGTGTAATTTGTTGGTATAATAAATTGATTTATTAAAAAAAAATCCTTCATTGTAAAGTAAATTAAAATAAATTTGTTAGCATCCATAGGATAGGTCTAAAAGTTGATAGCCAAACAATCCTTGTTGAAACTCATGTTAGCTTAGTAACTAGGAAGAGGATTCCTCAAAATACTTGAATGGTATTGGCTAGTTCTATTTATTGTTGCGGTAAGTAGAAGTACAAAACTCAACATGACATTCAACTTGTTAAAAATTATTGAAATTTTCCTTGGTAACTTATCATGTAAACCATCTTTACTTCCCTTCACACCAACTAGGTACCACCAACCCATGTAGGTAGGTAAAATAAGTGAAGGCATTTTGGTGCTTACTAGGTAGGTAGGTAGGTAGGTAGGTAGATTCATGTGGATGGGTGGTACAAAAGCTAGCTAACTATTGTGGTTAGCTACATGACAAGAATAAAATGAAAAAAAAGTGTTTCTTCACACACCATCCATCTTGCATGGTACAACTAACTCTCGGTTGTAGTCATGAAAGGACCTCCTTTTTAAGTCTTCTTTTCCTTGCTTGTACCCACCCCCAAAGGCCTTTGTCAGTGAAGGCTTTTTGTACACACTAAACTACACTCTTTGTAGAGGATGATGTCTTGGACCACTTTATCCAAATTGGCACAAAATCCACATGACTTTTGGATGGTTGGTGAGCCAACCAGCCTACCTTCCTTCCTTCCTTCCTTCCTTTGCTGAAAACCTATCAATTTTGAAAAGGCAAGAAATTCATAATGAGTAGTAGCTTGGCCCAAGAGGTGGTGGTGAACACTCGGCATGAATGAGCCTTGGTACACTTTATAGGAGAGAAAATTAAGTGCAAATCACACTCCCATTGCATTCCATTGCATGTGATCTCACATTGCATTGCATATGAGTTCAAATTGAAGTAAAATTGGAGCAAATTGGAGGCTTTTTAAATTGAATCCATGTTCACAATTGATATTTTATAATGTATAAATTATGAAGTTGTAGATTTCTCATAATAACACACTTAGACAATACAACATTTAGTGTATTTGGAGGGCACCTTATATGCATGCATTATCCCTCTTTTTTTTTTCATTAGGGGATGATTTTGGTTTCGAATCTGATTTTTTCATTAGGGGATGATTTTGATTTCGGTTCATTTTTTAAATTTTCAAGTTAGGCTGTTTTGGTTAGTTCCATAACCCTCAATTCTGGGTAACCTCTAGTTTCAATTCGGCCATCATTCAAAATATTAAAATGAATTATATAAATATATAAATTTTAATTGAATCTTTTATCCCAAGAAAAAAGATGATTAATTTTTTTTAAAAATCCTAAACTAATACACACTAGCTTATTTCTAAACCATAATCTACACTAAATGTCTCTCATAACCTTCTTCTTCTTTTTTTTTTTTTAGGGTCATTGCCATGTGGTTCTATGTCTAGAATTTCCAACATTGGAACTAGCACCTTGAATTACCTATTGTCACCTTGGAAGACCCTTGATTCCACCATATTTCAAATCCTCAAAAAATCTTATTGTAAACCCTCCTATATAAAACGCTCCTTCAGATCCCAAGAAATCTTTCTTTCAGACCCCCAGGAAAACCTTAATTCAGCCCCAAAAAAACCTTATTTAAAACCCCAAAAAACCATATTTCAATCCCAAGAAACCTTATTTAAAAACCCCCAAAAAACCCTATTTCAATCCCAAATTGCAAATCCCAAAAACTGAAATTCAAGGTGCAAGAAAATCGTAAAACAATGCAATGTTACAAAAAAAAGGAACCCTAAGAAGAATCCTAGCAATTTTGAAGGGTTCATCATCTCCTAAGGTCAAGATTTATAAATACCAATCTCCATTGCCCAATTGCTCCATTGCATATGATCTATAACAAAGAAAAAATAAATTAATAGCAAAATTTAAACTAAACATAATCCATTAAAAATTTTAGAAATTTGACATAATGCAAGAAATTGAAAATTTTACTTAAAACAGTTCCTTCAACTTGAAGAGCCCAATTTTACCAATTAATTCTTCATTTTCTTCCATCATGTCATCTTCCATTTCCATGAAATAATTCCATCATTTTCATCATGTCATCTTCCATTCCCATTTCCATGGTGTCATCTAGCCAATTTTTATAAATGTTTATAAGCATTTCAAAAACATTATTGCCTATTTGAGAGCATTGAAGGTTCCTCCAATATTAAAAACCCTTTTGATTTCAATCTAGGAGCCCATAATCCCTAGAATTTGTTAAGCTACAAACCCAACATAATAAAACTCTTGTTCATGTAATTTTTACCATGCCAACAAATCTTTGAGTTTTTCTGTCATTTTTTTAAAATCTTGAAATGATTTAATTATTCTCTTACTGCTAACAATGTAATTTCTTGTTCAATTTCCAAAAGGTGATATAGACTTTTAGTTTCAAAGCTTTAGGGAGTAAAGTTAGGAACTTGGGCACTTACATCACTTCGATTTTTAAAAATTTATGCATAAACAAAAAATGGAAGCAATACCTAATGATCACACTCATTATGCTCTCTCCTCGTTAAGATACTAAATGTCCAATGCCAACCCCTTGTAGCAAGGGTCTAATATCAAGGGGAAAACACATCAAACCCCCCAAAATTGTAGTCACAAGTACAATATTTATGTAACATTTTTGGGGGTAACATATGGATATCAAATCTTAGATTATTTTTGTTTGTTTTAAGCAGACTTGATTAACTTTAAACTTAAACTAATCAATTATTTTTTCAAATCAAACAAACATTGAAAAACATGAACGTGTGAAATATATTTGTGACAAAATAATACATGTTAAATAATTTGAAATTTTGCATATATATATATTTCAAAACTAGGGCTATGGGTTGGGTGATTTTTCTAATGGTGAATGCTATTGATATAAATCAATTAAATCTAGGTTCATTTAAAAATTTAAAGTTTTAGATGAGATCTCATTCAAAAAACATGTTTATTTACATTTTTTTGGCAATAAGTGCACACAATAATCTTTTCTTTTGAGGAAAAAACCATTACCATATAAAAAAGGAGGAGATTTTATAGTTGGGCATTGTATTATGTTTTTCAATTATCTTTTGTTTAATAATGTTTCATGTACCACAAACATGAACACTTAAGATTGTTGAATAAATGTAAGTTATATATTCTATATACATTAATTTTATTCAATCCTCTTTAGCTAACTATTGGATCAAAAATTTTGACTCAAAGTTCATTATGAGTTCCAAAATGTTGTTATGCACATTTTATTAATTTTTTTGCTTGTATTTAGGATAGCAAAAGGATACCATCGAGAGTTTAGCTTACTTAGCATTATGATATTCATTATACACATATATTTTTGGTGAAAAGTGGTTCACCTTTCATATGCTTTCACCCACTAATGCCAACATGTTGTGAGCTTTGCATTTTAGGAAGAATCTTTAAATGAAAAAAAAGGTTTAAGACTTATAGCACTTTTTTTTGCCAGTTTTGTTAAAATATTTGAAGCTCTCCATTAAAATTTTGGGTCTTACTAGCATAAGGTGCCACATAATTTATTTGGAATTAACATTAAAAAAAATGACAATAGTAAGGGCATTTGAAAGCAATCAATATTGTCAACTTTATTTCAACACCCATTATTAAACCATGGATTGTAAAGTATTAACAACCTAGGTTATTGCCAAAACTTGAAGACTTGGCACATGACCTTATAAAGCCAATGATTATTGCATGTTTGTAGCAAAGAGCAATTACATGCTTGAATTCAAAAGTCTCATGGAAATAGGATGACTCTTGAAACAAAATGAGTTTTTACAAAGTTTTGAATTACATGGAAGCACCTTTGTAAGTTCACATGCCTTGTGCCTTTCTTCCCATCTTTAGTTATTAGTTTTTTTACATATTTTCAACTATTATTGTGTTACATGAGTTGAACTCTTCACTTTTAATAAATTGAAACCATTGCTCATGGGTTATATTTTGCACTTATCATAATGTATTAAAACACATGTAATAACTTAAGACCTCACATTTATACTAGAATGAATTAGTGGTTTTTTCACATTTTTTCAACTATCAACATGTATATATGGGTTGAACCATTCACTTTTATATGTTAAAACTATTACCTACAAGTTGTATCTTGCATTTATTTGAATATATTGAAACACATGCAACTCAATGCTTTGCAATTGTACTTGAATCGTTTAATAAATTTTTTTACATTTTTTGAAATATTAACATTTATACATAAATTGAATCATCCATTTTGAACCTATTGAAATTAGTACTCAAATGATGCATATTTCACTTATTAATATATATATTGAAACACATATAACAACTTAATGCCTCACTTTTATTCTTGAACAAATGAATTTTTTTTTTTCACCTTTTTTGAACTTTCAACATTTGCACATGAATTGAATCATTCATTTTGAATGTGTTAAATCCATTATTCACAAGTGCATTTTGCACTTATTACAATTTTTTGAAATGAATGTACAAAAATTTGGTAGTTTTCACATTTATATCTAAATGGGTTAGTGATTAAGTTAAAATTTTCATACATGCAAAGTTTAGGATGCACGTAGACCTTTAAATTAATTTAAAAATATATTAATTCTTGTACATTTAAATAAATTAGAATGTATAATTTTCCCCTATTTTGTTTTAAGCATCATGAACAAGTTTTTTTATTATAAATTTTCATGATGTCACACAAAAATACCCCAAAAATAATCCATAAATGTTTTTTCCATTTTTTTTTGTTGTAAAAACAAAATCCATCATGCTAACTTTTTACTAAATTAAAAATTTGATCATTTTATATTTAATAATTTTTCATTTAAAATATTATACCTTCAATTATAAATATTTATATTATTGTAACCATGATTTCGGGTTTTTTAAAAAAATTTACAAGTTTGCATTTAAATATTTAGAAATTTATTTTAAAAATAAAATATATGAAAAAAAAAATGGTGATCATAAAAAGTGACATCAAATTTTATTTATTTATCTTCAATTTTGTTGTGTTGTTTGAATGGTGACCATACACAAAAACAAATTTAACCATGTTTTGGCTATATACCACATATGAAGGTATAAAATTGTTAAAATCCTTGTATATTTTGCATGCAAGTCCTATAACATATTGTAGAACTTTCTTTTTAAAACAAAAATTGAAGATTAAAAAATAAATTAAAACATCTTTCGTTGATGTGGATGGCCTTATTTTATGTTGGCAAAATGGTGGAAATTCACAATGATCAGACTTCAAAAGAACATACTAAAAAAAAAAGTCTGTTTTTTGGTCTTGCAAACTAGTGAAAAGTTCAAATTAGCAAGTTTGCAAGACAAAAAATAGATTCCTCAAAAACAAAATCTCATTTTTTGGACTTGCAAAAATGGAACAAGGTGACAAGTAGGAAGATGAATAAAGCAATGAACAAAAGGAAGATCCATCGGAAGAAGACTCCCATCATTGCCACTACCATCGCCATTGCCATAACCATCCTCACAACAAAAACAAAAGCAAAGTTAATTAATGAGCAAAACAATGGGCAAAACAACCATGAACATGCTCATACACAAATTACCTTGTTGGTAGCTCAATACTTGCTTCAAGTTGATATAAGGAATGTAAGAAAATCACATGAGAGCTTGAACAAAGAAAAAAAAACTTGAAAACCACAAGAATTTGAATAATGTGGTTGAGAAACACGAAAAAAATAAATTGAAGGAGACAATGCACTTGAAAAATGAAAGCATTCAAAAGAAAAACGAATCCTTAAAAGTTTGAAATGGAACTAAAATTATTAATTTTTTGAAAATTTCAATTTGGTCATGATTTTTATTTAGTTTTTAAACTAGAACTTGAGTTCAATTTTGGTTTTCTTAATGATAAAATTAGGGCCAAGGGGGGTGATTCCCACTTAGTTCCAATAACTGGATCTGAACCATCTAGTTCCAAATCCACCCTGGATCTGACATTAGGACCTAAATTGAATTAGGTTTTGGAATCAAACCCAAACCAAGCATGGGCAATTGAATCCATCATATACCTAACTAACATTGGTAAAACCCTTCTACCTATGCCTGGTGACCATGACCATGTTTAGTTTGTGTTTTACAATGGGTAAAACCCATGAATGGCATACATTCCCAAAATCCAAGATTAAATTTAATTATTGTCAAGTCATACATAAGCTCCTTGTTTTGGGAATGACCCCATCTTGGGGATTTACCCTACACTAAATGTCTTGGGATCAATGTGAATCAACCCAAATTGGGTCTTAGATCAATTGGGCTAAACTCAACCTCACAAATCTTGTGTATGTAAAGATGAGGAAGGAACTTGAGTACCTTGGTTGTGTGTAAATACAATTGGGTGTTACCACTTGGAACATCACACCTTGTGAATTTTTGCAAAATGTCAACCATATATATAGAAAATGCACCATTTCAAACCATGTAATTGTCTGAAACTAGAGTGTTGAAATACATGTAATCATTTTGCTTTCCTCACCTTGAAATTCATTGCACCAAAAGGTGGCATCCATGACTAAAAAACTTAATTATACATGCCTTAACCACTAAATGACCATGTAGTCAATTCAAACTTGTCATTTATGCCATTCATGTTTACTATTTTCATGATTATAGTCATGGATGAATGATCATGATCTCAAGAAATTGTGCGATGATGGTCATGAAACTTTATAATATTAAATCAAATAATAGTTATGGAAGATGCATGCAATAGTTGAAATTTAATTTTTAAAACATAATTTACATTTATTTTAATTAATTTCTTGTTGCCATGTGGCAACCTAGGTTAAATTTAAGAATGTATTGTCCATTTATGAATTGCCATGTGGTAACTTATTCCAAATTATAAAATTATTGACCATTAACAAATTACCATGTGGCAAGAACATTTTTGACCCAATCATGTGATATCATGCAATAACGAAGGTTTAAGAAGTCTAGGTTAAGTGACCTAGCCTAAGAGCCTAGCTTAGGCCCCTAGACTAAAAACAAATATAGAGTAAATTAATTAAGCTATCTAGGAAAGAAGCCTAAATAATCCTAGGTTGCAAGCGTGAAGATTTGAACCTTTTCCTTCTATTTGGAAAGTTTAAGTTTGTAACCATTGGACCATGGATTTTTATTTCCAATATAATTAGTCATCACAAAGCTATAAACACTAACGTATCTTAATTTAGGTTAACCTAGGCCACCTACAAAGGCTATTTTAGGTTACCTTGGGCTAGTTTAAACTATTTTATGATATTGTAAACCAACTTAGTATAACCTAAATTATTTAAGTTAAATTAGGTTAAATATAAGTTAAATTTAAAGACTAAACTTGAACTAAACCTAAAGATTAAGTTTAAACTAAGCTTATAAATTAAACTTAGTTTAATTAGTTTAATCTATTAAATTAACTTAGGATAAGTTTAGGTTAAACCTAAAGACTATACTTAAGCTAAAATTATAGATTAATCTGTTTTTAAAAAATTAGATGCTAAACCTAAGGGTTAAACCTAATTGAACATAATCAAACCTAATTAATTTAAGTTCAACCTAAAGGTTAAATGTTAATTAAATCTAAATTAAACTTAAAATTTGAAATTTGGTTAAACCTATGTTAAACTTAAAGGTTAAATTTGCAAATTAAATTTAAAGGATAAAGCTACATTAAACCTAAAAATTAAATTAAAACTAAACCTAAGTTAATCAAAGGTTAAACCTAGGCTAAATAGGGCCAAACCTAGGCAAAACTTAGACAAAACCCAATGTGAGTGTATTTTAATATTCGTTCCAAAAGGAAAAGGCTTCAATAATATGATGTTGGATTAAGTTGATTATTTTTGTTCATGTGCAAAATCACAAAATTTAAAGGCATTTGCAATTGGTTAATGATCATAAATTATTCCACACACACACACACACACACACACACACATATATATATATATTGGGAGCACCTTTGAAAAATTCAAAATTACATATGAAATAATAATTTTTTTCATGATGATTATGAACATATTACTTCTAAGTGCAATAATTTTGTATTAGAGGAATTTGTATTTAATCAACAATTTCTTCTCATACAAATTTTTTTCTAACTTCTTGAATTGTCAAATGCATTTTGGGACTTGGTCAAACATGATTTTAAGATCAAATCAAATACATTAGTCATGTAATTATGAGTCTCATGACCTAGTCATGCAATTGTAAACCTGATTTAATCATGTTCTAAATATATAACCTTCATGAAATTCAAAACACATTTTTCAACATATTTATTAACTTGATGGATCCCCTTTATCAATGTTCTTCAACCTTTTTTCTTCACCCGTGCTACTTCTTTGTGTGTTTGGGAATTCAAGTGCTCGTGGACAACACTAACTTTGATGTTCTTTGCTCCTCTTCCTTTGCCAAAAGCATAATGGGTTTTTTCACATTTCTTGCACAAAGTTTCAAAAAAATCTCCCAAGAAGAGGATAAAATTGAAGCCAATCAAACTCTTTTGACCACTCCAAATTCCATACCTTACATGCTGTTTGATCCTCTCTTGTTCCTTTTTTGTTTTTGTTTTTTTTTTCTTGGAGCTATCTTGAGATGATATAAATCTTCATGGTGACCTTGAGAATCAATTTATGTCTCTCATATGGTTAGATGTAATGAAAAAAGATTCCATTCACCTTATTTGCCTCTTGGTTCTTCAGCTGAACACCATGAACAAGAATTAGCTCGTTATAATGCAAATGTCAGGGTCTCAGTAGAAGTTTTGTGTTTAGGTACCAACCATGAACTAGCAACTTGGAAACCCATTCAGTCAGATGGATAGTGCATGGACAGGAAACACTTTTCCATTGAGTTCTAGTTCCTAGCTAACCCTCATGGTTAGCTTTACTATGCACCTAATAAGAACCCACTACCCCTTTCCTACATACCAACCATTTACAGGAATTTACTTCCACCCTAAATGGTTGGTATGTAGGAAATGGCTAGTGGGTTCTTATTAGGTGCATAAACCCTAAACCCTGACTGCATATGAGGGTGGACCATCCTCTTTGGTTTTTATGCTAGTTAACACACTGCTGTCAGTGCTGCAATATACATACGAGTGAAGACTGTACTGCATTGACCATGTGACACATATTATCCAATTAAACACAACCTGCACATAATGCAGTTGAACTGGCAGCTTGTTCTACATATGATGGTGAATCAGTAGGCCACTCCATGAAACCTTTGACAATAAACCGTCACAAACAAGCACAAATTAGTGGTAGGTAAAAAGCTACCCATTGTAATCTGAAATATGAAGAAAACAAATGTGCAAGTATACTATCTACTGGGTAGAGTCGAATAGAGCAAGTCCCCACCACTATACAAAAGACTAAAAGAGTTCTTCAAGAGGAAGGTGCTATTGCAGGAGTTAAAAAGTTACTCTTGTACTACTGATGGTGCATCCTCTATTTCATTGAAGCTCTCCCCAAAGTCACTTGACTGAGATTCAAGGGCCTCTTTAAAGACCTCTGTGTTTTTGAAGTCAGTGGCTCCCAGATTGTATGTCCGAACTGCCACCAAACAAGCAATTATCTGCACAGCTCTCCCCCAAATGCAAGTCAGCCTTTGTGTGAGGAGGGACAAGGTGATGAGAGGTGGGCTGATGTCACACATGCATAACATCAGGCAGCCTCAAGATTGTGTCTCTCAGGAGGGGAAGGAAGATGAGAGGTGGGACGATGTCACAGATGCATAACACAAGGCAACTTCAAGATTGTGTCTGTGAGGAGGGGAAAGAAGATGAGAGGTGGGATGGTGTTGCAGATGCATAACAGAAGGCAGCCTCAAGATTGTGTGTATGGGGAGGGAAAAGAAGGTGAGAGGTGGGACAATGTCATAGAGCATAACAGAAGGCAGCCTACCTAGCAAATTGTAGTGCCATTGTTCTTGCAACTACATCGATTTCCTCACTAGTGAAAGCAGACAGGGAAGGGAGCCATGATGAGAAGGTAAAGATCCTCACCGAAACAACGAACCCAAAAACCCACAAGTATTGGATCACAAAACCAAGCCAATTCCACTGCTCGCCCTCCCAGAAATCAGGCTGTTTCCCTTCCAATTGTGATACTATCTTCTCATACTCAGCAAGCTCCTCTGGAGTCATCTCAGGTTGTGAGGAGACTACCGTCGTGTTTTTCTTTCCAGGTGAGACATTCCTTGCACCTACAACATGTGATCTTCTTCTCTGTTTCCCTTGGCTGACGATTTTTCCTGCATTGCACGCTGATGAGGATGCCGCTGCCGCTGCCCCACATCTCTCCATCAGCTGAGATGCATTATGAAGTTTATGATAAGAAGCTACATAATGTTATGTAGATAGACATGTACACAAGATCAAGCAGAAGATTTGGACAGAAATTTGAAGCAAACCATGATGGTCTTGTGTCTTAACGACGATTTCAATTTCACAAACTCCAAAAAGGCTCTGAATGAACCTCCCCTCCTGCTGCTGTACTCGGCAAAACAGTGATGAAAGAAACAAGATTGGTAAGTCGTAGAACGAAAGACTAAAAAAATGGCAGGCAACAAAAACTTACTGCGCAAACGACGATGAGCTTCCGGGCTGAGCTGCCATGCCACACTCCAGATGCGGGCCGGCTCTTCTTCGCCAATACAAGGCTCCGGCTGCTGCCAACAAGATGGGCCCCGAAGCTGCTCTGTCGGAGACCCGAGAAGGAACGGTAAGCGAGCGAAGGCATGGCAGAAGACGACGGACATGCGCAGTACAAGGGCGACGCGGACACGGATGCCATGGTCGTCACCCTAGCCACAACCAAAATTCGCCGGACAAAGTTTCCCACTAAACTACTCTAGTGCAACAGCGCTATGGCGAACTTCCCTGTTGTGAGCGTCTCTAGCCACTTTCGCAACTCCAAGAAACGCTTCAGCAAGCACGAATTCAGAACGAAACCGATGCAGAAGAGAACCAAGCGCACACAAACCCCAAAGCCAAGAAACCGAAAAGCCTGTGTTCCGCAGCCAAGCGCGAGAGCCGGAGAAGACGACAATTCCACGGACGTAATTGCTCAACCGAGGCCCATTCCAGGACGACCCGTAGTTTCACCCGCACGACCATTCCAATCTATCCAGCGTTCTGGATCGATCATGAACCCATACATTCCAACGTTTTTTGCAACGCAGCATTATGACACCTGACCATTCCAATCTATTCAACGTTCTGCGTCGAGCATGAGCACTTAAAATTCCACCGTTTTCTGCAATGCCTAATGACACCCACCCGACCATTCCAACCTAACAAGCGTTCTGGAAATGTTCATGAACACATTCCAACGTTTTCTGCAACGCTTTCTCATACCCGACCATTCCAATCTATCCAGCGTTCTAGGTCGATCCAGAACACATTCCTTACGTTTTCTGGGGTAGAATTAGCTCATAGGTGCCACTAGGTACCTAGTCCAGTCTCCGTAGGTCCTAGAGTCTAGGGTTTAGGGTTTAGGGTTTAGTGGCCGCGACAATCCTCCGTTGCCTCTTGTTCATGTTGTCAGGTTTCGCACTTCGTTTCTCCGCAATTGACGATGATCCCTGAAAGCTTCTCACTCTGTTTAATTCTCCTGAGATTGGTTTTGTAGCTCCTAAGCTAATAATTTTCTGAGAGTTTTCATTATGTTGGTTTTTTCCTCTGAGTGGGACAGAGAGAGGCACAGAGGTTTCAGGTGTTGTCGAAGTCAATTTGTTGATGTGGTTTCTGATTGTTGTTTTTTTTGTGGTTCAAGGTTTTTCGAGAAACTGTGAATTTTTTTTCGTGTTCTTTTTTTTTTGGGTTTTGTTTATAACGGTTGAGCTAGGTTCTTTCTAAAAATCCCCCCACTGTGAAGATGTTCGTTGTGTGAGACTGATTGGGGGATTGAACAAAAAGGAAAGAAGCAAGGCTGTTGCGACCAAGATGTTGGCTCTCTTTGAGACGCCTGCAGGTTTTGCGCTATTCAAGGTTTTAAATGAGAAGAAACTGGACAATGTCGAGGTAAGAGGATTCTCACAATTAGATACTTCCTGGTTGATTCAGTGGGTTTCTTTTTGGGTTTGATAGCTAGCTGCTTGAGAAATGATGGGTTTAGGGTTTAGGAAGCGTTGAGTGACGTTTAGGGTTGAGCTAGGGTTGGTGGTGTTGCTCGAGTGAGTTTTTTGAAAGAGATTGATTTGATATGTGGTTTCTGTGGCAGGATTTATGGAAAGAGTTTGAGACACCAGAAGTTGCATGGAAGGTAAACCTCGCTGGCTGTTGCAGTAATGAATGCTCACATTATGTTTAGGATACACATACAGACCAAAGGTACCGATGTGTACAGCTTCAATGACAAGTATTATTATCAATCTCATCATCCCAGAACCATTCTATTATCATAATTTTGCAGATGGTGACTCTGAAGGCATTTGACAAGTTTGAGAGTACAACAGATGCACTCAGTGCAGCTACCCATCTTGTTGACAGCAAACTGCCCAAAGGTCTCCGCAAGTTCCTGAAAGCTGAATATGCAGGAGAGACTGGTGGCGGCAGATTCCAAACTTGGAAAGGTGATCAGTGACAAACTGGTATGTTAGGGTTTTGTCGTTTTTTCCAGTTGCATTTTTTTTCCCTCTTTCTCAGTTCTTGCAGAATCCAACGTGTATTTCCACACCCTTGTATGATGAAGGTTGGTCAGCCTCACCTGGAAATATTTGAGGTTGCAGGAAATAAACTGTGTGAACAATGCAGCAGTGGCGGAACTCATGTGAGGTCTTCGATCCCAGTTGTCTGAGCTCATTGTGGGCCTTGCCGGTTCAGACATTGTGCCCATGAGCCTTGGTCTCTCTCACAGTCTTTCCCGTTACAAACTGAAATTCAGCCCTGACAAGGTGAGCTGTAACCCCTGCTTGTTGTGGGTTCAGATTTGTTTATGAAGATCTTTCTCTTCTTGTGTCACCTCTTTTCAGACTGACTCTTAAAATTGTGGACTTTGTCCTGACAGGTTGATACCATGATAGTACAAGCCATCGGGCTCCTTAATGACTTGGATAAAGAGCTCTATACATATGCTATGAGAGTGCGGGAATGGTATGGGTGGCATTTTCCGGAGCTGGCAAAGATTATCCAGGATAATGTACAGTTTGCAAAGACTCTGAAGTTGATGGGCATCTGGACTAATGCAGCAGACCTTGACTTCTCAGGGGTGAGCATCTTGTTCCTTACTTCAAGTGTCTTTTTCTGGAGTGTCCAGTAGCTCTCCCATCATGTGCTATTTTTTTATCCCTGTTTCTTCAATGGCCTGAATCCAAGTTTGACCAATCCTCTCCCTTTTGCACTCACTCTGATTGTGTACCTTAGTCCAATTTTAATTTTTTTCATCTTCAGATGTTATGGTTTCAGTTTTGTGTTTGTGTTAGTTGAAGAACTAAATCTTGATTTTGGACAGATATTGGCAGAAGAAGTGGAGTCAGAGATGAAAGAAGCAGCAGTCATCTCTATGGGAACAGAGGTTAGTGACCATGATATGCTGAACATCAAGTCCCTTTGTGACCAAGTGATTCAACTTTCTGAATATTGAGCACAGCTTTTTGATTACTTGTGGAGTCGCATGAATGCAATTGCTCCAAATTTGACAGTTATGGTTGGGGAGCTTGTTGGTGCACGTCTCATTGCTCACGCTGATAGTCTTATGAATCTGGCCAAGTATCCTGCCTGCACTGTGCAGATTCTGGGTGCTGAGAAGGTAAGAAACCCCTCAATCTTGAAGAGTTCACCACTGGCTTGAATTCTTTGCAAGTTCACCACTCACCACTCAAAGAATTCAAGGTAGAATAATTGTATCACTCACACTGCTTGAATTCTTTGTTTCAGATCCATTGTGATGCATCTCCAAGTGGCAGAACTATTACTGAATTTTGTGTGCTCATCTCTTGCCTGCAGGCACTTTTTAGAGCATTGAAGACAAAGCATGAGACTCCCAAATATGGGTTAATGTATCATGCATCACTCATAGGTCAAGCTGCTCCCAAATTTAAGGGAAAGATTTCATGGGTGCTAGCAGCCAAGTCTGCATTGTGCATTCGAATGGATGCCCTTGGAGATGATGCTGATGCTAGCATTGGTATTGAAAGTTGTGCCAAGGTGAGAAGATGTTGCAAACATGTTGCTCTGGGCTTTGCATGGCAAACTGTTTGCATGTCTCCCTTGCCTTTTTTCAAAGGGTTGACTCAGTTGACAACATTGTTTTCCTGTATGGGTAGGTGGAAGCAAGGTTACGGCAGCTCGAAGGTAGAGCGTTGGGAAAGATCAGTGGGGCAGCCAAGGGCAAGGCTAAAATTGAGTCGTATGATAAGGACCGGGAAAAGGACACCCCAGGGGTTCTCTCTGCTGCAAAGGTAAATTGTACAGGAACACCAGGATGCAAAACTGAAAAACATATGGAAGATGGGTTAGCAATATACTGCAATTTTATGGATTCCAGAACTTGGCTATTGCACCAAAAATCATATTTTGGTCCTTAAGACTTGAGACGAGGTAGAGGAAAAAGGAAAAAAAACAGTGTGGAATGCACTGTGTATCTAGAGCTCTTTGTCTTCAATGCAGGATCAGGTTGACCATCAGGGTAACTAAGGTTCATTGGCAGGTACCACGAGTGTGATTTAGTGATGTTAGTCTAAATTATCCAAATTTTGATTGGCTGATCCCATGGTCATTTTTACTGTGCAGGCATACAACCCAGCTGCAGACTCAACTATTGGAGCTGCCATCCAACACGACTCTGGGAAAAAGATGAAAGACAAGAAAGAGAAACAGGATGAAGCTCAGGTTGTGGAAGAGGTGACAGTGGTGCAGACCTCAGCTAAGAAAAAGCCAAAGAAGAATAAAACTTCAAAGGAAGAGCCTGATGCCACAACTACGCCTGTAGCTGTGGAGATTGTCCAAGTAAAAACAGAAGGGAAAACAAAGGTGGGTTTGACTTTTATCTTCTGAAATCAACATTCAGTAACCCCTTTTTTTCCTCATAATTTACTATACATAAAACCCTAGTAACTAGGAAGAGAAAGGCAATCTAAAGTATGATGTGATCTTGATTGCAGAAGAAGAAAGTGGTCAAGGAAGCAGCTGAAGATATACAAGTAACAGAGGCAGTGGTTGCAACTACTACTTCAGAGCTCAAATCTTCAAAGAAAAAACGGAAGGCAGAAGTGGCAGTGGAGGTTGCAGTTGAGGAGGTGGTCCAAGAGAAGAAGAAGAAGAAGAAGAAGAAAAAGAAAAAGGTGTCTGAGGATTAGGTGCAAAAGTGTATGCTATTCCTGTTCATGAAGGGATGGACAATCTGGGAACTCTGGGCCTTCTGGGTCACTCTGATTTTCAACAGAACCTGTAAAAAAGACAACCTTCTTGAGATTTACCATGCAATCGGACTTCTAGTGCTAGGTCAGATCTCGGAGAACCCTGTACCAACTCTTTGATCTGATTTACTTTGATTTCAACCCTTGCAATATTTCTGAGACTTTTTTTAGAAGTTACTGGATCTTTCAGAGACTGTCAGAGAGCTGATGGCTCTCACAGTTGGTGATTATATCACTTCAAACTTCCCCATGGGGACATGGGGTTGCGGCCATTTTCAGAAAAGAAGAGAAAATCAATCATCTTGAGCTCTCTGCCGCCGCATTTCTCCTCCTTCTGTCACTATGTTGTCTACACTGTATATTGTTTTGTCAAGTGAAGAAGATGAAAAAAGGGCATGTAGGATTGGGTGCACCATCTTGTGGATATTTCTAAATTTATTTTTTTCATCAAGGACTTTTTCTAATGCTCCAAACATATTAAGAAACTCAAGAGAATTCTTTTTGAAAAATGTTCAAGCCATTGAATCTAACAATCTCGTTGGACACAAAGGTTCCAAAAGACCTTTCAATACTTTTTTGTGTAGTTTTTAGAATAGAATATAGTCATTTAAAACCATTGTTTAGGTACCTACTACCTACCCTCATGAAAAGAGGCAAGTGATAACCATGTTGGTTTGTAATCATTGATTTAGGGGATGACATATTGAATGTCTCGTACCATCACGCGAGTAAGCTTTTTATAAGTAGGAATATTGTTTTTTTTTGGTCAATTTTGTGATGTAACCAAAGTGACAATGATCTATAGGAAGATTTTGCCAAATTTGCTACAAGTTAAATATGAAAGTATATTTTTGAACATCCTTTTTTTTTTCTTAGTTACCTATTTGAAGCATGTATAGAAATTTGACAAAATTTCTTGAATTTTGTTCAAAATTTAATTATTGAAAGTCTTTAAAAAAAACTTGGTTTTAACATTTTAAAATTTTAATTTAGTTCTTGACTAAATATAGCCATTAAAAAAAGGTTAAGTAAGAGATTAGATTTGTCCATGATGAACTAAGTATACATGTGTTCGTTGATTTGTGTTAAGTTTCATTTTGAGGACATAAATATGTTCTAGATTTGGATTATTTGGCGAGGGATTGTAATTAACCAACCAATGATAGGGCCCATCTTGCATTCAACTTGACGATCTCATTATGGAATTAAAATATTTAAAAATATATAATCTTGTTATGTTATGTCCTATTTAATCATAAATTTGGTTATATATTTGGTGTAGAAGATTTTCGCATTAGTTTTAAAGGGGTGATTTGTGTGCAAGTTTTCTCGTGTGTAATTTTTGTTTATTTTGATAATGTTAGGTGCCAATCTAGTAATGCATAATGTATGTTAAGTTTTTATTGCAAAATATTATTTTTTGGTGGTTGGAACCAATATTAACTAGTCTTGGTTTTTAGAATAACTATTGGGTTGAAGCTTAAAATAATTTGTAAACCAAAGAAACCTTCTAGCTTTGGGTCTAGGGAATATTTAAAAAAAAGTAAAACCAATTTGTTTTTGAGTCGAGTCCAATATTTTATATTGCTAATTTTGTGTCAATAGTATAAGCTTTATGAAACTTGTTAGTTCTAGGTCCAATGCATGGTTAATTTTAAACCCTTGTTTTGTAGCCTTGGTTTCAAGGCCTATTTTGGGTTTTAGATTTTTTTAAAAAATATCGAAGCTCCAATTTACATATAACCTCATTAGTTTTGAAAATCAAGGAAACAAAAAAATAAAAATAAAAATGACAAGCCCATTTATGCAAATTATATTTTATGCAAGTTTTTTTAAGAAGTTTTTTTTTTTGAGCTATTTATTGGCATCAACTTCTTTGGAATCCTTGCATAAGGTCTCATGAATATTGTGATGATGAAGGAGTAAGTTATTAAAAAACTTTCAACTTTTTTCATCAATAAACCATGTTGTTCTTGGGGTCACGTACGTTTATTTAAAAATTTGGTGTACATAATTTCTTTAGATTTTAGAAGCAAAAGAATAACATCTAAGCATTTTAAGATCTTTGATATGTTAAATGCTACATCACCATAAGCTTATTTGTTTTATACAACTTTAAAAACAATGAGAAGGAAGTATTTGGATGCACTTGTACAACATGAACAAGTTTAGAACTGAAATTATGTATGAATATTACATAGCTATAAAATTTATATTTTTGATTATACTATTATTTTTTCACCCTTTAATTGTTTATACAAATATCACCATTCTCCTATCATGAACTAAACACAAACAACATCAAAATCATTCAAAATCAAAAGTTTTTCAAAAATCAAAATTTCAATTTTTAACAAATTTTGCATTCATACAATAACTTTGTACAAGTGAAGATGTTTCTCAAGGTCATAAACACTCACTTATATACCAATCAAAAGGAAACTAATCAAATTTTTTTTAAAAGTTTATCTATCACATGGTGCCTCATGTGATTTCACAATTAATCATAAGGAAAACAAAATCACATGGTGCCTCATGTGATTTCACAATTAATCATAAGGAAACAAAATCACATGGTGCCCCATGTGATTTCACAATTAATGCACCATGACCAAATTATGAAACTTACCACTCAACTTACCCTTTTAAACAATTACTTAAGTAATTGTGTAATCCTATATATAAAAGCAAACATGGTGTTTGTTTGTCTGTTTATCTATGGTGACAAACAGGGCAGGGCAAGGCAGGGTAGGGTAGGGCGGCCAGGGCAGACACCCGCCCACAATAAATCATTTTTAGTTACGCCTGGAAAAGCAACAGTGGTGGTGTCTGTTTGTGTGGGCAGTGCCTCGAAGATTCTTCCAGTCATTGCCCGTTCCCTGTGGAGCTTCCCCAGATGTAATTGACTCCAAAGAAAAAAGAAATCAGGGGCAGTCTAATTTTTTGAGGCAAAATATTTGGTAGACCAGAAAAAAATATTTAGGCCTTAGACAGCCTAGAATTTTTTTTTTTTTTTTTTGTATTAACTAAGATTACTTTTTTTTTCTTTTAGCTATTGTCCGTCCCGATTAAGGGGATGAATCAAATGTCCGTTCGGCTTGATGACGGGACGGATTTAAGGGAAGACCAGAAAAAAAAATTTAGGCCTTGGACAGCCCAAAATCAATTTTTTTTTTTTTTTTTTGTATTGACCAAGACTACCTTTTTTTTCTTTTAGCTAC
>Ga0209611_10002709_pt1 | contig 31054 bp, 24 predicted proteins | sample S1TSphgellanicum_3_FD_187693 | JGI IMG/M metagenome (GOLD analysis project Ga0209611, IMG submission 187693) | Host-associated microbial communities from peat moss isolated from Minnesota, USA - S1T2_Fc - Sphagnum magellanicum MG (SPAdes) (version 2) | ecosystem: Host-associated > Plants > Peat... | reverse complement strand
TTAAAGTTTACAAGTTGTTTAGTTAGTTTAGGGTTTCAAGTTTCAATTCAAACCAAATTCAATTCAAATTGGTTTAGGGTTTAAGGTTTACAAGTTGTTTCTTTATTTTTGTCGTCATTTTAAATTAATTTTTTTCATATTGCATTATTTGTGTTCAAGGATTTTCATCCATGTACTTATTTGCAATTTTCATTCTTCGTCTTCATGTTATTACATTTTGGTGGTTGCATGTTTTCTTCAAGCAACTACAAGGTACATTGTTTCACCAACTCTATTTTTCATGGTTGTTTCATGTTTGTTCCTCTCTTTCTGGTCTTAATCATTTTTTGAGCTAACTTTCTTTTTGTTGTATTTGCAATGATGTTCATGGCAATGACAATGACATTCGTGGTGATGGCAATGGTGTTCAAGCGACGACAATGATGATCTTCACGTTCTTATGGTAAACATTTTATTTTTGTCTACTTATGGTCTTGATCATCCTCTTCAAGGGGAAGTTCAAGTTCAAACCATTGTGAACAACTCAAATGTGTTCTTTGTTATCCACTTGATTTAGTTGTAGGACTTAGGAGGGGCATCGTAACCTATAGGACTACAAATGGGATTTTTGCACTTTGAAAATGTCTTGAAACCAATCATTAAGAAGTTTGGAATGATTAGATTGAATGAAAGAAAAACGGCGTGAAGGAGAAAGGAGACTTGCAAAAAAAAGGTTTGGCTCACCCGCAAGCACTATTTTTGCTTTATTTGGTAATTGTGTTCTTTATAACAAGGATGAGTTTTGAATCAAAAGCAACTTGAAAAGGATCTTGTGTTGTTCATTGTTAAAAAGCCTGTGCCATTATCATATGTTTAGGCACCATTTTTTAGGAGATTACTTTTGAGGCAAAATCTTTGCCTCAACTTTCCATCAAGGTAGAAATTGAGAGAGGATTTTTTTTATTATGATTGTTGAGAAGACCAAATAAAGGTTTGTGTCTCCAACCTTTTACTCATGTAATACTCACATTATATCTTTTGATCTTTGGATATCAAAGGGAGGTGTGGATACTTTTGTTCTTCTTGTGCTTTTCTTGAATGACGAATGGGAGCCTTGTCATGTAACTATTGAATTTATTGAAATTGTAGATACATTTGGAAATGCCATAAGTTTGCAAGTGAATGATTTGCTTGCAAAACATGAACGTAATGCTTGTGTTTTTGCATATGTCAAAGATGAAGGGAATAATATTTCCACCATGACTTTTGCATTGACTTTTGTTGTATCTTATGAAGTTTGGCACCTTTTGTAAAGGCTTGTTGGGGCCATGCAATGTTCAAGTTTACCAATATCCCATAAATGATTACAAGGTATGTGCCAATTTGGCTTCTTGATTTCAATCAAAGTAACATAATATGTTTTGCAGAAAATCATCATTTGGACCAAAAAAATGGTAAGGGATGGCAATAATGGCACAAGGCATGTGAACTCTTGGGGATATTTTCATGCAAATTCAAAACTCCTATAAAAACTCACTTTGCTTCAAGAATCATCCTATTCCAAGAGATTTTTGAATTCAAGCATGTAATTATTTTTTGTTACAAAAAATAACAATCATTAACGCTATAAGGTCTATGCCAAACTTTCAAGTTTGGGCAATAACCCAAGTTGTTATTGATACCTTAAGGCATGTGTTTAACAATGTGTGTTGAAACAAAGTCTAGGATATTGGTTGCTTTCAAATGGCCTTACTATTGCCATATCATTTGTATTTCAATTTCAAGCATATTTTTTAGCATATGATTTCAATGAGACCCAAAATTTTGATGGGGAGCTTCAATTTTTTTTATAAAAATGAAAAAATAAATGGTACAAGTCCTAAACCATGCTCTTTCATTTATGATTTCTTTCCAAAAAGCCAAACCCACAACATGTTGGCACTAATGTTAGACCCTTGTTGTTACCCAAAACCAAGTGTTATGGAACTAGAAATTGAAACTAGCCTAACTTGAAAATGAAATAAAACTGAAATAAAACCCAAACCCTTTCCTCCAATTGAAAAGGTGGAATTGAAACTAGTTTCCATTTTTTGAAAAAACTAGGAATCAAATTTTATAGTCACCACAAGGTTGGTGATTGGAACCAATCTTTTGAAGAAGGTTACAAATTGGAACTAAGGGGACCCCCTAGAACTTGGGAACTAGTCAACACTCCTCTATACCTATTTCCCCCAATAGTCGAGTTAAAAATCAATTGGGTGGGCTCGAATTTAGAAAATGACAATTGTATTAACACACAATACCTATTTCACCCAATAGTTGGGTTAGAAATCAACTAGGGGGGCTCCAATTTAGAAAGCAACAATGGTACTAATACACAATACCTATTTCACCCAATAGTTGGGTTAGAAATCAATTGGGTGGGCTCCAATTTAGAAGGCAACAATGTTACTAATACACAATACCTATTTCAACCATTAGTTGGGTTAGAAATCAATTGGGTGGGCTCCAATTTAGAAAGCAACATTTGTACCAACACACAAAACCTATTTCATCCATTAGTTGGGTTAGAAATCAACTGGGTGGGCTCCAATTTAGAAAGCAACAATTGTACTAACACACAATACCTAGTATAAGGGTCCCCCCCCTTTCTTTTCCCTCCAAGGAAATGGGGGGTTGACCTTATGGTCTTCATAATAAGAGCCCTAGAAATACATTTCATTTGCAAGCTACCACGACAACACTTTCCCTCTTGGGATTTGCACTCAAGATCAGCAGCTCCAATCCTGCCTGATCTGTGTGCAAAGAATTAGGTAGAGCTGTTTTGGAAGAGTGGGTGATCCTGGAAAGACCAGCTCTACAAAACTGATCAAGTTATTTATTTATTTATTATTTGGCTTCTTCCTACACAGGCTTGCAATATTTTTCATTCTTGAATCTTTCCAACACCCATTTGGCTAATAATAATGATAGGGTTGAATTCATGCAGAGCAGCAGTTCTGGGGTTGAAATTCTGGAAGCAGAAGAAGAAGATTGGATGTGGGCAATCAGATGGACATGCCCAAAGTCTTGGAAAGGAGTTAGTACACAGAAGAAGTAGCCTTTAAGAGTCCTGTAGAAGTTCCTTCTTCCTTGTTTAGACATGTTTCTGCACACTCCCAAATTTGCTGTGAATTGGACTTTTCTTTTCAAGCTTTGAGTTAGAAACCCCCTACTACTACTACTACTCCTACTACTACCTATATGGCCATGGCAGGTGGAGATGGAATGCCGAAACCGGATCATGCTGAAACCAATTGCAACAACTGCTCAGTACTATATTCTGCAGATGTGCTTGTACCCACAAAATGTGGAGCTGGCTATTGCAAGAGCATGGGAAAGGGGGGGGTTATGGATTTGGAGAGTTTGAGGAATGGAGAATCTGATGATGGAACTGGAGACCTACATCAGCCTTTGTTGGAGAATTCCAAAGCATCAATTGTGCAGATGAAAGCAGGTAACCTTTCATGTGATGGTACTGAGGTTTTCTCCCAATTGTTGATGCTCTGCTTGTGGCTGAACTTGGAACGTGTCCCCTCCCAGCAATATGCCTGTCCACTGAACCTTCTCACCCATCCCAAAGAAGTCAGTATCAAAATAGGTCCAGCTTGATCTTCCCCCCCTTGCAGCAGCTGTATCTGTATATGAATCTATGTGACTTGGGTTGGCTTTCTTTTCTTGAAACAATTAGAAATTCTGTTTGATTGTTCAAGTGAGCATGAGCCTTTGACTTGATCTCTCTCCTCCCCTTGCTTTTATTGGCAGTTTTAATGGCAACTGTTTAACAATTCCAAAGTGTTGACTTTTTTAAATTAGGCTCCTCAGATTTCAACTGGAAAGCAGCTGTGCTCCCATTCCTCTTCCCTGCAATTGGAGGCTTACTATATGGCTATGACACTGGTGCAACATCTGGAGCTGCAGTTTCACTTACCGATCAACATCTCAGCGGCACAGACTGGTAAACACTGCAAGAGTTGCAATCTAGCATCGTATTTAGGAAGCAGTTCATACTCTCCAAGACTTCCCAATTCCTGATTTTTGACCTAATTCTGCAACCTATGCTTGGATCATGAATGTCAAGCTAAGCATCGATCCCGGCTTGTTTTGTGATATTGTGTGCAACTTTCCAGTGCACAAGACAAATGTTTTTTTTTGCTAAGAGCATCTCCACTGATGCTCAATATGTGGCCCTGCATTGGAAATCTTGGATGAGTTGCAGCAATCATATCCAGTGGATTTGTTGGAGGACTGCTCTGACCCTGAACAATGCACAGTTTCCAGGGCCCTCAAGGAGCCCTGGCCAGCTGAGTTGCTATTAGTAGTCTCCCACCTATTTGCAGTCCCAGGTTTAGTTTTATGGGTGGGGTTGGAAAAAAGTAAATAACTAAAATTTGGATGTGAGAAATATTTTTCCAGGGTCACATACGGAGCACATCTGCTAGAGATGCTCTAACAGTTGTGGCCCACATATTACAGGTACAATTTAACGGCACTTGAAACTGGATTGTTTGTGAGTGGCTCACTCTACGGTGCCTTATTGGGCTCACTGCTGGCCTTCAAGATTGCTGACTTTCTTGGTCGACGGTTGGAGCTCATCACAGCTGCGGGATTCTACATATCTGGGTCTTTGATTAGTGCAGCCGCACAAAGCCTGGGACTTTTGCTCACGGGGAGATTAGTGTTTGGGACAGGAATTGGCTTGGCCATGCATGCTGTCCCCATGTATATAGCTGAGACATCACCGCCACCCATTCGTGGAACTTTGATTTCTCTCAAGGAGGCTTTTGTGGTGGGAGGTATGTTGATTGGTTATTTTGTGGCGAGTTTAAGCATCCAACAGATGTGTGGGTGGCGCATTATGCTTGGGCTTGGAGCACCTATTGGGTTAGTAATGGGCATAGGCGTCTGGTGGCTTCCTCCTTCACCTAGGTGGCTCCTTCTCAAAGCATTACAGGGCCATGTGAATAACATAGCTGAGATGAAATTGAATGCAGCTGCTGCACTTAAGAGGTTAAGGAGGATTGAATCTTGCACCTTGGTCACAGACACAGCTGTGGAAGCTGAAGTAGAAGACACTTGGCTGGCCTTGCAGCTAGCCTGTGAAGGCAACAAAAGCCAAATTGTCACCTTCAAAGAGCTATTCCAAGGAGCAAGTTTGAAGGCACTTGGGATTGGCACAGGGCTGGTCTTTTTCCAGCAAGTGACTGGGCAACCCAGTGTATTATACTATGCAGCACCCATTTTACAAACTGCTGGATTTTCGGTGGCAGCTGATGCAACAAGGGCAGCATTCATTTTGAGTTTTTTCAAGCTGTTCATGACTTGCGTAGCAGTAGTTAAGGTTGACAAAGTTGGGAGACGGCCATTACTGATTGGCGGGGTTTGTGGGGTTGTTCTGAGTTTAATTCTGCTAGCTGGTTATTTTACTATTGGCAAAATGCCATGGTTAGCGGTTGCTGCATTGTTGTTGTATGTGGGTTCATACCAAGTCTCATTTGGGCCTATTTCCTGGCTCATGATCTCCGAGATTTTCCCACTCCGAACTCGTGGGCAGGCACTTAGTCTAACGGTGTTTGTTAATTTTTTGGCCAATGCTGGAGTTGCCTTGGCTTTTTCTCCCCTTCAAGAAGCTTTAGGTCAGACTTACACCTTCATCATCTTTGGCATTATGGGGTTGTTTTCTCTAGTCTTCATTCTTGTAGCGGTGCCTGAGACTAAAGGCCTTAGCCTTGAACAAATCGAGGCTAAGCTTCTAGCTAGAACTTGAAAAGAATGGTCACCCAATTATTATTTTTTGAGCCTGCTCAAAGAGAAATTCTAGCTGACCCTTACTTTGCAAAACCAGTGACCAATTTGATAGCTTTGCCATAGAAAGTTTTTCGGAAAAAAAGAAAAAAAGGGGACAAAAAACATCAGACATGTGCTGGCGGTAAACAAACTGTTGATTTCACTGCGAAATCAGCAGTTGTAGCAGATTGCTGCAGGCTCTTCTTTGATTGTAAAGGTGCTGTTATGGCGTTGAAACTACTCTTATATGGGGTACTACAACCACTTCTAAAGCAACTCTGTGGAGAGGTGGCTAATGGGTTCATGTCCAAAAGGACTCACAAGAGCAGCTGCACAAGTAGCAGTATAGGTAGAAATGATCTGTAAACAGTAATGGGGACGAAGGTGAGGTTTTAGAGGGTATGAAACTCTGAGTTTGGAGTTTGGCCCTGTAAAAATGGATAGGTTAGAAGAATGCTCTCCAAAAGGACTCTCCAAACTTTTCAAGTTGATGTGTGACTAGTGACATAACTTTCACACTACTTTGGATACGGTAGACACTAATAGAGGCCCACCCACATATTGGTTGTGAGTGGATCTGTTCTAAGTATGATTGTCAGTAGTTGTGGGTACAGTATGTACCATGAGAAAATATCACAATTTAATTCTCAATTTTGTTTTTGGTCATGTGTTCTGTTTTCTACAGTAATACTTCTGGGGGTACACAGAAGTTATATCATGACTCAATCCAAGAATTGTGGCTATGAAATTTAGCTCCAAACTTGGGATCTGGTGAAGAAGGCTCAGAGTGATGCAGAGGGTAAATAGGTAGCAACCCAGAACCGAATGCCAATAACATGGCACAATTCATTTGAGCTAGAACAGATAGATGCCAATGATGCATTGGAGTGTTCCAAGATAGACAACGAGATCTTTACTTGTTGGAGAGGCTCATGCCTAAATTACCACACATTGAATTCAGTTTCAACAATGTGGAAAAGATGGCACAGACTGATGTTATGGAACAGCCTCTGTAACAGTAAGATTGCACAAGTCTAGGAGCATTATGACTGATGCCTGGCACCATGTAGAAAATTTCCCCTTGTACTGGGGCCTCGGAGCATTGGTCTGCAATTTGCAAGTTAATGAATTTGTCATTCGCAGGATGGACGATGGACAATACATAATGGACAATGCTGCTCCTCCATCCATGGTGATGCTATCTAATCCCTTGGTGTAACTAGTAGTGCCAATTTGGAACCCCATAACCTTTTCTTTTTCTTCTGGGCTTGGTTCATCCCAAGTGGCTGAAGCATGACAATACACTAAGCTTGGTCCATCTCCTTGAAAGGCGTGTGCTCTTGGGAAGGAGACAAAGGTGGGCCAAACATCTCTTGGTTTTCCTATTGTGTTTATAGGAAACCAAGGAGGTTTCTCTTGCCTTGTAACTAGTTGGTAGGAGCTCTGATCATCCAATATGTGATAAACTTACAGGTTGGGGTTTTTGATGGTGTATTTCATAGTCAACTATAGAACTGAAAGTGGTACAAGGTTGATCCACCAGTTACGTAGTCGGTGCGCATAGGAACCGCATTATGTCGCATTGAGTAGGAGTGTCTTTCCAAGGTAATGCTTGACCAACATGTAGTGCTCCTGGATTTTTTCCCTCTGGTTGAGCTGAAAAAGGTTCAATTACATAACCAAACATAGAAGAAATGGATTGAGCCCAAGTGATCAATCATACCATGTTCGTGAAAAAATTAGATCTTGTGTCACTCAAGCTTTGAAAGAAAACTTGACAAAAATTATCACCTTTTGGAAGTGTAGTTCATTCATAAAGATTTAATTTATTATTGTGAAGGTGAAAGGTTCAATTCCTTATACTTGTAACTTTTGTATATGTTTAAGGGACTAGGGTAAATAGGTTAACTAAAGTAATTAAGTAAATTAAATTAGGTAGATTAAGTTAAACTAGGTAGGTTAAACTAGGCTAGGCTAGCACCTATTTGTTTGTTTGCCTTTTTATGGCCTACTTAAACCTATTTACTATTTTACCTAACTAATTATTTTTGTTATAATAATTTTTAAAAATGATTTAAATTTAAGTAAAAATTCAACTATTTAAATAGTCCATTGTCTACCAATTAAATAGTTTTTTAATCTATCAATTAAATAGACCATCCCAATCACAATGATAGGTCCACATCGACTTGCTCAGATTAACAAGGTGATTTTTTTTATGCTTGTCATTTTGAATATTTGTTGATTAGAATATCTAATAAAAATAACATGTTTTTGTAATAGTGACATTTGCCTTGTGATCTATAATGGGTAAGGCCCATGGGTGAGGGACATTCCTCAACATGTGGAGTAAAACTTGACTTCTACCTCATCCTAGGTCCTTGAAATATCCCCACTTTGGAGCCTTACCCTACACAAAGGATCCCCAGTAGTTAAGAAACTTAAGGTCATGCTAGATTTGCACAAGATGTGACTAGCCTTGTTTCCCTTCCAATGCTTTCTACTTTGTGTTATTGAAATTACTAAGGCAATTTACTCTAGTGCTACACGATAGTTATACCAATAGAGTAAATTCTTTTATGGTATTGCAATGGTGGTGCTTTGTTCTAAATGTTCTATACATAAATTAACAATTCTTTATGTGTATGGTAAAGTCCGAGGGGAAGGGCTTTATAGGAATAAGGGCCGTGTGAGATGAACCCAAGCATGGGCCTGAAAACAAAGGTCTAAGAACTGCCATTGTTTTCTTTTTTTTCTAAATTTTTAATTTCTATGATACCTCATGGGTACCCACTGAGAACTTTGAGTTCATTTTTAGGGAACTTCATGGAACATTTCTCATTTTATTTAACTTTTGCTGGTTTGAAGTTTGAACTTGCCATTAGGGGCAGAGCCACTCCTGTGAAGATCAACTTAGAAAGGTAGTCCAAATAGGTTGGTAAGTAACCTAGGTAGGTGGGTCCATAAGTGGGCAGGTAGGTATGTAGCTTAACTAGCTTGGGTATTACAAACCCGACCAGTCTGGTATCGATCCACTCGGTACCAGTTCAATACCAGCATACCCTTGGTATGTATTTTGCCAAAAACACCCAAAGATCTGACTAGCCTGATTTTAGGGTTCAAATATCAGAGTGTATACCAGTGTTGCACGTTTAGGGTTGCCTTCTCCCCTGGTATCAATCTTGCTATGATTATGTCCTTCAAGTTGTACTAATCTTCTTATTTTGAATTTGCACTTTAACCTTTCCACGAGTGAAGTTGGCTGCTCTCTTACTGAACCTTCAAGCATGTCCTCTTGTTTCTTTCTGTTTTTCAATGGCTGCAATCTGGTTTTCATATTTCAACCCTAATTGCCTTGGTTATGCACAACATGGAGTGGATGAAACCCTTTAAAAAAAATCAACCCTAATGAGACACTTGATTTATACTAGAGTTGAAAATTGATGTCAGCTGGTTTCATATTAGTCATATTGATATTGATACCATTGCATCATGAAATTGGGTACCCTGAATCATTGATACCAGAATGGTATATGAGTTTTGAGAAATACTTTAGTACCAGTACCAGTCTGGTACCTCATTTTAGGACAGACCTATATACCAGGACCAGGCTGGTATATCAAAAGGCTGATCCCGGACCAACACTGGTAGGTACATAACCCAAATAGGTAGGTAGCTTAGGTGGGAGATGAGCTCATTGTTCATTCTTGCAACTTGACATTAGTGTACTGGGTCTATGTTATCTATGGGTAGTCATGGTTTAGGGTTTGTACTGATTGTTTCAGGTTCTGATCATGTCAGGCAAGTTGTTGCAAAAATACCCAATGGTAAAACTTCCGTTGGAAGTCTTGATGATGATGATTTTAAGGTGATGATCAGTATCAACAATATAAACAACACTCAACAAGGATTGCAAACTTACAAGGTAAACGGAGGGAGAAAAGGCACCAGAAATGACAGATATGAAATGCCCATAACAAAACTCAAACCCATCATTAGGCTGAGGAATTTTCCCAGACTTTAGACCAGTCCACTGTGTAGTAGTCACACTTACGAGTCCAGTTCTTCATTCCAACTTCCCAACTGCCATGAACTTTGTTGCAGATCTAAGCAGCTTGAGTAATTGTTATTCCCCGATTATTCCTTTCTTTGCACAAAAACAGCACTGCCTGAAATAGCCAAGATCACTTTTGATCAACCCCCTCCAAAGACAAGAGTTGTGCACCAAAATATGGAGTAAAAGGGCACACGTTGTATTTCAAAATTTTGGAGTCTGGGTTACTGAGTGTATGATGCCATTGTGGTTTGTCATGTCTGTTCGAGCTTGACCTGTGGCAGCAGCATCTCCCTTGTTGTTAACTGCTGAGTTATTGGTAGGTGACAGAAATTGCACAGGTGGTGGCCCACTGTTTCTGGTGGAGAAGGTTGACCCCCCCACAACACCTAAAGTTGCAGGTGCACCGACAGGCAAATTTTGTGGCAAATTTTGTGCCATATATGGCCGAGGCAAGCTCCCAGATGCAGCAGATAGACCTGCAACCCCAGTTCCTGATGCCAAATTTGTGGGATTTACTCTGCCAAGTGGTGCAATCCCACTACTGCCCCGCTGGCTATTAACTTGTGCACCTGAAGGTGTGACTTTGGCAAGGTTCCCTGAAACTGATGGCCATGCTGAAACATGTGCTGCTAGTCCTGGATCCGATCCAGATGCTGAATGTGCATTTCCAGCATTTGCAATTTTGCTGGGCACTTCGCTCAAACCCAGGGTCAATGAGTGAGAGCTTGCTGGACCAATGTTTGGTGTGTCCTTGTCCAGGGACCTATGTTGCATTTCCTGCAACTGGGCTTGTGATGGAACTGAGTTTGGCAGATCAGATGTGGTAGTGGAAGATGAGGGGAGTGAAACAGGTGCAGGTGTGAAGGGGATACTATCTCTTATTACTGCTGTACTAGTGTCAGCAGATGATGGTGGATCATGCAATGAAGGGGTTTTGGCTGGAACATCGTCGGTGTCCATGTTAGTTGTAGTATCTGCATCTTTTGCCTCCACATGATCTATCTCCATCTCATTTGGCTGCAAGCAAAATGCTAAGTCTCAAAATTGTAGTAAATTGAAACAGAAACTCCTCAAAACCCTAAACTCCAATATGATCAGTTAGTTGCAGACCAGCAGCAAGGTATAGCAGACTCCCTAGCCCTTAACTCACCTCCTCATGAACTTCATTTGATTCTTCCACATTCTTTTCCTCTTCATCCCCATATACTACTTCTTCATCCTGCACACATGTGGTTTAGCAGCATCCAAGGTTCACAGTCAGTTTCTCCCATGCAAAGATAATAGAACCCTACAGTATAGAGACACTGAAGTTGAATTGCTAGAAAGCAAGGTGCACCATGGTCATTTTGTCGTCAATGTGTCAGGAATCCTAACCATGCATGGTAAACCTGGAGAGACTGCAGCAGCCCCTTCATCTGCAGCCCTGTCATCTCGAGCCACTTCTTCCTCCACATGATGGTTAGGAGTCAATCTCACTGGAGCCAACTGTGGAAGTCTCCTGCAATGAACAATCCCAGCAGGGCAATGCATTTCAGGCTTACTTTATACAGGAGCTTCTGCTTGTCAACAGAAAGTGAAACATGAATGGAGGATGGCCAGGAGAAGTATAGTAACGGTGACAACCTTGGAAATGCAGGCTCACTGGAAGCCAGGGCACGGTGGTTGGCATGGTGCTCAAATCCCTCAGAGTCAGAGTCAGAGTCAGAGAATTCACCATCCCATGTCTGGCCCTTGTCCCTTATGTCAAGTTCTTCATCCTCCTGAATTTCTCACAGAGACGGCAATAGAAATTCAAATTCACAAAACCTTTTATTCCTAAGCCCTCATGAAGACCATGGAATGAAGTCCTGCAAATGTGCCTCATGTTTCAGCATATTTTCTCATGTATGAAAGTCCACCCACTTACCATTTCATGAAGCTCTGTGTCTGGAGGTCGCTCAGTGAAAGGTATGCTGGGTACATGCTGCAGCTTTGACAAATTTTCCAAGATCTTTGACCTGCTCATGGCAAGAAGACAAAAATTTTACCATATTTGTGATTATGCTGTCAACCACAAATCACACAACACAATGCTGATATTGTGTCCTATTTATTGCCCAAACTGAATATGCTCTTGAAAGAGTGACAAACACAAAGAAAAGTTGGTTGCATACCTCAAGTTGTTGAGATTCCTTTTAGAGTTTTGGTTTGCCATGTTGCTGGGTGTGACATGGAGAGTAAAGTCAGGCCCAAAGTACTCATAGTATTCATGACTTGGCAGTTTGTCATCTAGCTCCTCCCCGACTGCCACTGCAGTCTGTATTCCCTCCAACACCAGCCAAATCAAAACAATTCAAGTCAAAGCCAGTCACTATATGCCTATCAGAAATTAATTTCTTGTCTCTACATGCCTATCCATCATTTTCATTTCCTTGCTGGATTCACACAATGCACATGAACTGAAAGTTAGTGATTTCCAGGCTAGGGCCTAGGGTTTAAGTCATACAGGTGACAACACTCTCCAAGAAAACACAACAAACATGCCATCTCAAGAGACAAAGATGGGTGACACAGAAATCCAACCTCATAGCACCAGCAGCGAGCCACATTGCGGATGGTGTACCCACCACCTCCGACAAGTAGCAAGGGAACATTGAATGACCGCATGAAGCGCACACACTCTGCATGACCCTTAACGGACAAATTGAAACAGCCGAGGCGATCACCTGACAGGGAGTCAGCCCCACACTGCAAAACCACTGCTCCAGGTTGATAAACCTCCATAACTTTTGACATGATGGGTTTGAAGAGTGACTGGTAGCTCTCATCATCAACCCCATCATTTAGTGGCACATTCAGAGAGTAATATTTTCCCAGCCCATAGCCAATGTCTTTGACATCCCCAGTTCCAGGAAAATAGTCTCCAAACTTATGAAAGGACACTGTCATGACACGATCTGTGGTGTAGAAAGCTTCCTCTACTCCATCTCCATGATGTATGTCGATGTCAATATACAAAACCCGCTGCAGATAATCCAAATCCACCAGTTTTTTCCATTATGCCACCATAAGAAGAGTTTGACCTAGATAAAAGAAAGTTTGTTGCCAACAATACATATCGATGATTACACAACTTCATGAAGGTCATAAGTTGCTTGGGTTGCTTCTTTAGAAGGGACTTCTTCCTGCTTAGGAATGCATTTGATGAAAGCAGTTCTATCCATTGGGTAAGAATTGAAGTGGACAAAGAGATGAAATACATGGCCACTTCTACACACACATGTACAAACAGACCTAGAAAAAAATAAAATCTACATTTACATCAGCTGCTCTGGTTGCTTCTTCATCAGATAGTGCTTTGATGTTACTCCAGAATGTTTTTTCAGAAAAAAGTTCACTCCTGGAAGCTCCACATGCATCCACACACTTTGGAGAGAAGGGGATCAGCAGCAACTGTAGAACCAAACTTACCATGTGAAACTTGAGAAGTTCAAGTATTGCGAGCACAATGTCATTCACATAACAGAATCCCGAAGCCTCACATTTTTTAGCATGGTGCAATCCACCAGCCCAGTTGATGGCAATGTCTGAATGGCCATGGTTGAGCTTCACAGCTCCCCCAACTGAACCACCAGCATATGTCTGACAGAAAGTGTAGAGCCCATCAAACACAGGGCAATCCTCACCAACATTGAACCTCTTCAGTGCCTTCTGCTGCTCTTGCTGCGTCTCTGGAGTCACAGCCCTAAGAAATGCCACATAGTCATCTGCATGGAATCGGCAGAGGTCTCGATCCCGTGCTAAAAAGGGCCTCAAAACCTCCATCTTGTGGTGCAATCCATAATTGACCAAAAGGGCGTGTGCCATGCGTATCCTGTGAGGCTTCATAGGATGCCCTTGGCCATAATAATAGTTCCCTACTTCCGGGTCATAGAAATATGCCACCCTTCTCTTCCCCTCTGGCCCTGTGGCCTTGAGAGAGTTTCCCCCAGTCTCCATCTCCACAAGGAGAACCAGATCTCTGTTTTCCTTGCAGCAGCTTCAATAATACACTCTCCACAACATAATCATCTTCTGTTTCTTCTCTCTATCATCAAATCCAGCATTCCATAGCCCCCCAATACCCAAAACCCAAATGTCACAAGAAACCACAAATACAAAATATTCTAAGTTGAAAAGGAATAAAAAAACAGCATTCCGTAGCCTCCTCAATACCCAAAACCCAAATGTCACAAGAAACCCACAAAAACCCAAAATTCTATGTTGGCAAAACAAACCCCCTAACACCCAAATTTCCACCTTCCAAGCTCCCTCAAGTCCACCCCTGCTCTCCCCCCCCCCCTCTCTCTCTTCCTCTCAGCTTCCAAGTTTTCCTTAGCACCCAAGTTCTCGAAAACCGATTTCTCCTCAAAAAAAAATCTAAACTCGTTTCTTCATCCAACTCTTCAGATTAAAAGAGTCCCGCAATAACACCAAAAAAAAAAGGAGGAGAAGAAAAACCAGAAATGACTACCTACCTACCAACAGAGAGTGCAAGCAAGCAAATAAATATATAAAAACCAAACCAGCCCTGTTCCGTTTGTATGCAATGTTGGGAGCAACAACAGCAGCAACAACAATAACAAAGCGGAAGGTTTTCCAACAAACTCCCGAAAGATGATGGATGGATACTTACTTCATAAAAACCAAAAGACTTAGAGATCTCTGAAGCAAAATAAAAGAAGAAGAAGAAAAAAAGGAGAGAATCACATACCTGCTAAATCAGCAAAAGAACTGTTGACAAGCTCATAAAAAAGCTCAAGCTTCTTGCAGCATTTTTCTCCTCCTGAGACACAGAGAGAGGGAGAGAGAGGGAAAGAGAGAGAGAGAGAGAGATGGTGTCGGAGGTCTCTTGTTCTCTCTTGCGCAAGAGAGCTTTTGCACTCGCGAGCGAGCAGCGTAATTCTCAATGACCAGTCCAGTTGCTTGGATGGGATTACGGACTTGTTTGGTTTTTTCTTTCTGGGCCAGCGTCAAAGAAGGCGATGTTGGTGGGCCTGGCCTGGCCGGGCCGGACCGGACCGGACCCGGGGCTGGGGGCGGAGGGATGAACGTTACGTTACTGGGCTTTGGATTTCCAATGACGAGTCCAGTTTCTTGGATGAGGTTTACGGACTCGTTTGGTTTTCTTTTCGGGCCAGCGTAAAAGAAGCCGCTGTTTGGGGGCCGGGGGGGGGGATGAACGACGTTACTCGGCTTTGGATTTTCAATGACCAGTCCAGTTGCTTGGATGAGGTTTACGGACCTGTTTGGTTTTCTTTTTGGGCCAGCGTAAAAGAAGCTGCTGTCGGGGGAGAGGGATGAACGTTACGAAACTGGGCTTTGGATTTTCAATTACCAGTCCAGTTGTTTGGATGAGATTTACGGACTTGTTTGGTTTTTTTTCTTTTTGGGCCAGCGTAAAAGAAGCCGATGTTGGTGGGCCGGGGGAAGGGAGGGATGAACGTTACGATACTGGGAATTGGATTTTCAGTGACCAGTCCAGTTGCTTGGATGGGATTAATTAGGGACTTGTTTGGTTTTCTTTGTGGGCTAGTGTAAAAGAAGGCGGTGTTGGTTCAACTTGGTGAGCCGGGGGATGGATGAAAAGTGTTACTGGGCTTTGGATTTTCAATGACCGGTTGCAGTAGTTCCTTGGATGGGATTAATGTCTGGTTTTCTTTTTGGGCCAGCGTAAAAGAAGGCGATGTTGGACGGATGAACGTTGGTTAAATGGGCTTTTGGATTGAGCTGATTGGAAATTGTTTTTTAATAAATATTTGGCCTGAAATTAATTACCATAGTACCTTTTCAAGTACGGTGGTAATAAATTATTTTTGAAATTTCTGATTTAAAATTATTTTATATATTTGAAAAATTGAAAATTAATGGAATTATGGATGATGCCAAAATACAAAAAATTGGTGGAAAACCCTAAACCCAATAATTGACAACATTTTTGTATCCTATAATTCGATGAAAATTTTATTTCTCCTTTTTTGGGAAAAAAGAAGCTCTAAAAAATTGTTGTAAAATGTCTCATTCTTGTTCAAGGTTCAACCAAAGAATGCATATATTTATTTTCTATTTTTTTATAAATAAATTCTTATTTTTACCGCCAAAGTGAATTTTGAAAAATAAAATAATTTTTCAGCACCCAGCCTCCTGAAAAGTTACTATGGTAATTGCTATAATTTTTACATGTTTGATTGTGGAGTCTGGACCCTGCTGGAATCATGGACTTGACTGCCTGGGTAAGGTTTTAAACTAGGGTTTAGGAGTGAGGGGATCTGGGACTAAGAAATTTTTACGCCATGATGAGAAATACTCATCCACTTTTCATCCACTTTTTGGACATATTAATAGGTACCAATTTATCAATAAAAACTATGGTATTTTTTTGAAGGCCAATTTATTTATGTGTAAAAAGCCTTTGAGGCAGCTGAAGCATTGGGCCAAGTCTGGTATGGACTATGGATGAGGGAGCCAAAGGTCAAGTCTGGTAGGGGTAACCTATAGTTTAGGGTTTAGGGTTTAGGGTTCATAGGTGGTGTGAATATTGCAAGGTTATACTTGTTGAACAAGAGTTTGAAATTTGTTGATTTCTTTAATTATCAAAAAAATTGTTGATTTTGGCCCTTTTTCTAAATTGACATTTTTTTTTTCCCCCCTCCAAAGGGCCTAGATTCTGCCCAGATGAGGTGTCGTCAAGCGATAGGTCAGTCGCAGCCAGAATGATGTCCAGGGTTGGTGGAGCCCATTCCCAAAACATTCATTTTATGGCCAAATTTGAGAGGCCAATTCTGTCATGACCAATCATATAATTGACACATATATGCATGTAGTTCATTAGGTATTTAAGAAAATAATTTCTATATTGGTCAAATTATGAAATTGTGCTTTTCAAGACATTTTTCTCACTTTTTACTTTTTATTTTTTTCCTTTTCCTTTTTTGAAGCAGAATTCAATGTTTAAAAATGTTAACCGATAAATAAATAAATAAATAAATAAATAGTTTTGTTAATATTCCAACACTCTGACAAAGTTGGAGAGCATTCTGGAGCATTCTGGAAGATTGGAAGGGATCATACATATTATCTATGTTCTACACCCCCACCCTTTTTTTTTAGGCCGTGCTACGTGGCAGAAACAGCCAGTGCAGCAGATTCCGTCTACAGAACCCACTGTTTCTTGCATAGGTACCTATGATCCTTGCTAGGTAACTGGTTTCTGGACTACATTGTCCAACATGTCACTTGCTCATTGGTCTAGAGGAGAGGGTTTATAACCTATAATTTTCTCCATTCTTTGCTCTAGTTTTTAGTTTTTACCTAGTTACGCCCAGTACCGAGTGAGAGGAGCCAGATTATCGAAATAGTCTCAACACATTTGTACCTCAACTAAATTTGATAATTCGACTTGTTACCCAACACATAATTGTCTTGTTGTATGGACAAATAACAATACAAGGCAATTACATGATATGAGGGGAATTATTTTTCAAGCTACTTGTGTTATTCATTAAAGTTATCTGTAAAGTCAGGCGATTAGGGGGTGAGAACAGCCAGTTTCGACATAATAGGGTATCAAATGCTTAACTGGGAATGAAATTTTGCATAACGAAATAACTGGGACTCAAACTAGTTTTTCCACCAATTTTGGTGGTAAACTGAGTTTCATCCCCTCTTTCCTTTATCCTGGACGCTTCCAGTGCTGCTACGTATTTTCACTGCTCTTACCTGTACAACTATTATAATTATTCTCGAACCCTGTGCATTAAATGCTGAGTTTCAGCATTTCATACGGAGATTTAATAAAAGTTTCTTACTTCGTGGATACCATGGAAAGAGGGGATAATGGGTGAAAGCAGAGGGGATACGGGGTGAAAGAGAGGGTGACTTTACAGATAACGTTATTGCAAAGAAAAAGATTGGCAACAACAATAGCACTCTACTGAAGTGAGAGAACTTAAAGTAAGTTTAAGTTTTTACTCATCCAATCATGGGAGTGACTAGTGTGGCTTGTGCCCTTGGTCCAAGTGTGAACTCATTATGCAACTAAATTCTCCTTCCAAACCAATTTATATGATTTAGTTGAATTTTCGGTGAGAAACAAACAAAACAAACAAACAACCTTCATTTAATAGAATTATCCGCGAAAATTTTACAAACCGAAATAATTGAGACCCAAACTAGTTTTTCCCACCAAATTTGTGGTAAACTGAGTTTCATCATGTCTCCCCCCCCCTACTGGGGCATATATTTTCACTGCTTCTACATGTACAACTACGGTAATGACTCTCAAACCTGCTGCATTAAATGCTGAGTTTTAACATTTCATTCTGAGATTTAATAAAAAGAATTTACTTAGCGGATACCACTGAAAGAAGGGATAGGAGGTGAAAGCAGGCCCAAAGACAGGGTGACTTTATGGATAATTCTAATAGATAGATGTTTCATTGACAATTTATTTTGCCACGTTTTAAAGAACTAACAGAATTAGTGACATCTGGAGGGAGCATCTCCACTCATGATTAGGGACACTTTAAATGAGGGTCCAAGAGGAAGGTTCAATAAAATGGATCAATCCAATTTCACGAGAGCCATAAATTGGATCCAACCATCTTTCAACCAACTGCAATAAGGAAGAAAGTGATTGTAGCTAGAAAGATGAGAAAAATGAAAAAGTTGAAAAAAATTGTGAATATGATGAGATATTATATCTGATTACACCATGAGAAAAAATGGAGCTTGAATTTGTCAAAAATGTGAGAAACGAAATAAAATCTAACTTACTTGAAATCCTAATTATGCTTGTTTGGATAAAAAAATAATTTCAAATCTGAAATATGAATGAAGTGATATTTATAAAAAAAAACAAGCTTTTGAAAAAAAAACAACGTGACTTGATGCATTGCCATAATATAAATTATGACCACCAATATCTTGTGCCCATGCTCATTCATTGTGTGTAATTAAAAAAAGAAAAAATCATGAAAAAATAAAAATAAAATGTCAACCTAATTAATGCTCTCATATGTTCTCACATTTTTATCAATTGGACCATATGCCTTTAGACACACTCGTCATACTTCCCAGAAAAAAAGCTAATGTGAAAAAGGGCCCAATTCAAGGATTCAATTTGTCTTAAATTGGTTCCAGAGATTTTGGTCCATGTACGATCATCTAAAGTGGCTCTTAGTATATGGCCCGCAACAATATTGCTTGCATTCAAGATTAGTTATTTATTTATTCCCAACTCCACCTATAAAATTAAAACCGGTGCTGCAAAAGGTTGAAGATTACTAATAGCAACTCACCTGGACAAATAGAACTATCTAGACAATCGACATCAGGAATTAGATAGGCTTTGCTTTGCCTTTTGATAGCCTCAGCATCCCTCTGCAAAACTGTTGGGTCAAAACCAATTTGCTAAGCCAAATGGGTATGTTTTGACTCTTCTTCATCCAACATATACTCTACAGTGCACCGGTGGGGTTGCTCTTAGCATCTTTGCTCTGACCCCTATTGCCTCTACCAGTGTTTATTGCATCAAATATAGAATTAGCTTTTTCTCCATCCAAGCGCATTTATCTACGAAGGTAGTTTGTTTTGTTTTGTTTTTTAATTATGAGATCCACCAAACCTGAATGCTTCAGATTGTGTTCTTGGTGTCTTTGGAAAGCTCTCAACGAGGAGGGGTGCATGGGCTTGGTTCCATGATGTTTAGACTTGCAGTGCAAAAGTTCTTGAATATTGAATGATTTCTTCACTGAAAATTAAATTGTAGCTGAAATTTCAGAGGAATTAGAATGTGCCTTTGGTGTTGTTGGAAAGATCTTGATGAGAAGGATTTAATGAAATTTATTTGATAAGATTTGGATTCAAAATGTGGGAGATATTGATTCTTAAGTGATTTCTGCCACTGAAAATTCAAATAAAATTTTAAAAACCAGGTTTTGAAAGGAAAAATCAGTTGAGAACGTGGTAAAACTTGAAGGCTTACAATTCAAGCATGATTTCCTTTTATATTTGGCTGTTCAAACATACATTGCAAAACAATGTTCACATGTTGAGTTTCCCTGTTTTGTAATGGGTTCACACTTGGGCCAACGGCACAGGCCACACTACTTAACATGAAAAATTGAAGAGGATAAAGTGACAGACTATTTAAATATCACCACTCATCACTTGGGCTAATCATTATGACTGACCAATCAGAAGAAACCATTCTCTTTTATCGGCCTTTATGAAGAACACTACATTCTATATGCATGTGACAGTAAAAATCCAATTTCACATTATTTGAAAGCTGTACTTCATTACTGTGTACAAATTTCATGTTATGGCTGCCTCAACATGATCCTACCCTCAGTAAAATTTCTGCCTCAATAGATGATGGCACCTTCCTTGTAAGGTTCCCAAAATAAGGAACATTACAAACTGGGTTCCTCCTCTCCTCTCAAATGAATTGCAGCCGTCTGCTTAATAAAGAAAAATTCAACCATGCATTGTAATTTGGGTCCCATGCTTGGCTCCCTTTGGGCTTGGGTTACATTTTCTAAAAGCTTGCCTTCATTTTTTTACCATCTGATACCCAAATGCGTATCTCAGGATCTTTTCTTTTAAAAGGATTGTGCATGATTTTTACATCATGTAAACCCTCAGTTGAAAGCCAGCATCCAATTTCATCTCGTTTTTCTTAATACTCACATGTGTTTCAGGCCATTGGTCTGAAGGTCATTTGACACATGGCTGATACGAATAATATTGCAAACAATTTTACATCAAGTTTATGGTTGAGGGTTGAAAATACTGTTCTTGTAGGGTTCGGACCCGAAACCCTAATTTCCCCTAGTGTAGCTCTTCTGGTTCCCTTCCCACTCCTTATGACAAGTACCAAACTTCCAGCCAAACTTTTTCCATTTCCCTAGGCAGTAGGTCTATTTTTACATGAAGATTTTTGAAAGATGATACTTTTGGCTTGTGTTCGACCTTGAGATTAGTTGTAGTTATAATAATATCTTAAAAGATTTTGGTTTCTTTTAGAGGGTTTTTTTTGAAGATTAGTTATATTTTTGCTTGGTGAAATACTTGAATTTTCATAATTCTTCTTTTGCCTTAAGATACTTTTTAATGTAAATTTGGCAAGGCCACAGTGTAACACACCCCTTTGTTTCTGAACTCTTGAAAGCGGGACACTGGACAGGTAGCTGGTCCCCTGTCTCAGAAATTATGAATATACATTACAATGTCACATATGCATGTAAATAAAACATGTGTGCACAAACATTTTGGAAATTCCTTTTGTTTGATAAGGGGAAAAAGGGTGTTATATCAACAGAATCTATTTACTTTGGTAGATTAGCATAAATTGTAAGAAAGAAACAAGAAAAAAGAGACATTCATATTTTGTCTATTTTGGCTAAATTGCCTTGCAGGGGAAGGAAACAAAAATGTAAATACAAACAAACAAACAAACAAACCATTGCATCAGTACCTTGTTGCAACTCTTGTGTTACATTTTCAGTCCACAAGATGCACTACAACTGTAGGTCTGCTAATGAACTTGTGTCACCAAATGTAAGAAACAAAGACACTCTTTAGCCCATGCAAAGAGCCTTGGATGAACCAGCGAATACACTGGTACCAGCAGCTTGAATGAAGGATGGTGATCAGTTTGATGGTATGAGGATTTTGTTGTCACCTAGGTTGCATAGTTGCCCCTTTAAGGTTGTTTGTTCGTTTTGTTTGTCATGTTGAGATCTCCCAAACCACAGCACCACCTGCAGGCAAGCCTCTTCCAAGAGGTCACCTGAGTACTAACTCACTCAGAAAGTGGATCCCAGAAGGAAAAACACACTTTGGCAATGACCACTTGATCAGGATTTGTTACTGTCAACCATCCAAGTGAGTTACACAGTGATTTTTATACCTCAGAAACTTCAATCCAGCTAAATAGACACTCAAAATACTGTCATTCACATTTCATCATTGCCATCCTGAAAACTGTGCTGATAACCTTCCTGTTTTGAGGATGGGAAAATTGAAGCTCATTGATGATATGAAAGGCAAACAGAGAACAAGTCAAGCAAAGTAGAAGTTCACAAACCTCAGCCATGTCAACTGCCATCACAAACTGGAATGCCATCCAACACTGTAAGCCAGTCTAATAATGCAATTCAAAGAACCTACTTGTGAATTTTCATTTGTCTGTCTACACATTATCATCTAACATCAGCATGACATCCATTGAACTGGTTCTTTTAAGTAGAGAAGTCTTTCCCAAGTACATCAAAGACCTATATTCAATATAGGGTCTTGCAATGCATATATGGATATGAGTTGGCACCTGAATTGCAAAACCTAATAATAAACAGCTGCAGAGGGCAGAAAAAACTTACAATTGTGTTCTAAGAGAGCCCAGATCCAGCACCCCAATTACACTTCCAGGCTCTCTCTTTGTCTCTCATGTTTTACTCCACAAATTGCGCACCAAAATTGATACTGGTAAATTCTCCCATTGATGATTCAGTCCCTTGACATGTCCCTGCCACTTATAAATGTCTCAACTTGTGAAAAGAGCCAAAACTTAAAGAGGAAGGAATCTCAATGAGTGTTGGCTATGGATGAAAATCTCATCCCCAAAGCCAGTTGGGAAAGAAGTTCATTGGCAAGAGATGAAGACTTTGTCAGAGCAGATAAATCTCAACTGTTGAGACCTTCTCATCCAACTATCTGTAAGAATGAGTAAAGTTACAGGCAAAATGAATCCTGAAGAGCATCCCAGGATTTACTACAGAAATTTCTTATCTATGGCTCGAGCCAAAAACTGGCTAAGAGACTTGGAGATTCTCTTGGTACGTTTGAAATATCTGTGCATTCTAGAACAGGTGAACCCTTGGACTAAGGCTACAATTTTCATTGCTCTGTCCTTCAATTTCCAGAGTTCCTTCATGCCCCACCAGTTCTCAATGCAACGGTCCATGTTGGTAAGACTCTGGGAAGACTCTGACCTCCAGACTTTTGCAGGGATCGATATTGCAATCGTACACTCTCTCCATTATCCAACGTTCGCACCAGGTACCTAGCCACAGAATCACTCTCAGACAGACAAAAAGGAGAGCTAAGAGAAGTAATGTAACTGCATCAATGTGTTAAGGAGGAAAGCTAACAGACGTTGGACTCACATCAACTCAGAGAGCCCATGCACATGAAAGACAATAACAAAAAACCATGGAGGGGGAGGAAAAGGTTACTCTTGAGACTGCCTGCTGTATCTTTGTGATCAGGAGCCATATAGGGTAATAGACAAGGCATCGAGAGATATGAAGACCCTAGTGTAGCAAACAGGATCATCTAGAATTTTGTGAGTGGCTCTTATATTGAACTTTGCATACCCAGGCAACCTAGCAAATGCTGAGGCAGTGTAATAGCATTTGGCTCTCTGGAACTCCACCTCAAATATTTTGACTTGGGTGATCAGCAATTTTTTCCACAGCAGGGAAAGAAAATCATATGAAGGAGGGCTGTAGCAGAAGGAAGAGAGAGAAACCAGCCATTAAGACAATGTGTAGTAATCACAGCCTCTCGACCAACAAATCGATCTGGTGTTCGTTTGTTTCCCTGAGACCAAAGGAAGAGAAACAACTGTTACTCTAAATCTTTGGATGAATACAGATAGTATAACAACAATGATAACAAAGCAAGGAATTGACAGAGGTGATTTCACATGGAGCTATTCAGATGCATAAACTTGTGTCACTATACATAAGGCTACGAATGTTGTTACCTTAATCATGACCCGGTCACCCACTACAAATGGGAACTGAACTCCCTTCATTCTTGTGGAGTCAGGCACAGGCTGGTCTTCATTTCTAGTGTTCTCCTGCAAGAGAGTATCAATTGCCAAATGGATGATGTACAATATAAACTTGCACAAGAAGGTGGGATCAGTTCAAGAAATACCCCTCAACAAATTGTGCACATACACATTCCATTCTATCAAAATAAAAACCTAGCTTCAGGATATGTTGTGTGCCTTATGAGATGTGAAATGATATATATGAGATTACCGAGAAAACTCTGCAATGGCTCATTGAAGGTGACTATTGTGCTAGTTCCAGCAACAACAAAAGTAAGACAACAAGAATGAGTCTGTGTGACTCAAAAAGTATCAGACCATCAGCTTCATAATCAATAACATTACCTAGCTACCATGACTCCACATTAACTTCATCATCGCCCAAGGGTGGGTGGGTGTGGACAAGTACATTGTAATCTGAACAAAGTTTTAGGGCAAATAACTATACCAAAATCTGCATCCTGAGTTTATTAGGTTTCTGGGACAACGGGAAGACTAATTCATGATGTCAGCTAGCAGTCAAGAGACAAAGTGGATCCAAAACTCATTCAAGCTGCAACAAGGTTTTGCAGGAACTTCATATCATTTAGCTTGTCACCCTATACAAGCAACCATCTCAACCTAAGGCATAGAGAGGCCTATGAGATGGCAACCATTGCTTTCCTCTGTACCTGAGCTATATCTCTTCTTCTCTTGACTGGTTTTATCCCAATGTTTCCTGCCAATTCTTCCTCCTGCTTGTATGCTTGTACAGCTGACCGTAGTGCTGCCACCAGTCCAGACTGCAATCAACCTTTCTGAATTCCTAAAACTTCTCCATCCAACTGTTCCCTCCCAATATCCTACCCATTCTCATGGGGCTCTGCTCAAGATAGAAGCTGTAACCAGGGTACACATTTAGAAAAGCAGAGCAACAAGTTATTCCCATTAGTACTCAATTCATAACCATGCTATGTCATGGGCTTTGAACATCTGAAAACCAATAGCTCTATGCAAGGTGGCCACGAGGCATGAGCTTATGAGTCTCCCATTGGTTTTGCTTATAATCAGTAACATATTCTCACACAAATTAGGAAAGCAAAAATCCAGAACCTGATAAGGATCTCAAAGGAAAATAAATACCATAGTTTGGAGTCATTGTCTCTGTCCTCAAGGAAGCTCCACATGTGATGCAAACACTCTGCAAACAACATGTGATGCAACTCAAATTTGAGTGTCATGCTTCTGATGTACCATACTATCCTGCATTTGCATTTGTGTATCCACAGCAAACAGCTCAAGCAATCCACAAAGACTTCAGAGAAAAATTCTAAGCTTTTGTAAAGCTGCAAATGATTACACTTCCAACACAAAGATGCTGAAGACCATGTCAGGACAGGCAGCAAGGTGACACATACCGTCTCCAACACCCGTCTGAGTCCTCCCTTACCAACAGAGTGCCCACATGACATGAGCATAGCATCATCCATAAGTGCCCCTCTGCAAATGTAGAGACATCATATTCTTTTGTTAGGATACAGGGACGATGAGCCTGAATCAGAGAAGGAACAAAAGCCCACAAAACAGCAACAGAGAGAAGACAAGTTCTGTTTCTAATTTCAAGATTTGGTTTGTGCTAAGAAGCTTCATAACTGAGCTAAGTGTTTGTGATTCTTTCTAAACCCTAAACCCTTAGACCAAGAGTGAGAAAGAAGCACAGTGTCCAAGGTTTTAGGGTTTAGAAAGAAGCACAAACACTTAGCTCAGTCATGAAACTTCTTAGCACAAACCAAATCTTGAAATTCGAAATAGTCGCCACAAAGGAAAATCAGCTACTAATTCCACATCAAAAGGAAAGAAACAACAGGTTTCAGAGAGAATACTACGTGACAGGGTCAGAAAGGATGACCCGCAGAGACAGCTCAGCTGCTGAAACCTGTGCTTTCATGATGCGGTGGTGCCTGCCACCAGGAAAATCGTGTACAGAATTTGTTGGATTCTTGAGGCCAGCGTGATTGCCATGAAGCTCTGAATTCAGGAAGGTGGTGTAGTACTTATCTGCACCAGCCGTGCCACGAAGCTGTTCAGGCAATCGGCCGGAAACATTCCTGACCTGTTGTTCTTCAAGAGAACTCACCAACGTTTCATCTCGAAACCCCTGAACTGAAGCCTCTCGAACAGGATCGTAAGAGGCCCCGTTCCGTCCGTTCTGAGCAGCTGCAGGTGATGCCTCACCTTGTCTCCTTCTTAGCTGCGCGGCATTCGAGGGGGAGGAAGACGCAAAGGCATTGATGAACGGCGAACTGGACGAAGGAGAGTGAAGCCTACAGAAAGGCGAGTTCGTCCCTGCGCTGTTCATGACTTCAGCGTTAGCAGCCTTCAACTCCGCTCTCTCCCTCACCGCCACACTTCTTCTCTGGAACCCACTTTCCACTCTCGACGGCACACAGCTTTCCTGCCGCACTTGCTCGGGATTCAAGCCCGGCATTTGCGTATGGGAGAGCGAAAAACCACCCCTAACTCCTCTACCGTCGCCTTCCTGACCTTCCCTCCCGCTTCTCTCATCCTCCCTTCCCCCCTCTCCTTCTTCCTCCCCATCTTCTCCCTCTTCTTCCTCCGTTCCTTCTCCTTCTCCTTCACCTCCCCATTCCTGCTGCTGCTCTTCTTTTCCATTCGACGTCCTGTCGACGACTCCTTCTTCCTCATAGCCTCCGCTCTCCCTCTCTTCCTCATCTTCTGTGCGCTGCTCCATCGCCGGGGCTCCGTTCTCCTCCCTCTCCGCCACAACACGGAACCTCTCTGTCTCTCGCTAGGGGTTTACGGTTAGGGTTTCAACGTCTCTCTCACTAGGGTTTCAACTCTTGTCAGTTCACACTTGCTTGTAAAACAAGTGCTAAATAAATAATTAGCACCACAATTAAATCTTATTTTTCAAAGAATCACAATAATAGACATTGAACCTTCATGCCAAAGTAAAGGGAATTATGAGCATTTTGAAATACTAATGTTCCTAGAAGTGCAAAAAGTGTGAGCACATCACTTTGAAAGGTGTAATTGATCCATGCTCAAAGTCATTTCATGACACACAAAAATGGGAGAAGATGATAGAAGAATTGCAAAGGTCACAAAATCAAAAACTTTGACTACCATTAAAATGTGTAAAGATGGAGTGGAATGGTTTGAACTCGAACTACAAAAATGGTTCTAATTGACATTTAAAGACCAATTATCACAATCCATTCTAGGATTTGATAACACAAGGAACACCATCTTCCAAAACAATTCAACACAAAATTTTATCGTGCTATAGAATCACTTCAAAAAAAGAGAAACATCAACACAATTTTGTATGTCAAAGATGTTCATGTTGAAATAGATGGAATGTATGTTCCATGACACAAACAAGATACAAAAGATTTTACAACTCTTCAAACTTCATTACTATGAAAATTATTAGGATAATACATTCTTTGAGACCATGCAAATGAAGGATTGTAAGTGAAATCGAGCTTGACAAAAGGTTCAAATAAAATTTGTGAACCTTGATGATTATTCTAAGTCCACTCAAGGTTTTCAATAGAATTTTATGAATCTCAAAGACATTCCATTGCCAACAACACTCACAAATCCACTAACAACATGTACGACAACACCTAGGAGGAAATTATTAACATTTATAACACTTGGGAGCATTAGTAATGTTAAGTGTAAAAGGACAAGGGTCTTTTCCCCAATCATCAAAATTTTAGATATGGATAGCAAAGTCCTTTGTTGATGTGATGGAATGCATAAACTAGTCATAACTTGAGATAAAGAAACATTGTATCAAAGTCATGGAACAAACAACCAACCAAAGAAAGATCATTTGAAGGACTTAAAGTTCAAAGATAGGAAAATCCATCACACAAGCAAAAACATAGTGAATGTGCTTGCAAACCTAAATTCAATAATATGTCATGCATTCATTAAAAAAAAATTGATTTACTTCTACATATACAACTTTTTTTAAATTCATCACAAGATGAAAATTAAAAAGTCAACATTCACATGGTTATTGACAATGATGAAAGTCAATTGAAAGTTTTTTTTATAAAAAATTTCAACTTCAAACATTGGCCTTTCAATTTTTAGTTTCAGATTCAAACTACAAAATTACAATTTTCAATTTTAAATTCAACCAATTTTAGTTTCAAATTTCAAATTAACTATGTTCCTCCTAGTTTAAAAGTTCAAAATTCATGTTCATGCTCTCTTTTGTTTTGGAATAAAACTAGTTTTGAGGTTTGTGTGTGTGTGTGTTTATATGTGCAAAAAAAAAAAAAAAAAAACATATATAGGTTAGACTTCTTTAAAGTTTAAACTTTTTTTTTCTTATTTTTGTATTGTTTTGGTTTTTTAATACTACAATTTTTTTTTGGTCTAAGAACATTAAATCATGGTGCATACAAAAATAACAATTTATAAACATTTGAAACCTTCCATCCTTGTGGGCAATAATCAAAAGGTTGCCATAATAGAAAACCATGTTTCACCTTATGGTGCAACAACACAAGTTGATGCAACACCAATTCATGAACAATAAACTTTTGAAGAAAATGTGGTTAACGATGAGTCAAGCAAAGATATGTTTCATAGCTTCTTCTAAATACATTTTGTTCATGATGGTTCTAATGTTGTTCCATGTGAAAGTTGGGGTTGCACATAAAACCTAATATTCACATTTAGTTAAAATTTGTTCTTATACATCAAAATCTCACCTCAAATTTGGTATAGGGTTTGGACCCATTTATCAAATACAATAATATTCAATGTTGGATTGTGTATCTTATGTCTCAAGAAATGATTAACCCCATGCTCCTTGTTTCACATATGTGTGTTACATGTGTGAAAAGAAGAGGGTGTGGATTTTTTTGGTCTTCTTTTTTTGCAATACCTATAATACTTTAGATTGTAATATGACTCCTTTCATGAATGCAATGCCTACATAATTTAAACATTGAAATATTTGTGTTTTTTTGTACAACCCCACGCATTGGTATTTTTACAATCCCTTCCCCCTCTTCAAATTACAAGGAATGACATTGAGTGGGTCAAGGAAGGTTCAAAAGGGTGTTGCAAGTCTAGAGAATGTAGTGAGATGTATGTTACAACATGATTGTTGATTGTACACTTGAAGAAGGTGCATGGTCTCATTGCTAAAAAAAGGCAAACCTAAACATTTTTCCACTCATGAAGGGGCCCTCAAAGCTAGAATCATCAATCCATGAATGTGAAGATTTTAAGTGATTCCACAACCATCTTGCAATGAAATGAACAAAAGGTAGTTGCGAAGGTGAAGACAATAGTTATATGGAATGGGATCAACTCCAATGAGTTGCAAAATGACAACCTAAGGTGAAAAAACCTCCATTGGTGAAATTTATTTTTGAACAATTGTTGAAGATTTTGGGGATTTCAACTTCCGCATTCCAAGGGATTCCTTTTCATTAATGGGAAAGGACAAAAGCCTTGGTGATTCAATCACTCAATGCAAATTTGGTTATGTGATGAAGGCAAAGGTGGCATGGGATGGCATAAAAATCCAACAAAACCATTTGACTCAAAGAGATGCAAATTGTTTTCGATTGCCATGCAACAAATATGATTGAGATGGTGAAGGCTTACCATCAAACACATGGTTTCAATGACAATGGTGTTTGAGCTAGGGACAAACACTAGGACTATTTTTGCATTTTTGTATTTTAAAAACATTTTTGGACATATTTATATGGATTAGTACATTTTCTACCCAATTTTCTTATACATAGAATATAGTGCATTATAAGGCAAAAATGTATGCATAATTTTATTATGAAACTTTTTGACATTGTTAATACAATGCTTCACATGTCTTATTCAAAATCATATTTTGTCACCATATCTTGCAATACTTTAATCTATCAAATGAAATTATACATGTGTAAAATAATGATTCCACAATACTTCAATAAACATAGGTAATCATTAATACAAAAATTATAATACTTGCATGTGGGTTCATTAAATACAAGATGGATTGTTCATTTCACAATACCTACATAAGGGACCTTAAACCCACACTAGATTTTTCCTCTTCAAATGCAATACCCGCACTAAGGGTCACAAAACCCACCTTCAATTTTTTGTTCCAAAAATGTAATACCCTCATAAAGTTGAATGGTATACGCTAAAACCAATGTACAACATTTTTGGCAAGGTCCATGTGTGGGGTTTTGAATACATTTTGCAATACCTATATGTGTATAATAACTATCATTTTTCATGAAAAATAATGTTATAAAATTAAAGGGCCTTCCTAAAATGTAATCCTATGAAAAGCCATGCAAAAAATACCAATGATTGTATAAGCTCACTTAAACAAAGTGGCTCCCCTAAAATGCAATACCTACATACAAGGCCATGTTGAAAATAGCAACGGCCACATAAGCTCGCTCTTTAACTAAAATATTCACTTTAAATGCAATACTTGCATTTGGGGCCATGCAGAACATATATAAAACATTATTACAATTATATATAATCTCCCTCTCTAACCCACACTAGCCATCATGTCCAATAGCAATACTTGCATGTAATTTTCCTAATACACACTAACATTTTTGTCCAACTACATACATAACAAGACTTAACTTACTTTGTGCTAATTGCAATACCTATATATAGTCTTTTTAACACAAACTAGAAATGTGTTCCAATTGCAACACCTACATAAAAAAACCTAACCCACCTTATGTTAATTGCAATTTTTACCTACAATAAGTCTCCCTAACCCACATTGAAAATTTGGTCAAATTGCAATACCTAAATCAAAATACCAAACCCACCTTATGTTACCTACAATACAGTGTTCCTAACACACATTGAAAATTGCTCCAACTACAATACATGATAATTGCTTCTTCTCTTCACAATCTATATGTTAAATAGTTGCAATACCCACATATGAACTTCCCAAAGTTACAAATTGATGGGCAATACCTACATTTGTATTATTTTCATGGATCAACGTCAATGTAACATAGGTGTTGAGTAGGTAAGTACAAGGGAAGGTGGGTGGGTAGGTAGGAACAAGAGTGATGTGGCAAGTGCAATATTCACAAGGTCCATATTTTCAGATAGGGGTGCAATACCCACATTAGCAAAAAATCGATTGAACAACAACAACATTGTAGAAGTGTAGGTAGGTAGGTAGGTAGGTAGGATGGTGTGTGGGCCATTAGGTAGATAGGCAAGGATGTGGGGGCGGGTGCCTAGATGGGTGGTAGGCATATAGGTGAGGGGGGTGAATCTTCTGGGTGGGAAAAGGGGGCAGG
>Ga0209611_10002707_pt1 | contig 31072 bp, 21 predicted proteins | sample S1TSphgellanicum_3_FD_187693 | JGI IMG/M metagenome (GOLD analysis project Ga0209611, IMG submission 187693) | Host-associated microbial communities from peat moss isolated from Minnesota, USA - S1T2_Fc - Sphagnum magellanicum MG (SPAdes) (version 2) | ecosystem: Host-associated > Plants > Peat... | reverse complement strand
TTTTTTTGGGGGGGGGGGGGGGGGGGGGGGGGGGGGTCATTACTCTTGTCATTTTCTGGGCTTGGCGTTCTGCCAAGGTTTTGGTGATTTTTAGAATTATGAGAGGCCATTTACACGTGGAGCTCACACATTGGAAAGCCCAATTTCTTGGAACTTGTTGACCTTGATGTAGGCATGGGAGAATTGGTGTCCGCACCACTCAAAATCCGCCACGCCATCAAAACTCGTACCTACCACCTGTCTGATTCCGGCCATGATTGCGCAATTCAGCACAGTACTAGGTGCCTAATAATAGGTACCTTCTAGATATCTTCTTCTGAGCAGGGTTTCTTTTCAGAATTTTTGTTTGTAGCCAAAGTGGCGATAGTCCATAGGAAGATGCAGAAAAAAGTGGCGATCGTAACTAGGAAGATTTATCCAAATTTGGCTATAAACCAGATATGAAGTTAAAAAAATTGAATCATCCTTCTAGGTATGTTTTTGGTTACATACTGAAAATCAAAGATAGAAATCTGGAAATTTTTACTAAAATTTCCCCTCACTTTTGGCAATTAAAAACCTCTAAAATCACTTCATTACAAAATTCTAATTAAAAAAATAATTTTGGCGAAATTTCGCCTAACAAAAAAAAAAAAGAACCTGATTCTGAGGTAGTTACCTGTATATATGTACCTGGATACTACATTTGTAGGTACCTAGGTGTGTCTCTTAGGTCTTGAGTACCACAAGATCCCGGTCTCGACTCCAGACCCCTACACTCTTCCCTTCCTCTCTTTCTCTCTGCCTCGCGCTCGGTGTGTGTGTGTGTGTGTGTGTGTGTGTGTGTGTTTCTTTCTTTGTTCGCAGTGCGATTCTCCTGAAGCTTTTGTCGTCGGGGCGTTGATTATGTTGAGCAACAGCGCCATGGCTCGAGATTCCACTGTAGGCCTGCGGGCCATGGTCTTTGTGTTCCTGGCCATGGCCTGCATCTTGGCAACCGTAATTGCAGAGCAAATTTCAGAAGGAAAGGACGGGAACGTGAATTCTATTTCCGAAATTCATTCGCTTCCAGGCAAACCCTACCCGCGCGTTGTTCAGGATTCGCAGCCCGTTGTTGTCAACGCTTTGGAGGAGAAGGAGGATGGGAAGGAGAACATGGTCGCAGCTCCTAGAAGGCTGAAGCTTAAGTGGTCGTTTAACCCGTTCAATCCGTGGCAGAGCTTCAAGGTTTCGAGATTGGCTGATGAGTTCGATCATAAGGAATTTGGTTTGAGAAAGAGAGCTTCTGGATGTCGGATGTGGTCGCTGTTCTCTGGATTGTTCGGCCGCGGTCATCATCATCGCCGTGAGCAGGGGTTGGAGAACGAGGAGCATCATGATCATCCGCATCAGCCTCATGTTGAGCGTGAGGGTCGGATCATGTTTTCCCGTCCGTTTGGTCATGGCTTTCACCGTCGTGAGGAGAACTGGGAGGCGTACCACCAGCAACAGCATCAGCACCCGCATGATGATGAGCAGCAGCACCACCACATCGGTTGCGGATTCCATCGCAATCTGTTCTTCCGACTGTTTGGTCATCGCCATCACTGGCGGGAACATGAGCAAGAGAACGTGGAGCATAAGGACTTCCATCAAAGCATGTGGAGGAAATCTCCTCATGGCGGTTTTGAAGGCGGCAGGCATCTTGAGGATTTCGAGAATCATCATCATCATCGCCCCTCATTTCCGTGGACCGGACCTCACCACGAGCTTCGGCTGGAACATCTTGAGCAGGAGAGAAGGCATTTTGGCAGGAAGGAGGAGGGAATCATGGCCAGGGCTAAATCATACTTTGCAGATGTCTGTGACCGAATTGTGAGTCTGATTTTCTCCCCATCTTAATGCCACTGCTGCTGTTCTTATTGCTGTAAAAGACTATTATTGCATGCCATCTCACAGATCCAACATGTCCCTGACCCTGGCTGGCATCGTTAGCGATGATGATGACTGCAGTCTGTCTTCATGGAATGTTATATCTGCATAGTGGCTGTGGCAATGACCATCCAGCCACAAGTGCTGAAAGTACTGTAACAGTTGTTCATGCTCTCAGATTGTTTCAGAGTTAGATCTATATCTGAATGTGAATCCTCACTTTTGTGGCTTACATTTTGGATTATAGAGAGGCTGGGTTGCTCCGGCATTTGAGAGGAAGCCTCCCACCATACAGTCTGCTGCAGAGCCTTTGGGGGTCAATAGAGTTCAGGTGTTTCCACGAACTGAAGCACCACCATACCAGTTGCGAGAGAAACTGGCTTCAGTCATTGTGCCTGCCCTCAAGGAAGTAGGAAAGAGTTCTTCAATGGTTGACAAGGAGAACACTTCTGCAGGTAAACTCAAAATGCCAAACATTTGGATTGAATGCAAATGAAAGGCTTGGGTTTTTTTTCCTTTTTGTGCAAGCTGGTATGCAGATCTGCATCAGAGTAGGTATATTCTGTGCCAAAGTTCAGAAGCCTACTTCATGGCACCATTAGTTACCACCTTTTTGCACAAAATGGGAGAGAATTTCATACATCATATTGTGATTTATGGTTTCCCTTTTTTCTTCCATAAAGCTTAGGATGCAGATTGTTGAAAGCTTCCCATTCATGATGAAGGTGATTTTCTATTACTTTTGTGAGTGACACTCACAAGCTTACATGACTACACTTATTCTTGTTGTTGTGTTTGTTTTGGTTTGGCAGGAGCCTGCCTAACAGTTTCCTTTAAAGTCCTATTGTCAAGTTTTTGTCTGCAATCTTGTATATATATGTATGGTTTCATTTTCCTTGTTCCTAAAACAATGCTGACCTGCATTTATGACACATATTTTTCTGACAGGTTTTTTGGACAATCTAACGAAGATGTTGGGGATTGAGATGCAACTTGAAATTGAAAAGCAATTGTGTGGTGATGTTGGTGCCTTGTCTGCTCATCAACAGAAATTTGTAAGTTGATTCTACTGTTGTGGTGGATAGTCTCTTCTTTATCATTTTTGAGTACAAGTTGTGGTTAGATTGTTAAGCAACTACAGTATTACCTATCAGCAGCAGGTATGATGAAAAAGGGTGGTTATTGTAGTTTTATGGCTGTTGTGGATGCTAAACCTGTTGTTCTGGTCATGATCATCAATTTTTCATGTCACAGTGTGAGATCTTTCACAGCAGACCCGAAATCGGGGTGTTGATGGCTTTTTCGAAATTGCACATTGATCCATTGGAGGCAGCCATGGATCCCGAAGGTGTTGCAAACCGTGTCGAGTCTTTCAGAAACATTCAGAAGGTCCAACCTCTCAGTCTTTCTGAGAGTGACAGTCAGTTGCTCAAGCAAGTGAATGAGGTAAGATACATCATTCACCGTCTTGCAGGTGAAACTGTACCCTTGTGTTTCTAGTACCTTCCTGGAAATGTTGGTTTGACTGTGTGTCTCACATTGAGACTTAAAGAAAGGTCTGTTGTTTTTACATGATGCCTGGGCAACAGGCACTAGGGCTGGGACAGATGGTATATGAAGGTGTGGAACGGGCAATGCAAGCCTTGCAAAACAATGGCATTGGAGAGAATGGACTTAAAGACAAATTTGATACCTTTTTCACAGAGGCTGGGGACAGAGAAAAGAGTTTGTGTAAAGGTACTGAGTAGTTTTGTGCTCTCAAAATGTTCAATGTTGTAGGAAAAGTTGCCTTCTTCATGAATGTCCCTTATTGCTGGTTGGTAGGTTTTGTCTTTGATCTTTTCTTATTTTCTCTCAGTGCATTTCCATTTGATAGGAAAATGAAATGGAAGGTTGCAAAAAATTTCCCCTCAAGTTTCCTTTATGATTTCAGATAGATTCTTGCTTAGCTCAATTATTCTCAGTCTTGCTTCTCGGTCTGAAAGTAGGTTTAAAAAATTTCAAGGGCTATTATATCTAATTGTCATTTGTCTTCTTTTGTGACAGTGTGCTTGCAACAGAAGATCAGACATATCAAGGAACTATCAGGGATAGTTGTAGAGGGCATTTGTGAAGGCTTAACTGACTCTCCCTTGGTGGCTGCAGTAAGCACTTCATAATCTTATCAACATAAAAAATTTGCTGACAACATTGGAGATAGTGGCAAGAGTCTGTCTGTATTTTGTCGGTAGAGACCTTCAAGTTTGCTGCACAATTTTGTTTGCTTACATGTCAGTGAAATACTATTGGCAAGGGGATGCTCAATATTTATTTTTTTAATGTTTACAGTGTGAGTTTGTGGACAAGAACGACTATGTTGCAGAGACAATGTTTGCATACAAGTTCAAGATTTGGAAGTTGGCTGCGCACATGTGTGAAAGTCAGATGTCTTGTGATTTCTTCAAGACTAAGTCTGGAAATAACTTTGAGAAGGAAGTTCATGGAGGTGCTCTGAAAGCTGGGTACCTGATGGAGGATTCTCCAAAAGCACCTTTCGTCAATTTTGATGTGAACACCTTCCGTCATCCCAGGATCTTGGAGATCAAACGACAGATTTTCAACACTGAAGCTCCACATCACTTTGGGTAAGTGAAGCTCTGAAAGTTGCTTTCATTCTGCAACCTATCTGAAATGTTCTAATTTCTCAATATCTTTTTGTGACAGGAGGAGAAACCCCAGGAATTGTGTATTGCATCGAGCAGAGATGCTACGGGGGAACAAGCTTGATTTCTTGTCAGCTGAGGTGGAGAAAGCACAGGAGGCTATGGTTCAGCATGGAGAGAGTGGTCCAGTTCTTGTTGGGGAATCTCACATGCATCCCTTCATCATAAGAATCCAGTCAATGCCTTTTGAGTTTCATCCAATGGAGTCAGCTTTAGATCTTCCAGTGTCCCTCAATCATGAGCTTATTGAAGCTGTCAAGCTCAAAGACACAGGCATTGGTGAAGAAGTTGGTTCTGAAGAATCCATTCCTGTCACATCCCACCATGAACATCTTAGTGGTGCTGAGAAATTGGAGGAGGAAGCTGCAGAAATGGAAGATGCTGCACCCATCATGGATGAAAATGTACCTGTCAAGGAAATCAATCATGCAGAGATGTGATGACATGCATCCCAGCAAGCATTCCACACTAGGTCCAGCAAACTGGAGTTTACTCTTTGCTGAAAAGACAACATGCCAGTCCAGATGAAATAGTTATCGAGAAATGGACATTCAAGCTAAATGGGGTTCAATCTTTCTAGCTATGTTTTTAGAGTTTGCACACTAACTACTAAGAAATGGACATTGAGGTGAAATGGGTTTCAATCTTTATAGCTATGTTTTTACAGTTTGCACACTAACTACTAAGAAAAACTAGAGCAAATCGCACATTTTCTTGTTCTTAGTGTCTTGTACATGGTTAATATCTCTAATGTCTCATTGGGTTACATTTACATGACTAAATAAGAAGTATGATGGATAGACCCATGAGCTGCCTACTACTACTACTTAAGCTGTACAACCTCTCTCTACTGGTGAGAACCAACTCCCAAAGTTTTCATCCCTATGTAAATCTGTTTGATTGGTGTTCCTTTCTCTACTAGAAGAGTAGGTTTTTGGATGGAGTAATTGATGAACCATCATGCTTTGCTGCTTGCTGGTCTCTGTGTTGTTGGGGAATTGGTTATTGGACTCTGGGCAAGACAATCACGATAAACAAATCTCTCTCGATCAAGTCCAATTTCAATTTCTGGTACAAAATCATGTAAATATCTGGAAAAAGTGACATTGTGCTGTATTTCATGGGAATCTGGCTAGTGTAGGCTAAAGCCCTAGGGTGGGTGCATTCTCAAAAGAGGCCTAAGATGATGATGTAATAGTTGAGTTCAGCTGTGGAAACACTATTGGGATTATGCTGCATTGATCCCCACTGGTAGAAATAGGAGCAAGCTGACCACAATTGGCTTAACTGGCCAATGAGTATTATGGGTAAAGCCCTTAAGGCCAGTGAGATCTTGTGTATAGCCTTAATGGTGACATCTTTGTTAATGAGACAGCAAATTGCCAGCAACCTTAAGACTTTGAAGCTAAGAGCAAGGATGTGGACTGACACACAGGAAATAAAAAAGACATTGAACAAAGATGGATAGAGTTGGCAGAAGGTCATGATTTGGTTGCTATGGAATTTGCACTCACTGACTTATCACCCAAAACACATGCAGTTGTTGCAACATGCACCCTGAATCTGGTCCAAAGCTATAAAGTCTCAGAAGATGTGAAAGTGGAAACTCCACAATTGAAGGGAATGATCAAAATTGTAAGTGATATATCCTAGGATTAGTCCGACATACATCAGTGTTGCAAACCATGGAGGAGATAACACCCTATGAGCCTTTACTGCTAGCTGAGGCTCACAATTTTGAGGAGAATGTGCATGAAAATGATTTGTGTAGTATCTTTTGGGCAATGGTGTAATTGTCTTGTCATCAGATGATGAAGAATGTATTTTGCCACGAGATAGTTTGAAAGTGGCACAACCATTAAAGAAAGCGTCCTAAATGTTGAAGAGGTTTCAAACGTTGACTCCCCGCAAAGTCCCACTTAGAGTCCAAGAATGTGCAAAGGCAAAAATGCTGCAAGGAGTTCCATGGAGAATGCACATTTGACTCCAAAGGCTGCTAGCATACAGGTTAGCTAACTCATACTAACTCTTGAAACCCTATCCGTGGACTTATTTTCCACACATCTAGATCTGTGAAACCCATGATGCTGAAAAGAAAGCCATCACTGGCTCATAAATCCTTACCCTGAAGCTTCAGAAAGTCTAGCAGGCACCTATCATGACCAAGCAGCTCACACCATGAATCAAATGGTCCAAAGAATATGAAGAATCAAAGAAGGTGTCGATGCCCTTCTAGCCTTTGTAGTGAAGGGCAAAAAATTGTGGGACCCTTCCTTCGCCATGTGAAGGGCAGCAACATTTTGTTGAATCTTCAATATGAAATTCACATAATGATTTGATAAGAATATCAAGAGATGTTATTTGAGACCCCACTTTGATGTCTTAACATTCATTATTGTTTGTGGGGGCTTGCATCCCCTTGGATTGGGGTGTATGGAAAGATGTGAAAGGCAAGAGGGTCCTTGAAGATGTTTAGCAGTTTGTAAATATTTTTGATGCTTGAGAACAATGTAGCTTTTTCATCTGTACCTATTCATTTTTCTGAACAAGAAAGGGCTTTAAAAATATGTAATTCGATGAGCCTTCAACCCTAAGAGCCTAAGTCTTTTTTACGATCATTTGATCTCTATTCGAAGCTGTCCTTAGAAAATCTGGTTCAATCTACTCATCTACCGAATGTAATGACAATGGGTACAAATTTCAGCCAAAATTAAGCAAAGGGTGATGATAAAGCAGAGCTAGATTGATTTGTGTTGATCAAGCGAAGACTTTGACATGACACTAATGCATGCATTCTAACATGGCATTCATAATGACCACGGAAGGTACTCATAAAACAAATTATTATTATTATCATTATTATTTTTTCAAGTAAGAATGAAACTTTTCATTTTTTGAAATGTCAGGATCCTTGAAAACAGGCAGCAACTTCAAAGGGATTCCAATGCTAGAACTCTTGGGTTAACTCATAAATGAGTTGTTGCGAGTTTGCCCGTTGTTACCCACCTATGATTCTCACCACTCTCATTGGTGCAGTCCCAAGTGTGAGCAATGGGTTCACCACCTAAACAGCTAGAGGCCCAATGTATCTGCATTATGGAAATGTCCTCCACCCATGGGCATCATAAAGGATGAGGCCAAGGTTATTATAACCTAAACGTACATTGATCTTGATCCAGATCTTACACCTAATAACAGGGTTACAAGATCCCTCCTTCTCTTAATTGGGCATAATATCCCTCCTCTCTTCTAGGAGTGAATTTTATGATAATAGGGTACCATCCAGATACACCTTTCTCTTTTCTAGGAGTGATTCATGGATAGAGGGTGCCTTCCAGATACACAGTACACTAGGAATTTTCAATGCTTTATGTATCTGGAAATATGATGAGCCCATGATGTTGGTTTAGGGTAAACATGCCCCCCACTGAACAGAGCCCAGTAACCAAACACCCCGGCAGGTCAGCCTAACATCCATGAATGGCCGTGGGCAAAGCTATTAGCGTTTTAAAATGTTCCTATGGTCAAATGGCTGTCGGCAAAGCTACTAGTGTTTTAAAATGTTCCTATGATCAAATGCCTGGTATTAAAGAAACTTGTGCCCAAAAATCAACAGGACATCAAATCCTTGAATATTCCAAAAAAAAATCCATTGATTAGTCCTCCAAAGGAAATTCTCTTCTAGATTCCTCCTATGTTAAAGCAATTATAATTCCTTCCAAAAGGCTTCAATGCAAAATCAAGTTTACACATAAGTTGAAATCAAAACATTGGTTCAATTTTTGCAATGTTTTTTAAGTATGTTATTTCTAAAAACTATAGTAGAACAATTGCAACTCTACTTATAGTTCTTGGGTTCTAGTGATGTAGTGTTGAAAGCTATAAATTTTCTAGTGGTAGTAAAGAAAGATAGGTCAAGTCTAAAACTCTTCATGCAAAAAATAGGTCTGAAGGAGAGTTTGTAGAAACTAGAGTTGAAAATCAAAGTAGAGCATGTAGAAAAGTAAGTAGATTTGCTGAAACTAGATTTGAATATCAAAATAGAAGAAGGTTCAAAAACATATATCATAAATTATATTAGTTCAACTATAGATTCAAGAAGTACGTAGACTATCATTGGATTTAGCAATTTATAGTTTGATATGTTGAGTCACAAAGATTCAAGAAAGTGAGGGATTAACTTGGTTACATAAATCATTTTTATAGATTTTTTTTTGACAACCTGCACAAAAATTTAGAAGATGTTGATTAGTTTGGGAGGACTTTGTAAATTTCTACATTCTCGTGTATTCTTCTATACATTTACTAGAACATGCATTAGCCCAATTTCTAGACTTATTACATTTTTTGGATTTTTGGGTTGTGTATAGGAAAGAAAAAGACATACCCTTGGTTGGGCCAGAATGTACACCACTAAGTTCTTGGAGGTTGGGACCAGGAAGAAGCCACCTAGGAACTTAACTATGCTTTGAAGGTGGCAAAGCAACATGCTGCACTTGCACTCAATAAACAAAGAGAATTTGCCCCCTGAACTTGCATTAAATAATAGAAAACTAGCAATTCCATTGAATCAATCATTTGCAACAAGTAAGAGAGGTACATTGTGGATAAATGATGCACTAGAAACAACAATGGATGTTGTTGAAAGGACACATTCATCAAGGAAAGCTAGCAAAACATGGAACATTTTTTTAAGTTCACTTTTCGATCACTTCAATGGAAAAAATAGATCTAGAAAGGTGGGGCTAGGAGGTGTGTTCATAATAAAAGAGGATGTTGAAGTGATTAATTAGACTTTAGCTATGTAGGGATGCTGACTATTTATTAATCTATAACAATTGAAGATGAAGGTTGCAAAGCTGACATAAATAAGGCCTATACCGTTTTGAGATGGAATACCATATCACAATTGGTGGTATTGTCACCAAAAAAGAGAAGATGAAAAGAATAAACACAATGGCATATAAAAAGTCTAACAAAGTCTAATTTTCTAGAATCCTACAACTAATCGCATTATTTCATTTGTAAATGCCCAGGCAAGGAGATCTACTATTGATGTTTACTGATTTTAACAGAACCCACTGTTGCCCACACAACCTCGAAATTTTGGTACATCTATGTGTGTTTACAACACACATTACCTTATGGACAACGTATTACTAGCTACCTAGCAACAATTCATATTATTAAAACAACAAAAATATATTCGAGGTATGGCTTTTGAGGTCAAAACTTTCAAGGTTCATTCGGTCCATATGAGTTACTAACCATTTTCCCATTGAATGCAACAATGTAGTGTCCCTCCACTTCTCTATTCTGAAAACCTGAAAACCTAAAGATCTTTGGATCTAAATGCTTCTAAAGGACTTGACTTTGAGCACAAGGTACCAAGCTCATCTAGAGCCACTCAATAGGATAGATACTTATGCAAGAATGCATGACATATTCTTCTCTTCAAGTTTCCTTTATTTCTTGAGCTTGTTTGTCTCATTCTACCCACCCTAAGGACACCCCTTTGAAGTTTTTGGCACTCACTCTAATAGCTGTTTACAAAATAAATCTAAGGTACTGCAACATAAACTCCCCATTCTCGTACGTTCCAAGACTTTTATATGCCCCTTAGTTCTACAGCTCAGGCCCCTTAGTTCTTCATCATCCCTCAGCATCAACCCTTCATATCTATCTTTACATTGATCTACACAACTACTCTGCTAAGTCATTGGTGTAGCAAAGTTCATCAACAACTAGCCTAGTAGTCTGAAAAATGCAACAACAAGAAAATTGCATACCAGAAAAAACCTACTGCCTTTTTCCTTCATACTACCTCTTATGTTTACCTTCCTTTGTCCATTTTGCAAACTTTCTTCAATGTAGTTGCTTCCTCCACCATCCATCGTTCGGCACAATTCTTGTCCTCCATAACACACAAACAAACAAAGTTGCCTACCCATGTATTCCTTGCAGCAGTGATGGATATATTTTCGCCGCAAGAATGCAAAAAGGTGACGGCTAATGAAAACAATAAAATAAAAATGAAACCCCTAAATTTTTTGTTGTGTTCACACTATTAGGATGACATGTTATTTGGTCATAATACTAGTTCAAGCACAAGCATCCAAAGTTAAACATTTGTTAGGCAGAAGGATTGGAGGTTTGTAGAGTACATGGATTGATAGTTAATACTTGCAATTCTTTTTACATTAACTTGCAAACATATACAATCAACATAGTTTTGCTCCACATCATGTATGGAATTCAAATGAAATTAGAATTCAAGTTCCCAGACACATAGGAGTAAAGGTTTTGGTTAAAAGAAGGTCAAATGTTGTTTATAGTACCATCCCCAAGTCCCAAGAATGGTTAACTATAAATTGTGTAGTGAATGTTGCAGGGTTTATTCTGCTAAGGTTTTATATTTTTAAAGGAAAAAAACTATAGGATGATTACATTAAATTTTGCAAATTAAGGATTTGCATGGCAATTATTTTAAAAACCATGGATGATTTCTTTCTTGTTCAAAGAGTTTTTTTCTTTCTTCAAGAAATTTGTTTTAAGTGGAGTTTCCTTCACAAATACACTTATTAATTCTAAATGGGCATGGTAGTCATGTTATCTTAAAAGCAATATCACAAGACAAAAGATGGGCTTAAACATGATCACCCTACCATCTCGCACATCACATGTTCTCCAACCATTAGATGTGTCTTGTTTTAAACCATTTAAAAGAACATTTAGAAAAGGTTAGAGATGTAGCCATGCTTAGGAACAATCATATGGAACTAGATAAGATAACATTGGATGGGTGGGTAGATGTTGGAGTAATCACTAACAATTTTTTTTATCAAGTTTGGATTTAGAGCCGCATGTATATGGCCTTTTAATCCCAAGGCAATGGATAGGAATATTTAGCCTTCACAAATATACATTATAGAGCTAGTCAATGATCATAAAACAACACAACACATGATGAAATTTATTAAAATCAAGACTGGGGATAAAAATGTGTAGTTATAAAACTTTTGCACATAGGTGAAATGCTTTTTCAGTCATCAACTAAAGATTTTCTTAATAGGTTTAAACATGATTAACATTACTATGTAGACATCCCTCATAACCTTTTTAACATTGAAGAACAAACAAAGGAGTTTAATGGTGTAAACCTAGATGATAGCCTTGATGTGTTGCAAGAAACTTTGTCTTTTTCAACAACTTTAACACATGGATCCATGTTTATGCATAACTTGTTTTTATTGCCTTGCTCATATGCAAGATGGACAAAAGGAAAAGAACCATTAGTTGATTACTCCTAGTCCCATGTAGTAACATTTGATTAGTGTTTAGATTTCATGTGAAAAAACGCCATGGACAAGGCAATTGTAGAGGAAATCAAAGAAGACAAATGAAAGGAGAGGGAGGAGAAGAGACTAAAGAGAGCAACAAATGTGGGGTTTGTAGTGGATCAAGTAGCCTAAAGAGTAGTTGACAAATGGGTTAGAACAAAGTTTGTTGCAACTTGGACTCCAGCAGTTGTGAAGGAAGTGGGAAATAAGTTTCACTTGAATTTTCGCACAAGCATGCAAACAAATCCATAGAAGTACATGGGCATGAATCTTGGATGTAGTGTGACCTAAAAGGAGCCTTAAAATGAAAAAATTGCCAAAGGATTGCCCTAAACTAATGGTTGATGGAGCACATTGATCATCATGTGCACGATAACCATATGGTACTTGGAATAGTATGTTGTTGTTTTGTATGTTTTATGTTTGCAGGTTTTGCATTCATGGAAAAGGGAAAATGTATGTGTTTTGTTTCTCTTGATTTAGAAGATGAGCTTGCATGCTTATTTGTGTTGGTGTTTGCTTTTCATGAAGACTGGTGCGAATTTGGCTTCAATTGGCACATTAGATTATGGAAGGATGAGGAGCCACATACATAAGAAGGATGACAATTTTTTTGCAATCAAGACTTCTATTTGGGGAATTTTTGGGAGAAAATATTCAAAAGCTTGGACTTGTTGTAGTAGAGGATACAATTGTGGCTGTTTGAAATCCATAGAGAGAAAAATGTTCTTCATGCATGACTACATTCTTTGAGTTTCCACTACGTTAAAGATGTAGAGTGTGTTATTTTGTTAGATATGGGTTGGTGGTGGAAATGATGAAGACTAGAAGGGGGTTTCAAGAGTAATTCTTAATGGCATTGTGTTTAAAATTAAGGTTTGTGTATGGGAAAATGCACTATTGTGGGGTGAAAGTGAGTACCCAAGCTTGGGCACTTTGAGTATGGGTGTGGCTCATGCTTACTTGGATTTGGGTATTAAAGATTGACCTTTGAATTTGGGTGGGTTTGGGCTACATATCTTTTCCTTGTCAAAGGTTTTGGGATGTGCCTAGGTATGGGATGATCGATGCCATTAGGTATTAGTGGATGCTCAATGAGAGAGAATTCAAAGGGTTTTGATTCACCTAAGTTCTAACATATACAATGTAGTTGTTAAATCCTAATTTTTTAGGTCTTCTTCTCGGACTGTTGTTCATCTTCTACTAGAATTATACTTTGATCAACGATAATTAGGATGTTTTTATAACCTCTTCTTTTTGGACACAATAGAATAGTCTCTGTGTGTGAGGCTCAACAATAGGCAAAAAGTTGCCAAACAACACAAGGCTACCAACCAGCAAGGTTATTACTTCCTGCTCCATATTGATTTCTTTTGGTTGTGCATAAATTTCTTCCCCCTTAGTAGACTATTTGGAACTGTTGTGTATTCATGCACAGAATTCAAGGATCAGACCTAAAAGAAAAACAATGATTATTTGAAATTCAACAATATGTAAACCCCAAACCTTAAAAGCTATTAGAAAAAACCTAGGGGGAAGTAGCATCATACATTATGATACTAGGGGGAAGTAGCTCAATGCAACAACCAATTTGACAAGATATCTTACAACTTAAGATGGTGACAAATTACATCAACTAACTACCAATGTCTGGTTTAGAGTTTTTATTACTATACCTTCATGTTGCTATGCCTTCAGCCTCTTGGTTGATGATTGAATCCTGCCAAAGGAATATTGTCAGTCTGAACCCACTTTCACATCATTTTTTAGGTTGTAGCTTAATCTTTCCAATGAGAGATTAAGAATCTCACCATAGTTTTTAAAAAAAAATTCACATTTCATTTCCTCTAGGATGTGCTCAAGTGTGAAGATGCAAAAATTATCACATCCAATTAGGATGAATGATGATGCCCATGGATCATACTAGTAGTCACATGGAATATTTTAAACAAGAATATGTTCTATATGAATTACTTGTTAAAGAATAGATTCTTAACAACAACCCACTTACAAAGGTAACTCAGGTGATAGGATCAAATGAATATCTCGTTATGGTCATATCCCATTTGATGACAAAGCATAACACAAAGTTAGTGTTGCATCCATATTCAATCAGTAGCCATTTGGTATCAAGTCATATAGGAACAACATTAGGGAAACTTGCAAAATCTACCTCTTTTTGAAATTTGCAAGGGGCAACCCAACTTTTACAACACATCAGTCTAGAGCAATAGAGGTCTAAAAAGTAAAATTTCAAAATCAAAATCACAATGGAAGCAAGGAGTGAACTGGATTTCATAGAATAAAGTTTCCTAACTATACACCTTACTATGCAAGTGGTCTGGAGGAAAGGAGCTAGGGTGGAGTGAAAGGATTGACACAACTCAGGGAGGAGTGACGGTGAGGAGGGAGGAGGTTTGAGAATTTTTGCCAATTGAAACAGAGGAGTAGTGGTCACAGTTTTTGAGGATTGTTTGAGAATTTGTTGGTGAACAAGAGTCCATACACCCATTGTCGTAGATTTAGAAGCCTTAAACAAAATTAAATCTCCACCCTTTGTTTAAAGCTCAATGGTAATTTTGAGGATTTGGATCAAGTGGATTCTTCATTCATCTTGGTGATGGAGGTAGGTAGTTTTTGGTAGTCAAGGTATTATTGTTTGTTGATCGGTGGCAAATGAACTCCCCATGGGCTGCTGCATGTCTAATGCAATTTTTTTCACAATTTTTACCACCCCAACTTCATGTGGGCATATCTTTCTCATTTTTTAACCAAATTGAACGATTTCAACGCTGATGTGTGTGCAATCTAATGGTCTACATTTCATCTTCAGACCCAAGATACAAAGGCAATATATTGAGCAAGAGCTCGATGATGGAGACTTCAAGTGTTCAGTCATCAACCAGTTTACCCTACTTTATTTCTTGTTGTGGTACTTGATTTATCTAAAACTATCTTCCCATATAAGTAAAATTGACTACTTGGCAAAGGCTTGCAATGGATCAAATCATTGCTTTGATTGAAGTGAAGTTGTAGTCTCTTATGCCAAGCTCTCACCCAGTGTTCTATCTCATCAAAGTGGGCATTAGGGTTTAAACCATGTGAAAATTCTCAGCATTTCAAGAGTTTGAAAACCCTTTTCTCTATTCTTCTGCATAATTGGCACAATAGTGAGAAACACACAAATTTTGTTTCACCCACTAACTAGATTGCACACACTTTGGGCAATGAAACCCTGCAAGAGTAGAGTTATGCTTGATTAGGTCTTATATGCTATGAAATTCCATTTCCCCCTGCATCTACTCTGCATTGAAAATAATGTGTAGGATAAAGCCCCAGAGTGCAGACATTCCCAAAACTAAAGGGGGGTAGGTTGAGGCCTGTGACCATGTCCAGGCCCCCATTCTGAGAATATTATCCAGGAGTGAAAATGAAAGTCTAGATCCAAATCACCAGATACACAGATTGCCCTAAAGTTTTGAATTGGAAATTAAAATTTATTTGAAAAAAAATATACCCAAAACCTTCAAGGTTAAATGCATTTACCTCTGGCCTACCATGGCTGTACATTGAATGGGTCTTTGCATCATTGAATATCCAGTTTCCCAGATATGCTGATACTGGGTTGCTTTAAAAATTGTACAAGCTGCAGATGAAATTAGAAAAATGGATGGTGAGATGTCAGGGACAGGATGTAAAGTAGTCAGATGAGCTTGTTGAACTATGATCAGGATCACCGTTCCTCTCGGGCAGCTTTCTGAGGGTTCGACACCATGTCCATCATTGCAGCCTCGGGTGAATCTTGCCAATTTCCAAAGCTCTTCAAATCAACCTGCAATGGATTAAATCACAATGTCAAGACAATTAATTTTTCTTGCAACAGTCTGATAGTGAAACAAAGAAAAAGGTTTTGCACAAAAACAGATCTGTTTTTCCACTAGATAATCCTGACGTTTGCAGAGATGACCAATGAAGTAAACACCAGTTTTTACAATAACGAACAAAGCAAAGAGTTCTGTCTTTTGTATGCTGGGTCGTTGCAATGAAAAGTTTGTGAACATGCAAGAAACCAGTACCAACTTCCACAGTGATGATAGAGATCATTGCCATCAATCAATGCACAGATATTTCCAAGAAAAAAAAATGTCAAGAAAGAAAATGCTTGCCTTCCGCCGCTGTTCAGCGAAGAGATTCTCACGGTGCTGGAATTTAGCCTGTTGCTCATCAGCATCTAATCCACCAAGACCCCACACCTCCACCTCCCCCACCTTACCTTGTACAGTTGCATACCCCTGCACATAGAAAATAAGTCTGTCAACTACATTAGTTCATGTATTAGGGCATATTTAGCAACAAACAGAGGACAGCTCAAGTGACTCATACATAACAGAATAAATAATATCAAATTGATGGACAATGGTACCTGGCAAACACTTGCTTTAAGCTTTATGTGAGTGTTATGCTTACCTACTCTCAACTCAAAAGAATGTGTGAAAGATATCAGCAGGAAATATCTCAGACCTGTCCTGGAACAAGGGCGCCTGAATGGTAGGTCTTATCAACAGCATGATGGTGCACGGTGAGAAATGCAAAGTCAGCATCTAACCATAGACGCTCTCTCCCCATTGAACCTCCAAAACCAACCCCTTCTGGGATTGGGTAAGAGCGATATATTGTGCCTGGTGTCTTCTTGTAGCTGTACACATAATTTGTCTCCCTTCCTGACCCCATCTCATAAAATCATACAGCCACATGGCAGTTAATAACTCAGAATGTGAGCAGGTGCCAATTGTGAAGATGGAACACTAATTACAAGTCTACCCATATTCAATGGATTGGCAAAATGATTTGAGTATGTAATGTACCTGTTGATCGCAAGGGCAAAAAGTTTGGGGCCACTGCAAAGAGGCAGCAGCCTGAGCTACCATAAAAGTTCTCCTTGTTGTCTAGTCCTCCAGGGATCAATGCCCCAACTATCCACTTTTTGCTTTTTGATACACTCTCACTTTCATCTCCATCTTTTGTTGTGGCAGAAATTAGCATAAGTAAAGGGCCCTTGTATCCCTCCACACGAGTCCAGAATCGATTAATGCCCTGCCCATGATTGGAAGCCCTGCAATGCACATCCTGTATATTGGTTAATCACATTTAACTTCTGAAGAATTGAGACTACTTTCCACATCCAGATCTGGGAACCTCCATTTCAAGCAATAAAAGGGGTTTCCATTCTTCAACTGCCTTTCTACACACCTTGAAGCCCTCCATTTCTTCAACCTTGAGACTATGCTCAGCATGTTGTAGAATTAACAGATAAGCACAGGTGGTTGGGGTAGAGTTGACAAAACAAGGTACCTGTAGATGAGGCTGGGATAGCTGTCAGATCCCCCCCACAAATCACAAGCAGCACTGATGAGTTGTTTAGTGCTGGAGTCTCTTGAAGAAAGTCCTATGGACCATGCAGTCCCTGATGTAAGCAGCCCTAGCTGCACTGTGTCCTCTGCAACCTCTGTTTCTTGCAAATCTTTTTCCTTTTCACTAACTCCAGCCTCAGCATGTATTCCAGTCTTCTCATCAAAGCTGACCTGTGCATCAGGCCCTCACAAACAACATCAAGGTCCCTGCAATAGTCCCTGTCACCTTACAGACACATTCTGGGTCTGCCTGATAGTGAGAAAGAAAAATTCTCTGGAGTACTGGAATGTACGAAGACACATTTCTGTTGAGAAAGTCTTCTTATTCATAAGTGTTGAAATGCATTAAGCAGTTCAAAGTTGAGAATGTCCCAAGACTGTTCCATCCCCTATTGGCATGATTTCAGATCTAAAAGCTGATAAATAAAGCAAAGATATCAATGTGATTGCAAGAAAGTAAAAAAAAGCCTCCACAGAACATTTAAGGCAGCCAAATAAATGTTTGGGTTCTAGCCAAACCAAAACAAACACAAGAAGGATGCGTGTGATGATAACATTATGAATGCCACTCACAAAGTACCAGACCATCACATTCATCCTCAAGATGTATGGCAGTGAGCAGCTGCACTTTTAATCCCCACTACTTCATGAGCTAATCCCCAGAATAGGTGTAGATGAATATGCAACAATCTGCAGATTATCATGTAACCTTAGGGCAAGAAATCATACCAATCTGCATCCTGAGTTTCTAGTCACATATCTGGAAGCAAATGGAAGACTAACTAAAGGTGTAAGCTATCACACAGCAAGCATTGCTGATCAAAAGAATCAAAAGTCAATAAAACAAACTGCAATGATCTAGGGTAGGTAGCCTAGACAAGTACACTGCCATGCAGACCTAGTAGAAAGAAATGATACCTCATTATTTTCTGATCCTAATCTTTGCAGTTGAGCTTGGACATATTGAGCCATGCACTCTGAAATGCCAGGGATAACTGTTAATATCCATGAGCACAACCTTTCCACCAAAATTTCCTCCTTGCTACTTACATCTGTGGTTTTGTCTGGATATGACCCTGTTGCTGCTGAATAGAAAGAATTATACAGGGGTCTGAGATCAGGAAGTGTAATATCCATCTCCTGCACAATGATCAGAGTATCCTGTCAGAGCAATGACCCTGAGCTTATTCTAAGGTTTAACCTTAAACCCATAACCCTATCATGTCCTAGCCCCAAATCTATCATCTGCTGTAACCAAGAGAGCCCTAAGCCTACTTCTAGTTGGTAGAAGTAGAGCCAAAAGGATAAAAGCCTGAATCATACAAAGCTTACATTTGAGTTTGCAGATCCAGCTAGTTTGATTGAGGTTCGGAGCCGGGCATGACACATCATCAACCAACAAAGACATAAAAGATCATGAACTTGGTCAACAGTGACAAATCCTACAAGATCCTTGTTCCCTTCAAGCTGTAAGCCAGGTAATGGTCCATCAGATTCTCCATCCCCAAAAAGTGTCAGCAGACTCTTTAACCGGTCAGCACCCAAGCCTTGCTTGCAACACCTGTCAAACCCTGTAATGAACAGCGGCCAGTCAACCTGCCAATCACATAAAAGAAAATTTGTGAATGTTTCCTGTACTCATTGCTGTCACTCATGTCACAATGTTTGGAGCATATTATGGTGAAACAATGTGCCTAAAAGAGTGTAATTAGGAACATGTCACAGCATTAGATATCTCTTGCTGTCATGACACAAGCAGATGTGTTTGTTACATGTCATGAATTGCTGATCAACTGTTTTGAGTGATAAACCTGAGAATTTTGCCAGTAGGGTTTCTAGACATTGCTAACTTTGAAATCAATGCCATGAACAGTTCACAGATCAAGAACCCAACTGGCAAAATGTGCAAAATTCTGTTCATCAAAAGTAGTACTGACTGACCTGTCCAGAAGGAGTTCTGAAGAAATTATGAGAAATGGCTGGTCCTAACTGGGAGATGAAACCCAGCACAGTGGAATCTGCTCGAATTTTCAATGGCTTCAAGCTGAAGCAATCCTGTACATCACGACTACATTGTTACTCAAAATGTGGGGAGAGTTGCAGAGCTTCCTCATATTCACTCATTTTCATTCTGTATAGTGGTCTGTTGTACTGTTTTTGGATCTGAAGAAAGGATTGACTGCTTTTTGCAACTGGCCTCTCCTGTTTTCTCAAATTCTCTATCCATGCAAACAGACTTTAGAGGGGATTGGAGTTTTGTAAACAGTCCTCCTACCCTTTTGCTATGCACACACACCACTAGCCATCATGCTACTGAACAATGGTTTCCTACTTGATATAAGTAATCTAGCCCACTTTATCCTGCCTGCATTGAACATCATCCAACTAAATGATTAACCATCTTGCCTGGAGAGTCATGGAAGGAATACTGTGTGACATAGAGCCTGATCCTGATGCAGAAAGATGAGAAAAGGCACGCTGGAGGAATGGAAGGTCTCCAGAAGCTTGTAGCCGGCGCTCTAATTGCACAATTCCCTGATCTTCAGCTCCTATGACACAATCATTGCAACAACAGTTAACCCTAGAATACCGGTTTCCAGTTCAGGAATAGATTCAGATTCCATGCAAACAAAGGGTTGGATGATTTGATGTACAGTAATGAACTCTAAACTGGCCCAACCCAGATTTGGTCCACCCACAAGTCTGACACAAAAGCAACTAGCACAGAAGTTGCAAGAAGGAGACGGGCATAATTCTGTGACAATATAAAAGCTTCCCCTTTGTGAACATTTTGTGCTTTTTCAGTGCACAGATGTTGGGTGTATGTGTGTGCATCCATGCCACAGCATCAAATCTGTAATGGACATACTGCTCTAACTGCAAGCATCATCCCAGGATAGGCAGTTTCTAAATGTAAACACCCAATGACACCCATTCTAAGATTCAAATCCATGGCAGAAATCCTTCCTTGGACCCTCATGCTTCTTCTTCCAGACCACTCTATGAGTTGCCATTTCATAAATTGGAATGGGGTTTGCAACAACTCCCCCATTTTCTTAGATGGAACAACAACACACAAATTGCATGAATGCGAAAAACCACACTCGAGGAATTTCGCAGATAATTATTTTTTTCTTACTAGGTAGCCTGACTGACGATGGAGGAAACGTTTTCAAATTTACTACCTTTGCTGGTGGATGCAGCGGACCCCATATTCGTCTTTCTGTTTTCCTCCTTGTTTCAAAAAGAACTCTCGCAATACCAAGCTTCAGAAGATGCAACGAAAATCTGCGAACCACCACCACCACCACCACCACATATGAACAACAAAATGGGTAGGCAGGCGTAAGTTAGGTTTTCATCTAATTCTGCAAAAGTTCAGCCAAATTCAACATGCCAAAACAAAGCCAAGTTTTGGTGAAAAAATGTCATCTTCATGAAATTTGCCTCTTGAAATTACAATCATCGATTAAAAATAAAATCAAAAAGATCTTCTACAGGGGGTTCCCAGATTGTATGTTCCAAGCGAGAGAAAGGATGTAATGAACCAAAACAGAACCGGGATTTCTATTTGCACGAGAAAAGTGACATCTTAGTCCGTCTGTGAGAAGGTTTGTGCTGGAACACTCTAATCTCTTCACCTTCAGGGGAACGAATAACTCACCAGATGCTTCCAACAAGATGATAAACAAAACAAACTAAAAACTCGGACGACTCCCGTAAATTTTTGTTTTTTGTTTTCCGTGTTGTTCAACAGCACGTCGCACCCCGCTACAAACAAAAAAAAAAAAAGACAACCTTGTAATCAATCCTTGTAATTTTTTGCAAATTTGGGAGATGGAAATTCGCGTAAGTAGAGGAGGAATCTAAACACCGAGACTCGGCAGCTCGGAAACTCACAGAACAAAATCCTTCTTCAAATTTTGTTGTTGTTAGCGTCGACAGTTGTGAGACTTGCACGGTGGAGGGGTTTCGACTTGAGAACCGCCGGTTCTTATTCTTATTTGAAAATTTGAGGACTCAGCCCCTTCATTTTCTATTCAGATTTCAAATACTTGAACACGGTTTCAATTTGATTTATTAATTAATTTATTTTTTGGGGTTTAAAACTAGCTCGTTCTCCAAGTGCTGGTTCCCAAGAACTTAAGAACAATCAATCAGGTATGTATATGCGGTTCTCACTACCAGCATTGGATGGTTCTCTGTTTTTTCTGAGAACCGTCAGGTCTGCCTTTTAAAAGACTTTATGAGACCACCTCGATTTTTTGTTTAAATTTTTTTTTAATCTTCAACAGACCCGGGTAGGGTAGGGTAGGGTTTCAAAAATTACAAAAGATAAATTTCACCTGGGTTTTAAAGTGTGAGTTTTCAGATATTTCATACCAATTGGTTTTCAAAGCATAGTTGTTATCAAAAGCTCCGTTTCTTTGTCCAAACACTGAATTTTTTCTTTTTAAAAAATTAAAAAAAAATTAGAAAAATAAAAAAGCATATCTCTACCAAATTGGAAAATGATTTAAAATCTGGGATTGTGTTAGCCAATTTTTTTCACAAAAATCAAAAATTTAAAATTGTTTGATTATAAATGACATCCCCTTAGGTTTGTAAATATGCTTGTTAAAAAAAAATCTTTTGAATCTCAATTTGTGATTTTACATTTCCTAGAATTTGGTGGCCAAAAAATCAACAATAGAAAACGTGGTTTCATGTATTCGCTACCATTGAATAGGACACTTGATTTTTTTCAGATTTACTTGGTAACATTTGAAAATTAGAAATTATTTGGTGTCAAGTTCTTTTGCTTGTTCACTTGTGCTCAGAGTTTGTTAAAAAATATCCAAATTAAATTATGTATATGTTACTTGATTTAGACATTCATCTTTAAATTTGACACTATTAGATGTAAATATTGATAACATTTCAAAAGCATAAGATACAATGATTGTCTATCATATTCCTTAACAATGTTCATACCTTCTTCATGGTCAACAAAAGAAATATTAGATGAAAGTTTTAAAATCTCGGATTTAGCATCAAACATAACATGTGAGATTTTATTTTTTCATATCTTTCTTAAAAAGAAAGAAAAGATTTTATTTAGAACTTATCACAAACTTCTCTCTTGGAATTGGTAATGAACAAAGACAATTTAAAAAGCAATCCCAAAATCATCATTAATCAAATCAACTTGGGTAGGTGGGTTTGGAACTATTTTTCTGCATTCCAAACACATGGTAATGACAAATTGTAATGTATCAAACAACAACTAGTGGTTCCTAAAGTGGTTCAAAACACAAGCCAAAAAAAAGATAATCCACAATTATTTGAGAAATGTGTTAAGTAAGAAAAGGTGACATTCTTCCATTGATTTTAAGAGTATTTTGCCTTTTGTAACAAAGGATGATAACATCCTTGAATTACAAGGCCTCTTTGAACATAAAGATTTTGTAAGCAAACCTGCAACAAGATGCAATGTTAATATATATCCAATTAGCATAGTTGAGTTAAAAACAAACCTAAAATTGGAAATGTTATTAATTTATAGCCAATTAACACAATTAGATAAGAAAGAAAATATTAAAAGATTTTTGAAAGATTAAAAATTCATCTTGTTTTCATTGAAGTATTCAACTTTTAAAAGCAAATGTTTGAATTTAAAATGTCTTCTTCCATTCTTGTCTACCTTTCTCAAACTTTCTAAGCCATGTTATACATTTCTACAAATCTAACTAAGAGGAAGTCTTGATGAAATTTTTTCTTAAGGTTTTTGCAAACCTTTTCATTAGTTTTAACATATTGGCAAGCCTTAGAAAAAACATAGCCAAAACAAGTATCTTGAAATTTTTTATCCAAACCTAAAAGTTCATATCTTACAATTGATGTCAAAGCAATTGTCATCACATTCAAATTTGGCCCCTTCATCTTTAACATTTGCAATATTTTTTCTTATCAATCTATATTAATCAAACAATTCTCTCAAATTGTTGGCCAAGGCTTGACTAATAGTTTTTATTGCTTCAAACAAATCATTAGTCATTTGTTTAAGTTGCAAATCAAATTTCAAGAAATTTAATGACAAGAGAAAATATATGACGTGTGCCCAATTTGACATCCATACATTAAAACTTGTTATAAATATACAATTTGCCAATTTTGGTAAAACATATATTTTTTCATCTTCTCCACCAAGTTAGGCAATACTTAATGTGAAAGAATTTTTTTTGGAAAGGAAAACAACTTGAGGACACAAATGCAAAATTGGATGCTCAAACCAAGGACTTTCCACAAATTACAATGGAAATTCATTGTTCACAATCAAAAGGCCAAGGTTTTGAATTTTGTTTTTAGCACATCGTCCTTTTTGAAAGGATTTTTGACATCAAACAACTTAGATATTGCATTGTTTGACACATTAGGCCTTTTTTTGGTTAATTGCATTTCAAAAGTTTTTTTTATTGGACCATTAACTTCCTTCTCAAAATTTTTGACAATTAAAACATGATCTATATCCACATGTTTTTTCAAAGTTGTGAATTCATATGTTTTATAATATGTTATGAGAACTTTCCTTTCTTCTGTGTTTAAACTATGAGCATGCAAAAAACTAATGTAACCAAGTAGACATTTTATGACTTGGGGATTGCCCCCATCATCTTTCCCATCATTCACGCAATAGAAAATTCAACAAATTGCATTCTTGTTATGCCCTCTCCACATTTTCTTTTAAGCATGTAGTTTTGAAGGTTTGTTTCAATTGTTCCTTTTTCATTTCCTTGTGCTAATCCTCTTTTTGTGTTTTGTACTATTTGAAAACTTCAATTCAAAACTTCATCTTCCATATTCGATTCATTGAGATAGAATTCATTTTCACCATCAATTTAAATTACATTTTCAATAAATATTACATAACATGGGGGAGAAATTAGGGAACGTATGTAAGTTTTACTAAAATTGTGGGTTTTGATTTTGGTTGTTTAGTTTATGTTATGAATATAAGAAAAATCTATCAAGACATTTACAATCATTTTCAAGGCAAAATCAAATTTCTCCTTCCTTTCTCCATCACATATAAGATGTGAAAAAATTTGTATTAATTTGTTATAATTTATTGTGCAAATGAGATTCTAGTCCTATGTATAATAGATACATGTTCAATAATTAGAAAATATATAATTCAAAATACAAACTGCAAAAGAAAAAATTGACAAAAAAACTCCACAATGAACATAAAACAAAAAAAATGAATTTTTTTTGAAAACTCACCTTGTCAAAGAAGGAACCTAGAAATTATTTATTTTTCCTTCTCCTACACCTGCAAATTTTTTTTGGCACAACATACACATTGAGGAAAAAAAAAAGGGAAAAAAATTAAAAAAATATATTAAAAAAATGAAAAAAAGAAGTTAGAGAAAACAAATAAACAAAAAAATAATATTTGAAGTTGGGTTGGTAGTTGAAGAAGAATTTGCAAAAAGATCTTCCACATTGGCACCAAGAAAAAATGTGGGGAGGGGGTGGGGGGGAATATCAATGTAAAAAACAACAAAATGAAGCTCAAAAGAGCACTAGGAGTGCACAATAAGGAGGCAATGAACACACAATAAGACAATCAAAGAGGTATTTGAGAAGGAGGTGTTCGAGAGCTCCATGAATGCACAACAAAGAGATGATAAAGTTCACCAAAAGTGCACAACAAGGTGGTGACAAAGCTCATAACAAAAAAACAATGAAGTTCACTAGGAATGCACAATAAGGAAGCAATGAAGATCACTAGGAATGCACAACAAGGAAACAACAAAGTTCATGGCAAGAAGGTGACGCATTACAAGGAGGTGACAAAATTCATTAAGAGTGCACAACAAACACCAAGGAAGTACAACAAAGTAAGGAAGCAATGAAGTTCATCAGGAACATAATCAATGCAAGCCTTAGTTCCATTCTTATTTGCCATTACTAGACTTTTTGGGCCAAGTTATGTACTTTTGGAAATTTGCTTGTTCAAATTTCATAAAAACATATTTGAAGCCTCTAGAAAATTTTCTCATTTGTTGTAAAATATTGACATGCCTTAGAAATAACATGTCCAAAATGAGTCCATTGAAAACTTTTTTCCAATGTCAAAGCTTCACAACTCAGAACAAATTTTAATACAATAATCATAAAATTTGAATTTGACATTTCATCTTTCATGTCTACAATTATTATTTTTCTTTCAATCACATTGATCCAATAGTCTTGTCAAGTTTCTTGCCAAATCTTGATTTATAGTTTTTGGAACTTTAAATAAACTAATCGTAATATGCTTAAGTTTCCAGTCAACCTATAATAAATGATTAACAAGTACAAAGAAAATTGAATCATGTGCCCCCTTAGACATCCATAAATCATTTACCTAGTAGTTGTAGAATTACATTTCATTAAAAGTGACAAAACATACATTTGTTTGATTATTTCTACCAAAAATCAAGGTAACATCTCTTGTGAAAAAATTGAAATTATTTTATTGATGGAAGGACAGCCCAAAGGACACAAAAGCATTGCTAAATATATCAATAATATATATTATCCACAAACTACATAGGCGAACATTTTTTCACCAAACCAAGGTTTTGCACAAAAAAATTATTTTGCTACATATCACCATCTTGAAGAGGACTTTTTTACACCAAGAAACTTTCAAATTGTAATTGGAGACACATTGGGCCTCTTTTTTTTTCCGAAGGTTCCTTTCACTATACTATTTATTTCTTTTCCAATTTTTTTGGAATAATAAAACCTTTTGCATCCACATGTTTTTTTAGTGTTAATATTATTTCAATAGCTTTAAAAGTAAGATAATAATATAACTTTCATAAATTTCATTTTTGAATTATAAGGATTCATTGGATTTTTATAATAAAATTTCATTTAACACATTATTTGTGCATTAACAACATCCATTCCAACATTATTATTCACACACACAAAAAACCAATTTATTGAATTTTTATTATGTGGTCTTTGTCATTTTTTGTTGAATATATATGTTTTGAAATATTACTATTATAATTCATGGTTTTTTAAGAAGTTCAAATTGACTAATTTGTGATTTTGATTAATGGACATGTACATTTTGGCTAAAGGTCGAAAGCTTGAATGACACATGTATTTGTTGATTGATCAACTTGATTATAGTGGTTTATTTGACTAGATACACATAATCAAGTTATACAACTTTAGTCAAAATGGCCAATGGTCTTTAGTCAAGTTAAACATTTAGTTAAAATGGCCAATGGTCTTTAGTCAAGTTAAACATTTAGTTAAAATGGCCAATGATCTTTAGTAAAAATGACCAATGGTCTTTAGTCAAATTGAACATTTAGTCAAATTAATCAATGATATTTAATAAAAAATAACATGGTCTACTACTTTATGTATTTAACTCTCACCTATTCATCCACCTATTTACTTAGCTATTTACCTATTTATTACCCACCCACCCACCTACCTACTATTTATTTACCTATTTACCTATACTTTTTCACCTACCTACCTATTATTTACTTACCTATTTACCTATACCTTTTCACTTTCTTACCTACATACCTATTTATATTTTTCACTTTCACCCAACCTACCTACTTACCTACCCACTTACTTATATATTGTTTATTTTCCTATCCACCCACTTACCTATCTAATTTTACCCATTAGGTGTAACCATTATGATTAGCCACTATATTTAGCCATTAGGTTTATCCAAATTTTAATCAAATTTCAATCATTAAGTTTATTTTAAATTTAACCACTAAGTATAGCCACTAGGTATAGCTTAGGTTTAACCATTATGTTTAACCACTAGAATTACCAACTAGGTTTAACTTAAGTTTAGCCATTATATTTAGTCATTATGTTTAGTCACTAGGTTTAATTTAATTTTAGACACTATGTTTAACCAAAATTTAATTATTATGTTTAGCCATTAAATTTTGTCATTAGATTTTGTCATTAGATGTTGCCATTAAATTTAACCTAAGTTTAATCATGAAATATTTTTAATCATTAAGTTTATCAACTAAATTTAACCATTATGTTTAACTATGAAATTTAACCATTAGGTTTATCAATTAGGTTTAACCATTGCCTTTAACCATTATATTTAATCACTAAATTTAATCAATGTTTAGCCATTAGTTTAAATCGATGAGTTTAACCATTAGTTTAAATCATTCAGTTTAGCCACTAGGTTTAGCCATTAGTTTAAATCATTTAGTTTAGCCACTAGGTTTAATAATTATTTTAAATCATTGAATTTAACCATTAGTTGTTACCTAGGTTTAATGATGTGAAATTAAAAACTTAATAAAAGTTGAATACCTTTGATGATGTAGTCCATTGGTAAGCACTTGGTTTATCATTGTGAAGGTTTGGGGTTCAATTCTTTATATTTATAACCTATGTGCATGCTTAGAGGGCTAGGGTAGGTAGGGTAGGTAGGTAATATTAAGTAGGTTAAGCTAGGCTAACATTTATCTACTTAAGTGTATTTTTTAAACCTACCTAAACCTATTTACTACCTACCTACCTACCTACCTACATATTAATTTTAAAAATTAATCCGAAAAATGATTTTAATTTAGGTATAAAATTAACCTAGTCAAATGTTCTACTATCTATAGTCATTTTGTTAATCACTTTACTAATCAAAATGACAAGGTTCATTTTGATTGTTCAATCATGGTGGACATAACCAAAATGACTTGTTCAAATTGATAGGGTGATTTTTTGACACATGTCACTTTTGAGTATTTTTTCATTAAAAAACTTAGTAGAAAAAACCATGAATTGTAGTAGTGTACAGAGTTCATGCATTCATCTTCATATTCCAGCGTTTTGTTGGTTTCTATTCACAAACAAAAGTTCTTCATATCTTTCCTTCACAATTTTTTTTCCATTACAAATTTGTTCATATATATTTCACATGTTTCATTTTTCATTATTTTATTCTCATTTTTTATATACTAAAAATTCCATTTTTCACGAGATTGTGTAATTAAATGAGATAGGAGAAACCCCAATAAAATTACATCTTACCAAGTTATTTAACTTTCTTTCCTTTCATAATCAATTTAACTATTTAACTCCTAAGAAATGAAAATACAAATATTTACAAAATAAAGGTTGAAAAAAATTGGAAACATGATTCATTTTGCTTTATTCTTTTCAACATGCAATGAAATTATAGTGCACAACTTGCAATATAATGCAAAAATATTTATACTATTAAAAATGGAGCTATAGACCTTTATCACTAAAAAAATGGTTTGGAGGAAAACCTAAAACCCCTTCTTAATCCCTTTTACTACAAACCAGAAAAAGGAAAAAAATCTCATTGCTTACAATCACTTGAACTTCTTTTAGACAAAAAGGAACAAAAAGAATAGAAGGCTATTGGTTCCCTTAGTTCCTTTCCTTCCTTCTTTGTACGTTTAACTATCAAAGCAAACTCAAAGACTCAAAACTTTGATACCAAAAATGATGGATGGGTAATATTGCAAATAGTTAACTACACCACAATGCCATGATCCAATATCTTTATTGGCTTACATCAAACCGACAACTAAATGCAAGAAATGGAAAATGCATTTTCAACATATTGCCTTCACCAATATTAAGCAAGCATTCAATAAGATCTTTACTCACTCACTTTCAAAGACCACAAGCAACCATGTGCATCATGTGCACAATGAAAAAAAAAATCATAATTCACATAAGGTTGAGCTTAGCCAACCTTCTAAGCAAAAATTATCTTTTACTGACATATGCAAATCACCAACATTCCTCCTCACATATCTTAGCTCTTGATTTTTTCCCTTTCTACAAACATAAAAGCACACATGAAGTTCCACAAAACTAAAATCCTTCACACATAGAAATACTAGAGAAAATTTGACTTTTTTCATAAGTTACGTACCCATTGTTAGAACTACCATATAAAAATTACTCATATCAAAATTGATAGTGCCTCCCAAAATTGACCACAATATATAAGCACTTGTAGTACTATAGCCATTTAGAAATTGTAATAAGATTAACGACATTCCCATACTAACAAAAATCATTGTTCATTTAAATCCTTAACCTTAATTGAAGATTTTTTTCCTTAGTAATTTAACGTCACATCTCCATACAATTTTTTAAAAAAAACACATAATAATGTTACAAAATTGAAACATACACATATATATTGGAAAAAAAGAGACATGTACACTTTTAAAAAACATACCAAAAAAATACAAATAAAACAGGCAAAAACAAACTTAAACAAATTTGAAAACAAACAAAACATACAAATGAAATCAAATAAGCATACATGAAAACAAACAAACAAAACTATCTTGAAACAAACAATAAAATAGACATTTAATAAACAAACACAAAGAAAATTCAAATCAAATACAAAGAAAAGAACCCAGAAAAAGGAAAAATAGAGAAAGGAAAAAATGATAAGTTGATATTGGATGCTAGATGTGGACCTTACCTCCAAAGTTTAGCAAGCAAGGAAAGACACACTAGCCAAAAAATAAAACAAAGCATGAGAAGCAACAACAAAATGTGAAAAGTTAAACATTAAGAGTTAGAATTGAAGCAAAACACAATAAACTAGAGCAAAGTACAAAGAGTTGGACCTTATTGAAATCTCCCCAACCTCCAAAGTTTAGCAACCAAGGAAAGACACACTAGCCAAAAAAAGACAAAGCAAGAGAAGGAACAAAAAAAATGTGAAAAGTTAAACATTAACAATTAGAATTGAAGCAAAACACAATAACTAGAGCAATAAAGAGTTGAACACAAGGATATCAAAAAATAAAAAAACAAAGAAACAAAGTTGAACTAGTGCAAGGAATAAAACTAGACCACATCATAAGAAATTAAAGCAAAGCATGAGGATAAAGTAAAGTGCAAGGAGCACAACATGAGGAGTTGAACTCCTTGGAGAAAGCAAACATCATCATGAACTTAATGAACTTAAACATAGGTAAATCACAAGGCATAGGAGGGAAGGCTTTTATATCTATTCCTTAAGACCTCAAACAATCATGGATCGCAAGGTGTAGGAGTGGAGGGGTTTTACACCTACTCCATAAGAGGGCAAAGGGATCTTACACATATAAGTAAGCATAATTTTGTTCTCACTCTTAAAAGGTAGGTGTAAGATCCCTTGTCTTTTCTAGGGGGAATTCTGCCATTTAAGGTGCCCTCTGAATACAAGTAGGAAATTTCTGGGAGTACTGCTTTACATTGTTGATAATGTGTGAAGTGTGAACCACTAAAGCTCTGCTGCCTCAGCTGACATTTCCAAGTTGCTTATGTAGTGCAATTAATATGCCACTTTGTCTTATAAACTCAACCAGGTTTAGTGGTTTATGTATTTCTTCCTACCATTCTGAAAACTTGAAAAGTTTATTGCAGATATCGAATTCTAGTCATCTAACTTCAAATGTTGCCAAGGGTGATTACAAGAAATTTTGTAACCTGAAAACTGTTTCCTTAAGATGCAATCAATGATGTACACTGACAAACGCTGGAAGAGCCCACTGAGAGGAATGCCAAGTCTTATATCCTTGTAGAAATTCATATCACCATTAGTCACAGATCCTGTGTATCATTCTGTCTCCACCATTTGACTTCAATTAATGTTGAGATCATTTAATATGAACCTAGCTGCATTTCTATTGAATGAGAAACA
>Ga0209611_10002706_pt1 | contig 31074 bp, 24 predicted proteins | sample S1TSphgellanicum_3_FD_187693 | JGI IMG/M metagenome (GOLD analysis project Ga0209611, IMG submission 187693) | Host-associated microbial communities from peat moss isolated from Minnesota, USA - S1T2_Fc - Sphagnum magellanicum MG (SPAdes) (version 2) | ecosystem: Host-associated > Plants > Peat... | reverse complement strand
AAATACATCAGACACAACCACATGATAAAATGGGGACCTTCAATTGCATCTGATGTAAGTTATAGTTGAATATTTGCTTTAAATGAATTGATTGGTTATTGGATTGTACATGGAATGGTGAGATATCGGTGTTTTTCCATGCCATGGGTTATTGCAGGATTCCTCACAGGATGCACCTACAATCCTTCACACTCCGACATCGGTTTGCGAGGATGTTCCACCAACAAGTTCCACATGTGGGGAGCCTTGATATAGACAAGATCTTCAAGGAGCTAGCACACCCCTAAAGGTAAAAGTACAAGTTCCGCCAGCAAGTTCAAGGTTTGAAAATGGATGTTGCAAACTAAGGTCAAGGGTTACAATTCGATAGAGAAGTTAATAGAATAGGAATAATCAAAGTTTGAAGATTTGTTGTTGATTTTCAGAACAGCTTGAGACCCATCAAGTTGGATGCAACCTATTGGGTGTGTTCAGAGCAGCAATTGATTTGAGGGCATATGGCTCTGGAGGAACAACAAGTGTGTATCATAAGTGTTGAGTTGGGATTTGTGCCTTGTAATGTCGTTGAAACTTTAGAGATAAAAAGGGAAGAACTACAAAACCCTAAAAAAAACAATAAATTCGCTAAGGGTTCTAAATGCATACAATAGAAAGGTGAAAGCACACTAAGGGTGAACCACTTTTGTTCAAAAAAGGTGATGTATAGCAAGTATTATAAAACACACAAAATTAAATTTTTTATGGCATCCTTTGGCTAACCTAAACACAAATTAAAAGATTTATTATTTACACAACATTTTGGAACTCATAGTTCACTTTGAATCAAAATTAATTTTGATCCAATGTTTAGATGAGAAGCATTGAATAAAATCAATGTACACAGAATATATAACTTACAATTTTTCAATGGCCATAGGGTCTCATGTTTGTGATTCATGAAACATTACCAAACAAAAGGAAATTGAAAAAATAATGCAATGCCCATCTATATAATCTCCTCCTCTTTGATATGGTAGTGGTTTTTCCTTAAACGGAAGATATTATTATACATTCATTGCTAAAAAAATGCAAAAAAACACATTTTTTGAATGGGATTTCATCCAAAAGTTTTAAATTTATCAGTTTTTTAAAATTTAATTAATGTAAATCAATATCATGCACCATGAAAAAAATTCACCTCGAAATTCCATCAACAACCTTATTTTTTAAATACATATTCAAATTTTCAAACTTTGTGACGGGTATTATTTGGTCATAAATGTATTCCATACATTCAAATTTTTCAATGTTTGTTGGAATTTTCAAAATAATTGATTAGATTAAGTCTAAAGCTAATCAAATATACTTAAAACAAGTAAAAATAATCCAATATCTGATGTCCATATGTTACCAAAAATTTTAATTGTAAAAAAATTGTACTTGTGATTACAATTTTTGGGGGGCTTAATGTGCTTTCACCCAAAAATCATATGGCCTTTTTTTTTTTCATTGTTTAATGTCACTAAGACACATTTTGGATCCATGTTCTACATGTTTTGGGCTTGCAATGGACTTTAGGTGTCCATTTCAAGCCCCAAATGTACATAACAAGACCCAAAATATGTATGGGTAGGTCCAAAACATATAGTATGTAAACCAGGTCCAAAAAAAGGGTGTTTCCATAATATGGTGTACATTAAAAGGAATCACAATTTGACAATTTTGATTGCAACACATTTTTTATGTGTTTTTATAGATATTTGGAAAATATTTTGTAATAAAATTATGCAATTAAAAGTGGATGACATTCTAAAATCTCATTATGTTGTGAAATTGATGCACATTTGAACAATGCAATAGTTGATTGCAATATATTTCTAACTTGCCAAAACTTGTCACAAAGACTATAACAAAACAAAATGACTACAAAATACTAGTTTTAATGGGAATTTGTTCATAAAAAATTTCACATACAATGAAACAATCATAATAACAATCATTTCCATGAAAACTTTCAATTTGTTTTAAAGACATGATGTTCATATTAGATAATAAATAAATGTTTGGTAATACATTATGCTGCAATAATGTTGATGATTATGATCTTTTTAAATTGTAAAATGTTTTTTTCATGAAAAAATTGTAGTTGGGTTAAATGTTGTTTTTATCATTCTACAAAAATAAAGTGAAAATTCAAAATTAATGAAAATTTATAAATTGATATTAAACAAGATGTTTTAAACAATTTTTATTAAAGTATTGATGTACAATTACATGAAGACAAACATATGAATTAATTGCATATTCATATTTTATATAACTTATTTTATTATGAAGACCCAAATCAATTATATGTGGTCTTTAGAAGAATTCAAAATGAGTGAAATTTTATGTGTGTGTATTTATGAGATTATATGTACTTTCAGTTTCAACACAAAGTGTGTACATTGTACCATGAAAATACCCACAACATTATTAATATAATAAAAACAACAGTATTAATAATATCATAAAACAACACTACTAATATATTAAAATTTGACAACTAATGAATTTTTTCTGGTTCCTAATTTTAAAAATCTGATTTCAACATTTAAAAATCAATTTTTTAAAAACAAATGATGCAAACATCCACATTTTGTCAAATTTCTATACTTTATAGGTTTTCAGGGACCAGCATGTATTGAAGGTTTTTGACTTCCATAGCTACATGATAGCCATATTTGATTATATTTTCTTATAGATGATTGTCAATTCCTCTACTTCACAAAATTGAAAAATTAAACATTGACCCCAATTGCCAACTCCCACATATACTATGGCCAAGGGTCAGCTTCCACATTGATGACCAAAAATCCAAAAATCCAAAAATTATTTCATTTCTATAATTTTAAGATTAGTATTTTTTCATGATCTACTGTGATAAAGTCATATAAGAAGTGAAATTATTCAAATTGTAGCCTACAATATGATGGTTTTCAACACCTCAACTTCATAAATTCATTTCACTATTCTAAAGGATTATTTAATGAACAAATTGACCTTAGAGTAAAATATTATAAAACTTGGGCTCTATGTTGCTGCACACTACTAATGACAATCAACTAATGAAAAAATGAATTGATTCGCGAAAATTTAAGTTCAAAATTTTCAAATGAAATTATTGAATAATGACATTGTGTGCAGCTTATTTCAATTTAATTAGATTCAGCTTTAATTCAATGGAATTCAAATTAATTTGTCATGAACCAAACTACTTGGATGAAATTCAGCAATAAAACTCTCAAAGGATCAAAAACTATTTCCATTGTCAAAATTGTTTTGCTGAATTTTATGGATCTGTACTCTAGCCATATAACTTGCCACAGAAGTCTGAAAAGCTTGTAGATGGCAATCTAGAAATGCCGCAAGTTTGTTGAAGAAACAAAGATCCCAAAAGACAATTGAGACAGATTGGGGACACTGAAATGACCTTATGATCACAAAATTTATGTCATATAATAGAGTTATCCGTAAAGTTAGGCGATTAGGGGGTGAGAACGGCCAGTTTCAGCATAATAGGGCATCAAATGTGTAACTGGGAATGAAATTTTACAAAAGGAAATAACTGGGACCCAAACTAGTTTTTCCACCAATTTTGGTGGTAAACCAAGTTTCATCCTGTGTTTCCTTTTTCCTGAGCACCTGCATTGCTGCTACGTATATTTTCACCGCTCCTACGTGTACAACTACTATAATTACTCTCTAACCTTGTATATTAAATGCTGAGTTTCAGCATTTCATACCCAGATTTAATAAAATTTCCTTACTTCGTGAATACCACTGAAAGAGGAGATAAAGGCAAAAGCAGAGGAGATAGGGGGTGAAACAGAGGGTGACTTTAAGGATAACTCTAATGTAGTAAAGAACATGACATAATTTGCCATCCCAAGCCTGAGGCCGACTTTAGACAAGGGTCCAAGGTCCAGGGACCAATGAATTCACGCGATCTTATTGGTCAAAAGCTTTAAATTGGTTCTGAGGCCTTTACACGAGGGTCGAAGACCAAAAAGTGGCAAATTGAGGCTAAACCTACATTGCACCTGTTTTGGAGGGAAAATCAATTGATTTGGACAGAAAAACAGTGCTAAAAGGAGAGCTCCTGATTTGGAGAAACAAGAATCAGGCTAGGGACCAAGGTACAGTCCAACTCAAGGATTCAATTTGCTTCAAATCAGTCCAAATTGGTTCCTAGGAAATTGGACCCTGGACCCTCGCCTAAAGTGGGCCTTAGTTTCTTTGGATTAGTACTCCGATTACTGAAGTATTCAATCAGGACTCATGTTCTCTCTTTTTGGGTACCTACCAATTTCCACTTCTTCTCAGGATTTTGTGCTCTTGTGAATAAAAGGTGTAAAAAAAATGCATGAGGGCCATGACTGTGGAAGCTCAGGCAAGTGTGATCCTCGGGATTGGAAGGGATCACTTACTTTGCACATGTACTTCTTTGAAGTGAGAAGCCAAGTAGTTGGAAAACTCTGCAACCCATCACTCTAAAATACAGCTGACATAGCAGTGTAACCAGTTCATTGCATATCACAAGGCAATTCAGAACTTTTTCTTGATCCAAGAGACTCACCAAATGTCAACCACCAAGCAAGGGTAGTAACAAGATTTCTCAATTTCAGAAAGACCTTCCCATTCTGTTGCACACTCCACCCAAGAAACTCAAATGTGAGAGTTGTGAGCATCCAGGCAAAGAAATAAAAGAGTACTGAATGTGCTAAAGACGACATCTACAGAGTCTCTAGCATAAGTGTAAGACATTACCACAACCAGCAGATAACCAGGGTGCTGACATCAATTTGCTAGTCTTCTGAAGATGAAACACTCCATTCCTACCATCATGGATGTAACAGATGTCATGAATACTTCTATATCCAAAGCCACTATCAGCAACCAACAGAAGTGAAACTTAATTTGGGGTGGTCAGGTAATGAGCAACAGGCTCGCCAACTTTGTTGCCTACCAATTGTTGAATGAATGTGAACTATCTAAACATGCAGCTTCCACAAACTATCTACATAGCTTTGAAACTCTTTTCTGAGGCTTGCACATGTACAAGTAGCACCAGATGAAACTACTGGTAAAAGCAAAACATAAGCACCCACAGGAATCCAGTATGGGCTAGCAACATAAGCAAGCACAGGAGTCAAGTGACCCATACATTGTTTGCTGAGACAAAATAATCACCCATTGGAGACCACTTCAACCAAGGATATACCACCAAACCCTCGCCTCAGAGGTGTCCCAGTGCCTCAACAACCCAGCCAAGAATCCAAATGCAGAGTTCAGCTCAAGAGGTGAGTGTGAAAAAACCAATAATCATACTAATCCAAAATCCTCATGAGCTATTCCCTGTAGGAGCGAAGGTCATGTACAACCAATGGCAGGAATCAAAGTACAAAGAAATCCACTAAAAAGCCATACCTTGAGCCACATTCCAGATGGTGAAAGTTGAATCATGTCTGGAACCTGATGCTAATAATGTGTATCTTATCAAGGATTTTGCATTAACACTTAGTCCTTCACTCATAGGGCAAACATATTTGGTAGAAGTAGGATATCAAATATTTCACTTCCCCAAGATGTCTCAAAGTACAATCTCTCTTCATCTTCAGTTGCACCTTCTTTCTCCAATATACACTGACAAATGATATCCTAGTTCTAGTTGGTTAACAGAAGCACATTGAAGAAGGATATCTGCCACAGGGACTCCATGACAAGGCAATGACAAGCACACTGCCATCTGCCAGCAGAAAGTTCACCAGTACCCAACAAGCACCTATCCCTAGATTTGTCTTCTCCAGAATGGAAACAACACCTGCCCTTATGGGAGTGAGATTCTCTGAATAGCTGGGTACAAATACATTCTGCCAAGATATCAACAGGGACCTCTTCAACTAGAGAATAGAAATGCATGAGGAACAGCCAGAAGATGGGTTGGTTACCTGTATCTCCAAAAGACTTGATCAGGTCCTGCACTGAATGCAAGCCAGAGCTTGTGTTTGTGCCAGCTTACTCCTTGAAAGCAAAACTCCTTGCTTAATGACTCTGACTGCAGTGCAACAGTTTGGTGAGATATCCCTCTCACACAACCCACACATATCATACATCTCACTAACAGCAAATGCACAAGTGCAACCATGCACATACAGTCTTACATCATCTTGAAACACACTTCGCAGAGCAGCAGAGGTGAATTTTCTGACTGCATTGATTTGTTTGCTCAAGAAACTGCCGTGTTTCCTCTTGCACTTTGACTACGCTTTCACTTGTGCTTGGAGCCTTATCTGCTTCAACTGGATTCCCATCTGTGGAATCATGTTCCACTGGGTTTCAACTATTGCAGAACCTGGTAGCTCTGGCATGAAGTTGGAAGGCTATGCTGAAATACACTCAACTCTACTACATGCCAGCAGCAGCAGCAGAAACAATCTTTTGGATTTGGGTTAGGTGCTGCAAAGGACACCGTGACTCATTGCTCAAAGAAATGTATGCTCCTTGACATCATGACTCATTGCTCAAAGAAATGCACACTCCTTGACATCAGATTCTCAATTGGGCAACTACCCAATAGTGCACAATTGGATCCAAAGAGGCGAATCTATTGGGGAGTGCCCAATGTACCAATTTTGCAGTTTTTTGCACAATTGCAAAAGCTTGCACTGCACACCACTAAACCTTAATTTTTTTATTGAGACTCGGCCTATCATAATTGTCAATGATGCAACCATGCTGGAACTGGTGTCCTAGGGACGAGTATGGGACCCTATATTTGCTTCATTTAAACCAGTTCCAATTATTATCATCTCTCAAATTTGAAACCAGTTCTGAATATTATCATCATCTCTAGAATTGAAATTGATTCTTTGTTTGCACTTTGTTTTGTGATGGGTAAATCAAACAGAGAAAGAGGCCCCATTTGTGAGAAGAGGTGATGCATTGTACATTTGACTACATAGAAGAATCTCCACAGGTGCTCAATATGTGACCCTGCAAATTAAAGTTGGATGAAGATAAGTCAAGCCATGCTGGATTGGCTTAGCAAAATGGTTCTGGCCCAGCATTTTTGCACAGTTTGCTGAGGATGGTAAAAGACATAACAAAGGCCTAACACATGCCATGTAGTAAATATGATTTGACTATTGCTCCCTATTTCTTATTGGTCAATCATAATAATTGGTCCATGTGATTTGCTATTACTGTAAACCCCTTTATAATCACACCCTTGGTGGCCACTTGTTATTTTTGTGTCACTAACAAATTGTGATTTAAATGTGTATAGTCACATTCCATGTAAACCCGACAAGATTCTGATTATATGTCAAAAAATCTTACAAATGCTAAAATAAAGGTGTCAATTGTTTTTTTTTTTACATAGGTTATTCTAAGCTCTACTATGTATTATTAGACTTTAAGAAGGTTGTGATTTTTACTTATTTTAATGTGATGATTTACATTGAGTTTGAGCTCCTTAATTATTAACTTGTGTATTTTTTCAATTAGATTATTTTAATTAAATTATTTTTTCTTTTTTCTTTCTTTGATAAGTTTGTATTTTTTTTTTGCTTGTTTGCATTAGAATTTCTTTTCTTTTCTTTTCTCTTGAACTGGATTCATTGTTATCAATTCACCCAACTTAACATAAAACAACACTAACATTGCTGAAGGGAACTACAATTTACAAAACTCTAATATTTGTTGACTTAGATTTCCTCCAAACTATAGTCACATTTTTTTTTTTAACTTTTTAAATATTTTGTGCCATTAACGAATATGATAATTACTCTAAAAAATGGTGTTTTTTAATTAAAACAGATGATTTACCAACCAAAAAAAAAATGTGACACAAGCAAGAATGTGACTAAAATGGGTTTGATTATAAAGGGGTTTACTGTAGAAGTTTCGCACCTATTTGCAGTCCCAATTTTAGTTTTATGGGTGGGGTTGGAAAAAGGAAATAGGTAGCTAAACTTGAATGTGAGAAATAATTGTGAAGGTTTACATACTGAGCAACGCTGGAGATGCTCTAAGCTCTTTCCATTCACAACTGCCACCTTTACAAAGCCAAAGTTCCTCCCTTGGCTCTCCTCTCCTCTTCTCCTCTCCCCTCCCTCTTGTTCCACACTCTCTGCATTGCCAGCAGCTTGTTCTCTCTGCACTCTCACACTTCCTGTAACTCTCCTACACCTTTCTTCAGTCTCATCCTACTTGCCAACTCCTTTTCTCAACACCCACATTTGATCTCTTCCCCAGTTCAGAATTGTGCTACACAAATTTGTTGTTGCTGCTGCTGCTGCTGCTATTGTTGTTGTTGGGTTTGCTGCAAAATGGTCCAGAGATATTACCTATGCAGGTTTTGCAGGTTTTGCCACTGATGAGATTTCGAGAGTTTGTTGGGTCATCTTCCTCAAATTCACCACTCAGATTGTGTTGGGTCTTTCCCAGTTTCAGGATTTTGCTGCACAAATTTGTCACATCTGCTGCTGCTGCTGCTGCTGCTGCTGTTGAAGTTGATTTTTTTCCCTGTAAAATGGTCCAAAGATACATACCTAATGCAGATTTTGAAGCTGATGAGATTTCAAGAGTTTGTTGGGTTGGCAGATCTTCTAAGGATCATCAAATTCCTCAAATTCACCACTCAGATTGTATTGGGTGGAGCCCAAATTGCCTTTCATTGCCTTGTCCACAAGGGGACATAATCTTTGTACCCAGTCTGGTTTCTGGGACTTGAAGAAGGTTGCAGGAAATTAGGGGAATGTGTGTTGTTGGGTGGTAATTTGCAGGATGAGTAGCAGCAGCACTGAGGTTGCTGGATTTTTTGGGGTATTTCTATGAGAGAGGGAAGGAGAGGGCAATCTGGAGTGTAACTACTCTTCATCATGTCAGCAGGAAAAGCAAGGTCATTTGCTTTCTCTGATGAAGGTGATGACCCATTTGCTTTGGAACATATCAGTGAGCATCATGATTGTCCTGCTATCGAATCCACATATCGCAACAGTGGGTTAGTGCTCTCCTTTCTCTCTTCCTCCCTCCCTTTTTTCCCCAAAATCAATCCTATTTTGTGAATTGAAAACTGCACCTTCTGGAAGCATGCATGTATGTCTCAGGTGCAAAAAAGAAACCCTGAAGGAGAAATCAGACATGGGCAATGGCAAAAGAAAGAAAGAAAAATTCTGATGAGAGAACTGAGTTATGGGTAGGGTTTCCAGGGGTAATGCATCCTGCACTAGCAACAAGTCTGGAGATCAGAACGATATGCGCCGCATTTATGTTCATGATGACGATCGTGTCCTCATCAAGGTGCAACCCTTTGACAAACCCCAGCTTCAATATTATGCTATCCTGAACACAGAATGGTTTTGCAGATAGAAATGTGGAAATTCCCAAAACAAAATTGTTTTCCACAATATGTTCCAGCATTCAAGATCCTTTCAGCTGTCATCAATCACATTCATCAAACACATTGAATTGCAATTCTCAAACTGATGCAACAATATTTATGATCATCATCATCAGGTTGTGCATTTTGGGCACCCAACATCAGTGGGTATTGAAGTGGATGATAAAGGAGAGTGGCAATTCAAGCCAATGTGGTAAAATATGCTTCAAACCCCCATCTATCCACACCCACCAACCAAGAGTACTTGCAGCAAGAAGAAGATTGTCTAATCTGTCAGATCCTTGTAACTTCTTCCTTGACCAAAGCATATAAATTACTTGAGACTTCAATGAACTACTCAGCATAAACAACAGCACTTGCAACAAGCAAGATTTGGTTTGCAAGAAAGATGAACCAAATGAAATTGTATCATTCAGAGATTAAGAGTACGTCATGTTTATTGTAGTAGTTTGGATCCACAAAAGGGTTGTACTCCTTTGGTATCAACTAGGAAGGAAGGACATATGTGGGTTGCAGGGCTCGTCGTGCTGGGCCTCGTGCATGGATCTATTTCCAACCAGAGACTGTATGCTTCTCTTGTTGCCCTTTGTAAAAAAATACCCCATCAGAAAGTTCAGCAGATCAATCTTACAGGATTTATTATTGAACCCTAATCTGACAGTGGTAAAAAGACTTTCTAAGTTGTGGGTCAGTTCTATTTTTCCACTCTGAAAGCTCTTTTTACTTGTAATCTGCAGCTACTGTAATTGAAGGAACACATGAGCCTCCAATTTATGATCATGTTCATGTGTCTCACAACTGTGCACAAGATTTTTACTGTGATTAAATTGTGACTCTCTTGGCTGAAATGGGTGGAAACATTTTTACAGGTCAGAGCAGCAATTGTGACATGTGGTGGTTTGTGTCCCGGGCTCAATGACGTCATTCGCCAGGCAAGTTGTCAACACACATTGACGCTTTTTTTTTTGGTCCCAGTTTAGATGCCTTGCACATATAATGAAAGCAATAGGAAATTTCAAAACAAAATTCATGATTTACAACAGTTCATAAGGCACATGGAAAGTGCAATGATCCTATTCTTGTGGTGGCGTTTATAAACTTCTGATGGTGATCAATTGCGACTCTTGTCATGTGTAATTTTGCAGATTGTATTCTCATTGGAAGTTTATGGTGTGAAGGAGATTTTGGGTCTCCAGTATGGATTCCGGGGCTTTGCTGACAAAAAGTATCCTCCCATAATGGTATATCTCTCTCTTCAGGGATATAAAAATGTATTCTGAGTTGGTTTGCTGTTGTGTGAATCTGAAAATTTTGGAAGAATTTTTTTCTTGTAATGTGAAGGAGTAATTCCTGCCTTCGGTTGGGATCAGCTGAGCCGCAAGATTGTACAGCGCATAAATATGGTCGGGGGCAGCTTTTTGGGTGTTTCACGAGGCTGTCCACCGCTGGATGACATCGTGGACAAACTTGCAGTCACAAAATCAAAACCCACATACACATACTCTTCTGCATCTCTCTAAGATAGATAGTTTTCACTTTGTTCAATCCTTTTTTTCATTGTTTTCCTTTGTGTCGAAAATGAGCAACAGTTTCATCAAGCATCTTTGAACAGGCATGCAAGTTTGTGAAATTTCTTCAAAGCTTTGAAAATGGGCTCTTTTTTTGGGCACTTTGTACAGGAGTGGAAGATCAGCATGTTCTTTGTGATTGGTGGAAATGGGTCACATGCTGGAGCATCTGCCATTTGTGAGAAAGTGAGTACTAGTCAATAATGCTTGATTGATTCCAGAGATCTAGAGTCTGTTGCATGATTTTCATCACAATAGATAGTCTACATGTGTGATGGCAACTCTCTTTCCCTCCTCTGTGAAAGTAAAAGGATGATTTTAAACCCTTTTTTGGGCATGAGGGCAGTGTCAGGCCCGCAAGTTGAAGATGGTGGTGGTTGGCATTCCCAAAACCATTGACAATGACATACAAATTCTGGACAAGACATTTGGTTTTGATACAGCTGTTGAAGAGGCCCAGCGAGCCATCAATGCTGCCTACATTGAGGTAGGTCAGTCAGTCAGGAAAATTCACCCATTTAGAGCTTCTTCACCAATAGAGCTGATTTTGGAAATGATATTGTATGTATCCCCACCAAGAAATGAGCGATTGTCCCTGATTTGATGTGCTTTGAGCTGATTTGTACTAGTTTACCTCTCCCCATATTACAATGCATATTGCACCATAATGCAAATGGGTACAAAGATTCACAAAGTCTTCATTCTTCCCGAATGATAATTACAGACTCATGCTACAACAGACCAGTATTTGATTGAATTTTTGTGGAGTGCCTCTCTGAAGTTTGGGAAGCTTGATAAATTGGGTTGTTGCAGGCAAGCAGTGCATATAATGGTGTGGGTATAGTGAAGCTCATGGGACGACAGAGTGGGTACATTACGATGTATGCTACGATTGCAAGCGGCCAAGTTGACATTGTTTTGATTCCAGAGGTACATTCTGTGATTTGTAATGCCTTGTTGTTCAGCTTCTGAACTTTTAAATCCATGCATCTCAATTTTATGCTAGAGGTGCCACTGCCTCTCCTTGTATGGGAACATTCAAGACTATGAGCTTATTCACAGTTGTCGGGGCTCACAAAAGGAAATTTTCCATTGAAAAAGGATTGCATAGCCCAACTTTTGATTATGAATTATCTTAATTTGGTCTATTCATTTTCCTCACTTGAATTTTGTCCCGTGTAGATTTTATTTTTGGTGGATAGTGAGAAAAAACAGTCCTGGAGTTCTTATTCCTGAAATTGATTGATAATACCTCAATTGTGAATGAGCCCCTGTAGAGAAAAGTGAAATCACTTGGTTACAGGTTCCTTTTTTGCTGGATACACAATATGGAGTTCTGGAGTACATGAAGAAGCGATTGGAACAGTTTGGTATTTGTGTTGTGGTTATTGCTGAGGGAGCTGGCCAGGTCAGCCTTCAGTTCTGCTTGTTAGGTAGAATGTGTGCTCCTCAGTGTATTGGGGAAATTTTTGCATTGTGGTGACAAATGATTTTGGAAATTAAATTTTTTTAGTGTAAAAAAGTTCCCAAATTTTGGAAAAATTCACCAAATTTGAAGCTTTCAGTGATTTCAGCAGCACCAATTCATGCCCAGCTTGTTGTTTTCGTGCAGGATCTGTTGGAAGGAGTTGGGGGAACTGATGCTTCTGGAAATCCAATTCTGGGTGATGTTGGCAAGTGGTTCTATGGCAAGGTGTGTCCCAACTATAATTTTCTGAGTTCATTTCTAATTATTTGTATTCTGATTCAGTGTTAAGTTTTAAGCGTATTCTTTCCAGTCCACATTTTTGTTGGTCATGGTGGCATTGAAATCTTTACCATTGCAAGCTTGCTGGAAAGAGCTTCTTTCTTTTTTTGTCATAGAACTAGACTTGTCTGATGTTGTTTCTTTATGGGTGCACATTTTATGCTTATTGAAATCACCTCTTAATTGCTGAACTTCATTCTGGAAAGATGATAACTTTTGTTTACTTTCAATGGGTGCTTCTGTTTCCAGGTGAAGGCCTACTTTGCTTCCATTAAGTTTACTGTGGACGTGAAATACATTGATCCAACGTATATGATTCGTGCAAGGGCTTGTAACTCCTCAGATCACATTTTCTGCAGCATCTTAGGGCAAAATGCGGTGAGTTTTTTTCTTCAGTTGACATTCACCAGAGGAAAAAAACAATCAGCAATTTCTTCTAGTTTTTTTGGAATCAGTTCTGCAAACTCTTTTTTTTTCCGCAGGATGCTGCAACCCAATATGGTTAATGAAAGGGTACACAAATTATCCTGATATATTTTGTGCTTCTTGTTTGTTGCAGGTCCATGGAGCTTTTGCAGGCTACACCAATATCACAGTGGGTGTTGTGAACACACACTATTGCTTCTTGCCGATTCCCGAAGTGATTAGAAAACCTCGGATGGTAGACCCAAACAGCAACATGTACCACCGCTGTGTGACATCAACAGGGCAACCTGAATTCCAGATCCCAACTTGCACAACCGAAGCAGCTGGAGGAAAGTCCTTCTCAGGTGGGTGGAGTGCTGCAGGTGGATCCAAGGCAGTAGTAGCTCCACATGGTCCACCCGAACGCAAGAAATCACTCAGCTTGAAACTCGACATGGTGGCTAGCTCAGGAGATGTCAAGTCATGTGAGAGCAGCAGCTCAGTGAACAACAGCTGCAAGAGCTCTGAAAACAACAAAAGCTCCGATCGATCTAACACTAGTTGTCAAAGTGATAGGCAACAAATGCATGATGCTAATTGCCCAATGGCACAGCATAACATTGCAGCAAGACCCAAATGCCATGACCCCATGTGTCCTGTAACACATAAGTATTGACACAACATCCTAATTTGTTCCTATTTCACAAACCACATTTTCTATGCAGAAACTAGCTTAGCCATAGCAAACTCCATTTTCAACCTCTTCTAAACCCCATCAAATGGATTGATGGATTGATGGATTCCTTCCTTTCTTCCTTCCAAAAGCCAATATCATCTGAAGGTTACGCCTTGCCCTAACCTAGTTCCACCACATGGGAAGTGACCCATTGACAAACAACCTGCATCGGTGCCATGTGGAGTTGTTTGATTGGCCCCAATTGGATGTGGGTCCATGTGGAGTTGTTTGATTGGGCCCAATTGGATGCGGGTCCATGTGGAGTTGTTTGATTGGCCCCAATTGGATGCGGGTCCATGTAGAGTTGTTTGATTGGCCCCAACTGGATGTGGGTCCATGTGGAGTCGTTTGATTGGCCCCAACTTCCAACAACCGTCTAGGCCCCAAATTTGAACTCTTTGGATGGGACAAACTAGTAGAGTGCAATTATATGTAGTATGTGCCTTTGGCAGCTTTGACACTAATTTTATTATTTGTAGAATATATGTTGAAATTTTCATAAATTACCCTTTTTTTCTCTATTTTCCCCTGCAAGAACACAATTCTGTGAAGGAAAATAGAGAATCTTTGGGGAATATTCATGAATATTTTTCAAATATAGTGTATTTTTCCACTTTTAATATGGAATCTTCAAAACTAATCAATTATGTATTTATTATTCAATAGATAGACATGTGTTGGAAAGGTTATAAATTGAAATTTCGCATCTTTAATTACACCCATTGTCAACCCAATTTTTTAATTTCTCGATTAAACAAGTTATTAGCATGCAAATTTGCCCACCTTTTGTTAAAAGCTTAGTATGCTCAGTTTTTTTTTTTTTTATAAATTTTATTTAATAAATTTCCTAATTAAACATGAAAAATACCCCCATGTTAAAACCAGTGTTGGCCGGTTTCGAAAAAAAAATTAGTAAAATTAAAATTAAAATTGAAAAAAAAAAAACTAGTGTTGGCCGGTTATTGACTTTTGACCTGATTATCAACCCGGGCATTGAAAAACTACCATGTTGTTATTAGGGTTCCCAGGTTATTAAACCCATGTGATAACTGGTTCATAACCTAACCGCTTGGTATTGAGTTTTCAAGTTTCAATAACCTACCCTGATGACCCGGTTATCACCCAGGTCAGTTATCAATCATAAAATGCTAAACATGTTTATGACATAAAAAATAAATTAAAAATAAATACAGACAAAATAAATTTTAAATTTTAAGAAATCACATAATCAGCACCCAAAAAATAAAAATAAAAAAGTTTGATATTGATATTGATAACCTAATTGACACCCAAATATTTTATTTAAATAAGCTACCCAGAGGTTATGAAAAAAATTCTTAAAACCCCTAAATATTTGGGAGTCTCATTTTTCAAATGCTCTAAAATAAGTCATTGCACTAATTTTTGAAATTTGCATTCCACTTTCACAAATTTGCATCCCATTTTTTTTCAATTCAATTTCAATTCAATTCAATTCAATTCAATTCAATTTAAACTCAATTCAATTTGGATCTTTAAATCAATTCAATTTAAGTTGCATGTAATGTCATTCAATATTTTCATTCAAATGGAACTTGATTCCTAATTGTTACAATCGTTTCACAAGAATTGGCCTTGTATTCTCAAAGGCTTTTCAAAATGCATGGATGGCTCAACAACGATATTGAAGAGATTTGAATTTTAACACATTGCTTTTCTATGTCGTTACACTTTTTTTTTTTAAAACTATGATTTATTTTATTTTGCCATATTTTTAAATCCTTTCACCAAATATAACTATTTGGTGAGAATAGTTATATGAAAAGTCACCCAAAAAAACATATTAACTTCTAAAAGAAGACCCCTTTTTTTAACCACATTTGGCTTAGCATTTTTTTGTTTTTAAAACATCAATATTGACAAATTGTTGATCACCCAAATATTATAATCTACTACATCATAGTCTACAAAACTATGAGTTATTTATTGAATCCAAACATTTGAAGTTGTTTCAAACATAAGCATAATTAAAACTTTGTTTTAGGTAAACTTTCACAAATTTTTATCATTAAAAAAATGCCTTCTTCTAGGTTAAGACCATTCATTCCCCAAAACTAGTACTATTTTGGATGACTTGAACTTTCACCAAAAAAACAAGTTCCATGTACTCAATGGCTTTAGTAGCTATTACAAAGGATTTATGTGAAGCTTCAAAGTACAATAAACACAAAATCCACAAATTTTACAAATATTTCTTTGAAACATGAAGCAATATTCCTTTTCAATCTCCTAGTAGTTTTGCTTTGAATAACAAGGTCTTTTCTTTTGTGAGAAAAAGATGGACCAGGCCAACAAGGGCAGACAAGGGAGAAAAGAAGCAAGTACCTTAGTACCCTGCCCAGTTCGATACTAATTATATTATTTTCAGAAATGTTGAAATTTTCAAAAATTATTTCTTCCAAATCAAAAATATATATTGTGAAGGAAAATAGTGAATATTTAGGAATATTTCATTTGTTGAAATGAATGTTTCAAAATTAATTAATTAATTAATTATTCAATGGACATGTGTTGAAATGGCCAAGGTACTACAGTACTACTACTATTTGTACTGCTCCAATAACAAGTATGTGCACATATAATGTTGGGGCTCTCTTCCTTTGAGCTCCAGTGCAACTGGGATTCTTCCTTTTTGCATTAGAGCCACCAGCTTTTAGGGTTTGTATCTTTTTTTAATAGACCCATCAAGTTTGAGAGATATATACCCTTTTGGGATAGACCTATCAAATTTTAGGGGATACATCCTTTTGCAGAGAGACCCATCAAATTTTAGCATACATCTTTTTTTTTGGATAGACCCATCAGTTTTTAGGGTACATCCTTTTTTGGATAGACCCATCAAGTCTTAGAGATACATCCCATTTTGGATAGACCCATCAGGTTTTAGGGTACATCCTTTCCGATAGACCCATCAAGTGTTGGAGATACATCCTTTTGGGATAGACCCATTAAGTTTTAGAGATGCATCCTCTTGAATAGACCCCATTAAATTTTAGGGTACATCCTTTTTGGACAGACCCATCCATCATTACAAATTTTAGCATACACCCTTTTTGGACAGACCCATCCATCATTACAAATTTTAGCATACATACCTTTTTGGACAGACCCATCCATCATTACAAATTTTAGCATACATACCTTTTTGGACAGACCCATCCATCATTACAAATTTTAGCATACATCCTTTTTGGACAGGCCCATCCATCATTACAAATTTTAGCATACATCCTTTTTGGGACAAACCCAAATCAAATTCTAAGGAGACATAATTTTGGATAGAAAATTATTCTCAGAATCTGAATGTGGCTTACCTAGTTTTGCGAAAAAAAAGCCACAGAATTAAGACAGGGCCAGCCAAGAACCCTAAAATAGAGGAAGAGTATGGAAAAGTCCTCACATTACCTAACTAGTTTTAATTAGACCTAATCATTTGTGCATGATGTAACCTCACTCTGCAGCTCTCTAGCTTCTAGAAGAAATGACAAACAAACAACACATGCCCATTGCCAACAACTAACTAACTAACCAACCCTCTTTCATTTCATTTCATTTCATTCCATTACCATTTGTGGTGAATAAGCAATTCACTTTTTGGTTTGTGTTAAGAAGTGTGCCAACAACTAACTAAGTAACCAACTCTCTTTCATTTCATTTCATTGCATTCCATTACCATTAACATTTGTGGTGAATAATCAATTCACTTTTTGGTTTGTGTTAAAAAGTGTAATAGGTTGGGTAACATTTTGGTGTTCTTTGACCTGTGACATGTGATTGGAATGACTAGTCATAGTCTTCCAAATAAGAAGATTATGGGACATAATGTTCCAGTTTAGAAGATTATGTCATGTGATCTTTCAAACTAGAAAATTATGCATTATACCAAAAGAAAGTTATCATGAACCTAAATATACGTAAATCAAGAGGTGTAGGAGGGGGGAGGGTTCTTATTAGTGTTGGGTGGTTCTCACTTAGACTCCCGATTCTCAACCTAGTTCTCACAATGAAAACCAATTGGTATCACATTTGGTGATAATTGGTTTGAAAAATAGATAATAGGTTCTCACCTAGAAATGAGAACTAGATTATTGAGAACCGATTACTTTGAAATTACCCTAAACCCCCACACCTAACACCCCCATATCTTCCCCAAAAATTTGAAATTTGAATTGTGAAAACTAACTATTATCACATTTGTGAAAGCTATCTTGTTTGAGAATCGACTTGATTTTAAAACTTTTAAATTTGATACCCTGATCAATTCTCATAAGTTTAAAAATAAAAAATTAAATTAAAGAATCAAGTCAATTTTCTAAGTGTTAGGGAGAACCAAAGCCGACAATTCTCATAAAAATAAAGAAAACTACCCAACACTGATTCTTATACTTGTGGCTTAAGAGTGGGAAGGATCTTATGTTTACAAAGCTGTAAGATCCGTCCCATCCTTAAGCAGTAGGTATGATATCTTTTTTTTTTCTAAAAAAGATATCCATGGATATAAGGTACCTTCCAAATACGATGAGGAAATCTCTTCAAGTGCTTTAAGTGAATTTACAATGTGGGTTTAGATGATGGAGTAAACTTGAGTATTCATACACATCATGTATTAAAGAGACTTATTCATTTGCCACATTTTTTATGGTAGAATTGAAATTGTCAAAAAGACCCAACTAAATAGATGTTAAATGTCACCCATTGGTCAAAAAGCTCATATGAATAATGTGTACTTCAACTAGTGTGGTTATTCATTACCTAAAACATCATCATCATAGGGCCCATTTGCATTATATATTCAAAGAAAATATATATTTATGATAATAACACAATATAAATGTTTTCAAGACATTTTCTTTTCTCATGAATGTCTCTCCATATATATATATATATATATGATACTAGATAATATTTAATTTTATTGTCAATTGTGAAAATTATATGGACAAAACGTTAATGAAATGTTTTTCAATATTGAAAATGTGATGATTGTGACTTAGATTACTACATTTTTGCCTATATTAGAAGAGATAACCCTATATATATATAAAAACAAGGATGGAAATTCATCCACAAAATGTACAAGCCATGTCTAAACAAATGTCGACACACAAAAGGAAAACCAAAACAATCACAACATTAGTAATGAAGTGGAAGACATAATGCTAAAAGGCCATCCTCTACCACAAATTAACTAGTGATGGAGGTGCAATAGTTAATATGTGTGGAAGAGATGAAGAATAGTGACTAAGCGTGGCAACCTGCTAAAAAATTGTAATGGTTTACACATGTTGGAAGGCTATTGACATATAATAAGATATAAACATCGAAGGTACCAAGGAGGTCTGCTGATGGCGAGCTATACTAGCATGTACACAAAAAATCAAAATGAAGATGGAAACACCCATAGGTCTCTATGGCAAGGGGAATGAAATCAACTCCTAGCATTCATTATATGTAAGATCGTGTTTTGTCTTAAACAACAATTATTGTTACATGTGTTATCATTGTTAAAACGTGGTGCACCAAATTTTTATAGGATGGATCAACAATGACAACATTCACCACAGTTTGAAAATTGTCTTCGGTGATGACAATATCTACTCATCCCCATGTATAGCAGGGGAAAAGGTGGGAAATCTCCCTATGTATGTGAGCTCCACTCTCCAATGCAATGGTTACAATAGTATATTGAAACATATCATGGGTTGCAATGCGCTCACTCTCACACAAGCAATGTAACAAATGGATACCCAAATCATGAACGGTATGACCATTATGAAATATGTGGAATCATAAGATGTGATAAACAGAAACAAATACATAATGTTATAAAAAATGGACAGAAGATAAACAAAATGAGGGGGAGTTATACTGGTTGTTATTTTTTGTTTATATTTGTGTATAGAATCTTTGTGTTGTGGTAACAATCCAAACATTAATCCAAACCCTACACCCTAAAAATTCATTTTACATTGAAACCCGAACCTAAGAAAACCCCAAAAACCCACTCATGATTATTCCTTGGGGGTTCAACTTGAGCCTAACCTTTACAATATTATGTTAATGTCCTATAAATAATCTAAGTCAATGATGTCAAGTCTTGGGCTAAAAATAAGAAGAAATTCCTTTTCGTTGAATTTTGTATTCCTCTTTTTCATTGCACAATTTTGAAAAAATGGCACTTCCATCCAAGATGAAGAAAGAATTTTTTTTTTAATTTTTCTTTTTATAAAATTATATACATATATATATGTGTGTGTGTGTGTGTGTTCTTGGGTCAAGCCAAAGAAGTTGGGGACTTCATTTGGTGAATGGTTTTTTTTCATGAATACCTAAAGGCCCAAGAGTTTAGCATCAAAATAATGCCATGAAAGGGTGCCTAATGAAGCGATAAGTTTTTTGAGCTTGGGCTTTAATGCAAAAAGAACATGGCCCAAACTTTAAACCTTCATCCAATATGGATGTTCCATGTCCATTTAAGCTAGTATTTAAACTTGGTGCAAATTACTAATAAGTTGCCTTAAAGAATTATGAAGACTAGGTTGGGTTGGCATTACTATGTGTCGTTCTTTGATTTTCCAAAGAACTATCAATTTTGAATATTTCAAAAAACACAAACTTTTTGCTAAGTTGGTTTTTTTTGGGGGGGATAGGTTATATATTTATATAACCTATCTAATAGCCCACAAAAAACCAATGTTGCTTCAAAGAACCGCCCAACACTCGTGGGCATGTGTTTAAATGTTTAATTTTTTGGACAATGAATGCTTGTAAAATATGAATGTCTAGATGCCACCACCACTTTTGGACCTTTTTAGTTGAAATCTGAATTGAGGTTTTCGCATTGATGTGAATAAAAACAAAAGAGGTAAAAATTTCATGTGTGATTCTAAGAATTGAAATGGCAATGGTGATGTTGACATGAGGTGCAACACCACTACATCATTGTTTGAAACCTTAGGTTTTTGCAAAAAATAAAAATAATTAGAAAAAATTTACAAATAGTAAAGTCGAATTTGAGGTAAATATTTGTCAAGTTTTAACCACACAAATAACAATGTTCAACACCCACCCTACTAAACAAGTTAGTAGGCATTTGTGAATAGATACTTAATACATTTCCATTAGTAGGATGTTCAATGGATAGTTCATATGCATGTAAATAACTAGTTCGGGGTTTTATTATAAAACATTTTTCTAAACCTTTCCTAGGTGGGTTGTGGTTTGTGTGATGGATCATCATCAACAACTTAGTTTGCATACACATCAAATATTCACTTAATATTAGATAATTAGCCCTTGGTGGCCAATTATATTAGGCAACTTGTCATAAATTGAACTTGGAAAGGCAAGCCTAATGGTCATGAATGTGGCAAAATCAACCACCAAGGCCCCATTAGTTGACATAAAAATCAAAAACACTCCTTGAAATACAAGGTTCTTTTAAACACAACCAATTTGGTTTGGAAAATCACACCATACGAGCGGTCAAATCAATCTTTTGTTCTTTACATGGTGGGTATTTATTAGAAATTTGTTTGACCTTATTGATTGATAGGGTTACATCTAATGCAAAAGGGAAATAATGGTTAACACATACAACCCATGTGGGTGGAGTCATGATACAATTTCTTAGATTTTTCACTTTTCCTTTAACACTTACTTAATCCATATAAGCCCATGGCAACACTAGAAAGTTCGGCTTTCCAAGGGTTCATAGTTCCTACCAATATGTAGGTGTTGGGCAAGCATCGGGATGGTGTTGAAAACTCTAACTAAGTTGGTATGATCTGACGCAATATTAGCTTTATACTTTTACTAATTTGGTAAGAACTTGAAGCAATACCAACTTCATATTACTCTCAATATCATGTGTTTACTTGTTTCATATTAACCAAAAATCAATCTTGGACCCAATACCTAAACCAAGTTGGGATGAAGGTTTGAAAAAGGAAATAATATTAAAACCTAGATGGTAGGAAAATTTTAATAATAACCACTACCCTGACCAATTTAGCATGTTCAAAAGTTGATATTAGTACAACATTGGTTCATAGTTGATACATTATAAGTTATCTTGCTCTATCATGATACATCCATGTAGGTTTACCCTTGGAGGGTCATCCTTGTTCGTCCATGGAAGTTCATTTTTATTTTGCCTTTGATTGGGTTTTATTTATATACAAACTACAAACCTACAAAACATTTCGACCTTTTGGTTCAAGAATTTATATTATTATAATGTTGGAGGATTTCAACCCATGCATGTGCAAAACTCCCTTTTTATAATGAAGGGCCCATTTTATAACCCTATCAAAATTTCCAAAATGCATTTATTTCCATTAAAGATTTGGTAATAATGTTACCATATGGGAGCCAAAAGTTGGGTAGAAACTGTCATTTGAAAAATATTTGGTGGGGTCACATTTGGCAAACATTAAATTACACACATGTTGAAATTGTAGGGTTTTCCGTAGAAAGGGAAATTTTTTATCATGGGTCTCAAACACCAAATTGGGACCAAATGTTAATCCAAATGGTTAGCTATTGATCAATTTGATTTATAATGGTTAGAAGAAAAAATATCATTTTTTTGGAATAATCATTCAACATTGAAACAAACACTTCATGTGTGCCCATGACAAGGTCCCATATTTAGATTCCATCTAGTCTTGTCAACTACTTTCATCAATGCGAAGGATTGGTAATTGTTTATAGCTCATTTCTACTAGCATTGAATTGTGTTTGCTTCCATGGTCACATGTAGTTTTGTGTTCATATAAAATGTGTTATTGAAGCATTATGGGACATGTAACGAAGTTCATTTGCAATGTTTGCATCATGGCACAATGCAATTGAAAATAGATTCCAAAAAATTGTGTTTTTAAAAAAGTTATTAGATATAGAGAAATTTATCTTTTTCACACCTTGGTTCAACATTCTAAATTGAGTCAACCTATTTCTCGTCTTCTATTATATGTGAAAAGAAATGAATTAGCAACCAATAGATATACACAACAAAGCATGATGATTCTACATCAATCTTATTTATAAGACTTGAAAAAGTTCATGAAACTTGCATGAAAATAATGTGAATTTCATAAATAATTGCAAAATATATTTACAATATTTTTTCAAATGTATTTTAATTGTCCTTACACTCATGTGTATAATGACCCCATAATAGTGTAAAATGTCACTTTGTATTTAATGTCCATGCTGACATTGATGGTGACATTCAATTTTTGATGTGTATTTTTGCAGAATCTAATAATAATGACATCCAATCCCCCTTGCAAAAACAAAAAGAAATTTGAAAAATGAATGTGTGCTAGTAAATTTTTTTAATCATTAAACAAATTACATAATCATCCATGAAAGTTCATGAATCTATAAACTTCCATATGTATGTGCTTGCAAGTAGTTTAACATGTACCACTTCTTTTTCAAATTGTTTGAACTAAATGACATTCCATTTTTTTAAGCTCAAAATTCAAGTTTGTTATCATGGTGTGCTAGTTAAAATCTAGTCCAATTGATACCCAAATACCCAAGCTTTCCTCCTTGTAATCATGTATACATGTATGAATGCATAGGTAGGTAGGGGTGCATAACTTGTAACACACATTGTTAATCATGCCTAAGTAAGTCAAACCTTGGCCTTGCTATATGACATTAGTTATAGAACTCAAGTGTCACAAAGTTGTTGTGTACATTGTGGTGTATAGGATAATGAAAAATGTTATTGAGCACATTCACACATAGAATATAAATAACACCTTCACTTTTGGCTTTGATTATGAACAACACATTATCATCAAAAAATATGGCAAGAGATTGATGCGCAACATATCCATACATGCTTTTGACCACAATCAAGATCATAAAATGATTGCCTCCTTCACAAAATCAAATATTGCATCAAGGTTAAAGCTCATCAACAATAACGTCACTTGGCACCAAGTATTAGTTCATGGAGTTCCTTTCATTGGAAACCTCTCAAACACATCTAATCACAAAGAAATCAAAAGGATGAACATGTAATGACCAAACAAGTCAGCCTTGAAACTAAAGTGAAAATGTCATGAATTAAAACCAACCTCTAATCAATTTCATCAATATAATTTAGAAATTAGTTTTGTATAATTCATTGATTAAAAATTAAAAATAATTATTGGTCAACCTTAATTTCACCCAAGAAATTCTAGTTGTTGTAAATTTTTTTGAAAACTAATCATTGTTATCATCATTATCATCATCACCATAATCTTTGATCTCCTTCCACCCAATTATCTTTAGAATCATCATTATACATCCATGGGGGCAATGGAAACGCCAAAACCATATCCTCATTCTCAAGCCCTTGGCATTTAACCTTTGTTATACAATCACCATTTCAAATGGTAAGTATTAAATATGATTACAATACCAAATTTCAATCCAACTTGCAAACCTTGTATTTGACTTATTTAATAACCTTTCAAATTGCATGCAATTAGAGTTAGATGTGTTCAAAATGAATTAATCAATGACCATTCCATGTATTAAATCAAATGATTAAGTAAGATTGTTATGAAAATCATTAATTTACAACAACGTTTTTAAAAACAATGAAACACGTGAGAAACCACCGTTTAGGAATATGTTGTGAGTAAAAAAGTTAAGAATTCATTTTTGCCCTTTTTTCCCATGTTCAATAGGTGCTAAGTTCGTAATATGATTTTATGTGACCACTAATTATAACCATAGTCAATGAATTTTCATGAATAATATATCAATCTTTTAATGTAAAAGTATTTTTGAACAAAAGTTCCATTAATCGATTTCAAAGAATCTTTTTGACTTATTTTTAGTACACTAAAGTTTTTTAAACTTTGTAAACAAACTACTATAAATTCAATATTTAGCAGCACGATGATTTGATGATGATTGAAAAGGTTTATATTATATTTCGTTGCATTTATGTGTAAAAATGTGATTGTAACTTCAAAGAATTTTTTTTGTGCATATTTGATTATGCTTTCACCCTAATTGTAAATATTATTGTGCCGAAATGACTAAACATCAATGTCAATTCTAGGTGTTTTCTATATTTTAAAAGTCAATAAGACATGGTTCTGGTATTTAAATTGTCATAAATTAATGTAAAAATGAGGGGACAAAAAACATGAAAATTTTCATAAATAAATTTTCATTATAATTAATGATCAAATTTAGTAATCCATGAAATCATTTCCACTTCCATTCATTTTAGAACATGAAATTTACTTTTAAACTATTTTAAAACATTAACCTTTTTGGCACCTAATGTTTCTTGGTGACCTACTTGAGATCCTTGCCATCTTGATGTCCTTTTTGGTAGCCCTTGTCGCCCCAAAAGCAAAAAAAAATTGAGCCTTTTTCAATGTCCCCCAACATCTTTCTATTGTGCTTCCCAATGACCCTTAATGCTATTCATGGTTTGAAAAAGTATAAAACATTTTCGACCATAGTGCCCCTAATGTCTCCTATGTATTGTTTTGTGCCCTTGATCATATTTGGTGTCCTCAATGTCCATTGGTGTCCCTTTTTGCCCCCAAAAAACCTATCTTAACCAACCTTGCACCCTCAAGACGTTTTTAATGTGTCTTTTTTATGCCCTCATTATTGCTTGTAACAATTTCACCATTCTTGGTTAACATTTTTGTCTTTTTATCGTTCCCCAAATATCTTTCATGATCTAATGCATTTTAGGTGTGTTTTTGTCATTGACCAAATTTAGGTCATCCCTAAATCAAAATAATGTTCCATCAATTTGAATTTCTTTTAGGGTCATTTGGATTTGAATTATTTGGTAGGTTAGTGTCTCATCTTGGGATGTCCTTTCATGACCTTGACCTAATAACCCTATTCTCGAACAATTATATTGATTTAAAGGCTCAAGAAAATTTGGAAATGTTAAATTTTTTTGGTTTGAAAATAACATTTCCAATGAAAGTTAGATTGAATTATTTTTAAATTTAAATATTTTAAATTTATTCTTTGATTTAATCTTATGTGTAAATATAGGAAATTTCATGATCAAAAACCTAACCTTATCAACATGGGTGGTACATACTACATAGACATTGTTGGATTACCATTGAATTGAATTTATTTGAGAGGTGTATGCTTGGATACTCATGATAAGTTAAGTGTTGGAACCTGGTTTAAATGTGTTTTTAAAGTAAACTTAATAAATGTGAACTTCCACACATTATAAGTTTTACATGACTCATTAACCATAATCAATAAACAAGTTTTAATCTAATGAGTTGGGATGTTTACAATTTCATGGGTGTGGCATGTGAAACACACATTTAAAAGTTGAATGATGAGAAAATTTAGATGAGATTATCTTAGGTTAATATGAATTAACATGCTCTATTTTACTATTAAAATTTTTTTTGGGGGCAGGGTCAAGTTTCCATTGATTTAAAAAGAAATTGAAGTTGAAAAGGAAAAACATTTTCAATTGATTTGAAAAGAAAAAGTAATGGAAGAGAAAAAAAAAATTTATTTATTCCAAAGAAAGGGTGGTTAGAAGGGGCAAAATAAAATTTCCACCCTCAAGTCATGTGTGAAAGCAATATTAAAAGATTGTTGGATGGCATTTCCCACCATATTGATGAATTTGATGTTTAGAATTAATTTATTAAGTCTAACTAATTTCATAAACATAACATTAAAATAAAAATAATGTAGACTTATCAACTTTCTAATGTTGTAATGGATATTTAATTTTCAATGTTAACTTGAATAATTATGTTTCTAAATTGGATTGAAAGGTGTTCAATAAAACATCAAAAGAAAATCAATTTGACATTAATTTAGGTTTTTTAGATTATATATTATAATTAATTAATTACTTTTATAAATGAAAATTTATTATGCTATTTTAAATTTTGACTGCAATCATTATTAATTTGAAATATATCAATTTGAAATTATATATATATATATATATAATTCAGTTATTTTTAAAATTAATCATAATGGAATTTAATATTAATTTATGTGTAATTTTCATATGAAAAATACAAACTAATAACTACCATCATGTTGAGCAATCAATGTCACAATTTGTTGGAGTTGTTAGCATTATGAAAAATAAAAATATCAAATTCATTAAAAAAATGTATGGACATAAAGTGTGGTTTAATATATTCAAATATAACAAGATATGTTGTTCTTTTCATACAAAACCAAATGTTGAAATTTAACATTTTTGCAAATTTGCAATTGTGATGTGTAACTCAAGAACTTCAATTGTAAATTCTTGTTTCAAAGCATTAATAATGTGTAATTTGATAGGCCATTAAGCCTAAAGGTGTAGTTGTGGAATGAAAAGGTGAGAGACAAATGCATTTGAATGTGAGTCATGCACTTCAAAATAATAACATACACAAAGGAATCTCAAGGCTTTTAGGACCTTGGTGTGATACATAATGATATTAAGTTGAGAAGCATGATAGTGGTGTTGGGTATATTATTATATTTTGAAAAATAAATAAATAAATAAATTGGAACCTTTAGATTGATGAGGACAAAAGTAAGAAAATGGTGATTATGCAATGAATTGGGATTCCCACATTTATGTGTAGTTAATATTTATGAAACTTGAAAATTCATGTGGCTTGATGCCAAACCAAACCAAACTTTACAATTTGGTTGAATTTGTTCCACTTTTTTTTTTAAGGTTGAACTTTTTAACCTTCATTCACATCAAGAGATAGTAGAATATTTAATCCTTACTTTTGGGAAACTTAAATCATTGGTGGTTAGTGATTAGGTTTGTGTTGTGAAGGTATTCGATGTAATGTTAAAATTGGAGGTTCAAGGTCAAGTTCTTGTGATTTGAAACCAACTTAACATCCTTTTTATCATAATTATAATGTGGAACTAGCCTTTTGGAATCTAGAATTAAAACCAAAATTGTGAAAAAAACATTATTAAACATAAGGTCATGTTCTTTAGGTAGGCAACTTTTTTTTTTTTTTGAAAAGTTGCAAGTGGGTTTAATTTTATATTTAAATATTAGTTTTAATTACTTGTTGAATTTTGTACATATATAATCACATCCTTGATTTTAATTTGTTGTAAAACTTTGTACATAAAACATTTTGAAAAAAATCTTTTTGCATTTGGAATAGGCTTGATCCCATGAACTTGCTTGGGCATCACAAAGTTTAACCCACTCCCCAAGTTGGTAGAGTGGGCGATCATTTTTTTTTCCCCCTTCAAAAATATATTTTATGCAATGTAAAGGATTCCTAAGGACTCCTTTGGTGTTTCACAAGTTTTCATCCCTTTCATTTCCAATAGGGATCAAACTTGTGAAGCACATTAGAGCAACACCTTAACCTTACACTTATACACACTCTTTGAACATTGGAGAAGGTGTACATGGAACTAAACTCAAATTTTGAACTATCCTAAGAGATTCTTGAATTTGAAATAATAATTTCAAAATTGAAATATAAAGGATTAGAAATTGGAGCAAGTTCAAACTCACACTTGAAGAATTTCCAAGAAAATATAAAATGTCGAAATTGACATTGGAGGTTCTTTTAAAGAGGAAGAATTGCACAACACTTGTTAGGACAAACATAAAAGGCATATTTTAATGTTTTGAATTCAAGGGATCAAACCAACCAACCAGCTTGTTCCAATCTAACTTAAAGTCGATTTTAAAAAAATTGAATATTTATTTTATGGGATAAGATATCTCAAATCATTTACCCCTCCTTAATTCCAATGACACATTAGTTGCCAATGATTTTTTTGGGGTTAATATTCACCATCTTGTGAAAAATATTTTGAAAAGAGGAATATTTTATCACAAATTCCTTGTTAAATTTTTTTTGCCAAAAATCACCATAATTATCCACAATATCAAAGGGTGCTTAAAATTTTTTAATTTCTAATTTTGAATATTGCCAAAAATATTAGCTAGGCACTTAGCTACAATGCTAGCTGCTGCCTATCAGTTAAGCATTATTATTAAAGTTGCCAACTTTGAGACTTTGGGTAGATTATATATATATATATATATATGTACTATTTTAGGCTGAATTATCTTCTCACTAAAATAAATGTGTGTGTGAAGTAAAAATGAACTGCTTAGGAACAGTGTGGGTGTTTTCTTTTCTTTTTTTATTTTAAAATTTAAAAATATATATAATCTTAATTATTTGTTATATTAATATTAATATGAATTAAAGAAATGTAGCCCAGGTGGTGATCATCCAGAAGCCAATTTAGCCAATTTAGTCAATTTAGGCTATTAAAAATATGAAAAAAATCCTTATGTATTTTTGGCTACGTACTTGGAACCATGGATAGAAATGTGGCCTTTTTTAGTTTTTTGATTTTTTTGAATGTTGATTATGGTTTTTTAAAAAAAAATCATTGAGTTTTGTGAAACAATTTAAAAAAAGTTTTGCAATAGTGTGAAATTTCATACTAAAAATAGGCTGCTTGGGTAGTAACACACACCCTTTTTTTTAAAAAATTGCAAAATTTGGATTTTTCTTTTCTATTTTTTCAAAAATCATAGAGTTTGCAACATAAAAAATTATAATTTCAGACACCAAAAAAGAAGAGAAAAAGGCTGCTTGGGTACACAGTGCACACTGTAATTTGTAAACTCCCTTAATTGATGCAGCAAAATATATGTGGAAAAGGAAGATGGGAGAAATTAAAAATTGAGAAAAATTAGAAAGTTTGAGAAATGTTAAACCTAGTCATTAAATGAAAGTTAATTTTGCAATTTTGTGAAATTTTCGAAGTGTTGGATAATGCCACACTCAAAATTATGAAATCAAAAATAAAATAAAATTCTTTGTTTCCATTTAATTAGAGTCTCGCAAACAATTTTGCATTTGGGTTAAGTATGTAATGGTTCTAACATCAAAGTTTGAGTTAGGTTGCACTAACTTTTGTTCCAACCCCACCCATAAAACTGGAACTGCAAATAGGTGGGAGACTACTAATAGCAACTCACTTGGACCAATCAAACCATCTCCCCAATCAGAAACAACAGGGAGCAGTCAATCAATACGATTTGACAGTGTTTGTTAGACTCTTCCCAGGGCTCTGAAGGCTGGGAAGGGATTTTTCAGCGTTACCAGTGAACTCACTGGACTGATGAACCTCATCCAAGATTTCCAGTGCAGGGTCACATACTGAACATTGGTGGAGATGCTCTAAATAATCACCCAAACAATGGGTTTTTTTCCCCTTCCTGATGACCCTCATCCAAGATTTCCAGTTCTGGGTCACATACTGAACATTGGTGGAGATGCTCTAAAGAATCACCCAAACAATGGGTTTTTTTCCCTTACATCATATTAAATTCTAATGTGACAAAATCTTGATATTGATTGACAATTGCAATAAACAGCCTATTATGAAAAACACTCAATTCCTAGGGTTACCTTTTGGGTACAATACCCACAAAACTAAAGAAGCAAATCCTCAAAGCATTGCTCTAGTCTATTAACTCTAGTACATACCTATACATTGGGCTTCTTTGCAATGCACATTAAACAAAGAAATAAAAACCCCTACCAAACATTTTGTACTTGGTGGATATATTTCATGCACAAGATTTGATTTCTAACTTCACACTCAAAGGTTGATAATTAATTGACAAGTTTGTAAATGTGCCTAGAAATTAAGACCTAATTTACCTTTACCCAAGAAAAAGAAAATCTCCCCCACCGCCCTTGTGATCTACACAATAAATCATTCCCCATTGCCATATCAAATTTTCCACCCACACCTAGCCTATGAAATCTCAACAAACATAGACAATAAAACTTTGGCTCCTTCACAATTTCTTGTGTGCTAGTTCATGTGGTTTAGGGTTTAGCATACTTTATTGACCATTTTTTTTTTTGGCGTGTAGTAGTAAGAAGATTACTGGGCTCTAGCTTTTAAAATTAAAGAAAATTAATTGGCAAGAAAAAAATAATTATGTAGATATCTTGGATGAAGGCCCACCCCCTTGTTGAGCCCTACAAATAAGTAGGGTTTAACACATTGGAGGTATTATATAAGCTTCGACATTTTGAGATTGGGTCTGAAATAATGAAACAAAAACTCGTTTGTTTTGTTTTTGGGTTTTTTTTTGGGG